>Ga0214919_10009902_pt1 | contig 12189 bp, 12 predicted proteins | sample LL1503_MetaG_FD_177994 | JGI IMG/M metagenome (GOLD analysis project Ga0214919, IMG submission 177994) | Freshwater microbial communities from Lake Lanier, Atlanta, Georgia, United States - LL-1503 | ecosystem: Environmental > Aquatic > Freshwater > Lake | place: USA: Georgia | collected...
CAAATGGTTAGTGATACGTTCATGTAACTCTCCCTTGACGCGCGTAAGAATAACGTGGTCAAAGTCTCCCTAACCGATTATCGGCCAGCGCCCCGGGTTCTTACACCGTATTGACGAGGTAGCTGTATCTAGGTACTCCCTTTAATTAATTGAATTCTAGATTATTCGTTCCCATTTTTCAAATGGAAATAAGGAGAGTGAATCAAGATTGATTACATCCTGAACAGATCAGTTCATAATTATCGGAATTCAGCATCAGCCCAACTGATTATTATTTTTGTGGATCAGTAGTCAGATCACCTATTCGTGCATGGGGACGAGGACCAGAGACTGCAGCAATTGCGATTGCGATTTCGTCAGGATATGGCGCATCATCCAATGTGAAATCAACTGATTGGTAATATGCACGGGCCGCACGATTCGTTTTGTGGTTAGTTGGAATACTCATTGTTACACCCGCAACGCTTCGTTTTTCCGTTGAAGAAATGCCTGCGGTTCCGTCGACCATCGTCCGAAATCGTGGTCCAAAGTCTGGGCAATGAATAATTCCGGCCCCGTGTTCCATTTCACCAGCCACGCCAACTATCGCGCATTTACCGAAGCCTTGAAGCGCGTCTTTGCCGCCAATAAGATCCAATATTCTGGTGCCCAATTCGAGACTGAGAATACGACCTACTCTGTTCATTTCATCCCATAGATCGTCAACGAAACCTTGGCCCGCCCACGGATTACGAAAAACTGCGCAAGCTACAACTTTTCGCGCCGGTTCAGCCAGAGGCCGACCACCTTCTAGCATCGTATCTTCAGTGTGTAAGACTATCTTTCGAATATTGATTGAAGATAGTTCAGTGCTGATTTTCGATTCACTCATTTGGTCTCCTTTTATTCTTGTTGTCTGAATGTGGCATTTCGGATTCGAAAATAGTTTTTGCTAGAACGATTGCGCCAATAACGCAGTCTGCATCTTCGGCAATCTCTTTGGGAGAATGTGATACTCCTGATTCATTACGGACAAAAATCATGGTTGTCGGAATGAGATCAGCTAATATTCCTGCGTCGTGTCCTGCCGCCGTACTTAAGAGCGGAATCTGGAGACCCAAATCATGGCCAATAGAGACCACATTGGAAATAAAAGTTTCATCGAATCGAACTTCAGGTGATCGAGATTCCATTGTGAAAGTTAATGTGACACCGAGAGCTGCAGCGGCGGCATGACTTCGATCAAGGACCCCCGACCATAGCGCATCTAGCTTGCTATCACTCGGTGCTCTTGCATCCAACCAAACGTTGACCGAGGAGCAAATCGCATTGGTTGCATTTGGTGACGCTTCAATTCTTCCGATCGTGGCAATACCAACCCCATCAGCCTCTTCTTTCGCCGCAAGGATTGTTTGAGCCAAGGCAATCATTGGGTCGTGTCTATCGGCCATAAGAGTCGTACCAGCATGATTGCCTTCTCCATCAAACGTTAATCTCCACCGAGCATGTGGCCAAATAAATTCGGCAACTCCAACTGGTTGGCCAAGTGGTGCTAGGGCGACTCCTTGTTCAATATGTAGCTCGCAAAAAGCTCCGATGCGAGAGAGGATTTCTGGGGTTGAAGACAAGGCGTATGAATCGTCACCTAGCTTTGCCACCACATCTTTCAGGACGATGCCATTCCGGTCGCGTAACTCCAAGACCTTACTCGGCTCAACTTTTCCAGTAGCTAATCGCGAGCCCAAACATGGAAATCCGAAACGGCCACCTTCTTCTTCAATAAAACCGACAATAACAATTGGCCTGGAAGGTAAAGCCCCACGAATCTCCAGAACGTCGAGTGCGATAAATGCAGCAGCAATTCCCAGTGGACCGTCATAGCCCCCGCCCGCAGGAACAGAATCGAGATGGCTGCCTGTTGCAAATGCCAAACCATCATGGTGTTCGCCTAACCACGCCCAAAGATTTCCATTTCCATCTTCCTCCACACGCATATGGCGATTCTGCGCTTGGCTAATAAACCAGCCTTTTAATTCTTCGTAGGCAAGCGTCCACGATGATCGGTCATAACCACCGTCGCTTCGAAGGCCGATAAGAGAAATCTCATCCCACATTCGGCGAAAACGCTCCATGGCCCATTGGAACTCTTCTTCTGTTGCACCACCAAACATTGCTTGTTGAGTTGGCACGTTGCTTTCCACCATCACTAATATCCTACGTAGGCAGTTTTAACGCGAGTAAAGAAATCTACTGCTGTTACGCCTTGTTCTCGGAAAGAATCATTGGACGAATCTTTAACACCGCCGTATGGCGCATTAATATCCGTTCCAGTTGTCGTTCGGTTTATCTTGACGACTCCTACTTTTGATCGTACAACAAAATCCATCGCGACAGACAAATCATTAGTTACTACACCGGCTGCTAAACCAAAATTTGTTCCGTTGACGGTATCAATTGCCTCATCAATGGAGTCGACTGTTATGACACTCAATACCGGTCCGAATACTTCTTGCTGTGCAATCTGTGAATTTGGCTCAACATCGATAAGAATTGTAGGTTCCATAAATAATTCGCGACTGCTGCCACCAATCGAAAGTGATGCTCCGTCTTTTACTGCTTGGGTAATAAAATTTGCATTACTAATGAGTTGAGAGTTATCGATCACTGGTCCCATGTGGGTCTCTCTATTGGCGCCGTCACCAATCGTTAACTTTGAGGACTGGATTCTCAGAGCTTCAATGACACTTTTACGATTTTCTTTTAAGACCACAACGCGACTTGTTGCTGTGCATGCCTGCCCTGTGACTCCAAAAGCACTTCGAATACAGAGATCGGCGGCAAATGCAGGATCGGCATCAGGGAGAACAAGCATGGCGTTCTTTCCGCCGAGTTCCAATTGAACCCTGGCCATGCGAGCGGCACCTAAAAGGTTAACTTTCTTGCCAACTTCTGTAGACCCCGTAAAGGTGATGGCATCAATGCGCGCATCTGTAGCAAGGGCTTCACCAACAATTTTTCCAGATCCATGTATGAGGTTTAGAACCCCTTTAGGGAGTCCAGCTTCAACTAAACATTGTGCCAAAAGTGCCGCGATTCCTGGAGTATAAGAAGCAGGTTTGAAAACAACACAATTACCAGCCATAAGAGCTGGCGCAATTTTCCATACAGGAATTGCGATTGGAAAATTCCAAGGTGTAATTACGGCAACTATGCCTAACGGTTCGCGAGAAGTGTAGAGATGCGTTCTTGGCGTCATAGAAGGAAGTGTTAGCCCGCCCATTCGCCAGGATTCTCCACCGTAAAATTTGAGCATTCGAACACTGCGAATTACTTCATCTCGTGCTTCAGAAAGTGTTTTGCCTTCCTCCCTGCAAAGAAGTAGTGCCGCCTCCTCGGTTCGTGCGTTGAGCAGAATAGATGCCGCATAAAGGATCTCACCTCGCATTGGGGCAGGCGTATTCGCCCATCCTTTTTGGGCAAGCGAGGCTGCTCCGATTGCTTCGTCAACTATGTCAATTTCTCCAACCGGAAATGTTGAAACAACTTCACCAGAATGAGCTGGATTCATTCTGGATTGATCCGGTTGACCTAGCCACACTCCATCAATTAAATGTTGAGCATGAAAGGGAGTTTTCAATATTCCGTTCCATCACTGCTAGGCGACATCAAAGTCCGAGGAAGGGAGGACACAGTGTGTGAGCGATCTTTTCCGACAACCATAGTTTCGGTGCAACCAACAGCGCCTACTCCCTCAATCTTGAGAATGGGGATGAGGTGAAAGACCATTCCTTCCTGCAGGATCCGTTTATCACCTGGTTTGATATCGATAATATGTCCTTCACCCAAACCGGGTGGATACGATAAACCAATAGAGTATGCAGCTCGGTTCTTCCACGTCTCACCAAATCCCATTTCTTTCACTAAGTTTCGACCCGCCGCATCGACTTGCCCCGCTGTAACGCCGGTACGCGCTTCGGCGAGCATCGCTTCAAGGGCAAGACTTGACGCTTCAAAGGCTGCGATGGCTACTGGATGCCGAAAATCTTCGGGGTAGACAGTTCGGCTTACACAAGCGTGATATCGCTCAACCGAGGCTGGGATTTCTAACCACACTGAATCCTGTCTAGATAACGGGCGCCGATTATGAGTGGCATGGGATGCAGCAGAAGCAGCACCTGATACAACATATGGCGGCGAACCAGTAAAGCCACTACCAAGAGATGCTAATTCCGAATGAATTCTTCCAGCCACGTCACTATCGGTTTGCAAAAGTGTCATCGCCTCAACGCCAGATGTGAGAGCTGAGTCCGCGATTTCTGCGGCTTGGCGAATATATTTCAATTCTTGACTAGATTTAACGGCGCGGGCTGATTCAACGATCCCATTGTCAGGCACAAGAGACTTAATTCGAGGATTTAAAATTAGCTTAGAAAGTACCCGCGGAGGAAGCCAGGTTGTCGCGTCGTCGTAACCGATCACCGATCCTGCAGGCAAATGAGTGGATAAAACCTCGACGAGAGTTTCCTCAGGTCGATCCAAGCTAGCTAAAGGAAATGCCTGTGTTAACCAGGAATGGAGGAAAACATTATCTAACTCAATATCTCGAAGAATCATGAATGGTTCCGCCTCTAGCGGAACGACCATGGCTTGAAAAACATGGTAACCAGTTGTAGTGAACCCTGAGAGATAACAAATATTTTCCGGAGCGGTGACCAGTAGTGCATCTAAACTTCGTTCCGACATTCTTTCTCGAACCGTCTTGATTCGACTTCGATACTCATTTAAAGAGAAGGGGAGGCTTGTTGTACTTTGTGTTTCAGACATTGTGACCTTCTAACTCATAGAAATTATTTAATCCGACAACTAGACGATTGCAACCTAACTCCAGTTCCTCTCTTTTGACCGTAAAATTAATTCGAAAGCTCCCTATTTGCCCAAAACGCGAACCAGCGGTAACTGACACTCCCGCCTCATCGGCAAGGAAATTCACAAGTCGTTTTTCAAATTTTTCGAAATCACCTTTTACCGCCAGCGAAGGCAGTCCCATTGAAAAGGATGGAAATAGATAGAAAGCACCGGTCGGTGACGCAACCTGCAAGTGGGCACATGTTGAAAGAATCTGTACTCCAAGATCCCGATGCTCAACCAGAGATGCGTTTCTTGTGCGCACTTCGTCCTGATCCATAATTAGAGCCGCGAGAGCTGCTTCCTGGCTAATCGATGATGGACAATTCACGATATCGGACTGCACTGAAATAGCACGTTCGATAATGGGCAATGGTCCAGCTGCGTATCCAATTCGCCATCCGGTCATTGCGTATGTTTTAGATACTCCGTTAAGAGTTACTGTTCGCCGATATAGATCATCGCTCAGTGAGGCAATATTGGTAGCCACTCCTTCATAAACGAAACTTTGATAGATCTCATCGCTTAATACACGTACATTAGGAAAAGCTTTCAGTACCTCTCCCAAAGCCCTCAACTCATCTGGTGTATAGACCGCACCTGTTGGATTCGAGGGAGAATTTAAAATAAGCCAACGAACTTTGTCTGAAAGAGAGTTCTTGAGGGTCATTGGGGTTAACTTAAACTGATCGGAAGATTGTGTTTGAACAATAATCGGTGTACCACCCGTTAATTTCACCAAACTGGGATATGCAGCATAGTAAGGCGCTGGAATAATAACTTCTTGCCCATTTAGATTGTCACCGAGGAAGATTGCAAAAAGTAATAATTTTGCACCAACACCTACGATAGTTTGATCCGTCGAATAATCCACGCCGTCTTGATGGAATTTTTTGACGATTGCCGCACGTAAATCTGGAATGCCGGCCGCTGGCGTGTATTTCGTTTTGCCACGATCAATTGCCTCATGGGCAGCAACATTTGCCGCGGATGGCGTGGAAAAGTATGGCGAACCAACAGTGAGATTGACCTTTTCGGTGCGATCAAGAAATAGTTTATTCGTGTTAGTCATCATTACCCGTTTTCGCGAGCAAGATCGGCAAGCGCCACATGGCTAGCATTATGGCCCGGAAGCCCCGTAACAAATCCTCCAGGCCATGAACCAGCACCACACAGGTAAAGATTGTGAATTGGTGTCCTGTATTGTGACAATTGTGGGATAGGTCTGAATGAAAACATATGGCCAGGTGTCATGTCGCCATGCAGTTGATGACCTTCTACAAGACCGAACTCACGTTCAAGGTCTAATGGGCTAAGCGCAATAACATCGTCGATAATGTTTTCAATGTTGGGCATGAATTCAGACAAGACAGAGATACAACGTTTAGCGAAACCATCCTTTTCCTGATCCCAGGTTGACTCTTTTAGGTGATAGGGCGCATACCAAACGTTGATACTCATAAGATGTTTGCCTTCAGGCGCAAGAGTGGGATCGGTTAGAGAAGGAACTAAGCCCCAAAGTTTGGGCTTTTCTGAAGGCCTCCCGTACCTGAAATCGTCATAGCTCTTGTCAAGATAATCCATGCCTGGCCCGATCCTAAATTGGCAACTAGCAAGCTCTTTGTAATTGTCATTGTTAGCGAATGAATATCTAGGGATGTCATTAAGAGCAAGAACAATCTTAAAAGCTGCACCGTTCATTTTAAGTTTTTTAAGACCTGCTGTGACTTCTTCTCCGACGAACTCTTCAGCAACTAGATCCAGAAGTGTTGTCTTGGGATTGAGATTAGATAGAACAATTCTGGCATCGATTTCTTCATTGTTATCGATAGTGATGCCAACTACCTTGTTATCGGCATCAACTCGGATGGCAGTAACGTCAGCGCCAGTCTTAATTGTGACACCCGAAGCACGAAGAGAACTAGCCATCGCTTCGGCAATAGAGCGCATACCTCCGACCGGTAAACCTGTGCTGCCCCGCAGCGGTTGTTGTCTCGGGTCATCTTTAAAATCCACTTGGGAAGAAGCAAGAGACATTGGACGCATCAACAGGCCTAATGGTGAACCCGGAGTCGAAGGACCGACATTTCCACACATTTGCCCCAACATCGCAAGGATAGTTTTAACTTCGTCGCTTTCTAATCTGTCATCTAGAAGTTCCTTGACACTTCCAAACATGATCTCGGCAAAATCTGCTTCGTCTTGAGGCGTACGCATCCGTGCGGCCATATCTGCAAAGCGTGGTGGTGCTTCAAAGAGTGATACTCCGAGACGGCGGGCGAAATCATTAAAAAATTCAAGGACTTCGTAGAACGCAATGCTGTCATGTTTGGAGAACTGTGCCAAACTTTCGCGTGATTTAATGGGATCGCGCCAACCTATAAATGCTCGATTGCCATGAAATGGAACGACAACGGTCGGATCTGCAGTCACGAATTTTAGCCCGTGCTTTGCGAGTTGCATATCCCGCACAACTTTTGGCTCTAGTGATCCTGGTGAGTTTGTAACAGTGCTCGAATATCCTTTTAGGACTTCTAACGCTCCAGAAATCCCTCCCACCCATGGCCGCCGTTCTACAAGGAGAACATCAAGGCCTCCTGCTGCCAAATAATGCGCCGCTACCATTCCATTGTGTCCGGCTCCAATAACGATAGCGCCGTACTTATGCATTCTTCGACACCTTAACACCTGAATTAACTCCAAGGGAGTCTTGGCTTTTAGCAAACTTCGTCATCTGTTCGAATACGGTCTCGACATGTTTGCGTCCTATAGTTTCAGCGAGTTCTCCATTTTGAGCAAGAATCGCTTCTGCCAATTGCACGTGCATATATGCCGCATCAGCTTGAAACTGTTGCGATAGTTTTCGTACGTTTCGAAGAGTTGTAGCAAGGTCATATGCATTGCACGCGTACTTCTCAAGAAAGCTGTTTCCAGCCAAAGCGGCGACGCTCCCGTGAAATTTCATATCTAGCTTTCGGAAAGTAGTTTGGTCGCCGTCTTGAGCCGCCTTCCGACTCGCTGAGGCCAACTCCAAAAGAGCTTTTGCCTCTGCTGGTGAACGTTTTATCGCAGCTAGTCGAGCTGTCATTGCTTCCAACTGTGCTCTCAATTCGAAAGCCTCATGCAATGTCTCATCTGTTTCACCAATGATGCGTATTGATGATTCATCAAACTCAGCTAAGCCAACTTCAGCGAGCCGAATAAGTGCCTCTCTGACAGGTGTGTTACTGATTCCGAGGATCTTTGCGATGGCCGAAATAGTCACCCGGGAGCCTGGTAGAAGTCTTCCCCCAACGATCTCGGCTCTAATCATTTCGGCCGCTGTGTCGCTCAACTTAAGGGAGCGTGGAATAGCCTCCATCTCTAATTGAGAAATTTGATCCTCCTTTGACTTACCATTTGCACGTGCAACTTTAAAGTTCATCCTCGATCCACCAATCTAGATAGAAAGCGCTGGGTTCGTTCGTGTTTGGGTGATTTTAGAATATCGTCTGGATGTCCTTCTTCTATGACTTTTCCGCCATCAAACATCAATACACGGTCGGATACATGTGCCGCGAATAATATTTCGTGAGTGACGACAATCATGGACATCTGCGTGGTCAATGCAATATCTTCTATGGCCCTTAGAACTTCGCCAACTAATTCTGGGTCGAGTGCGCTAGTTACTTCATCGAAAAGCATTACTTTCGGTTTCATTGCAATTGCACGGACAAGTGCCACGCGTTGTTGCTGTCCTCCTGAGAGTTGCCCAGGCTTTTTATCACTGTGGTTACTTAGTCCAATCATTTCTAGAAGATCTTTGGCTTCTGCATACGCTTCTTCCTTTTCAACTTTCTTAACTCTAATGAGGGGTTCAGCAACATTGCGCAGTGCAGACATATGCGGGAACAGATTGTATTGTTGAAATACCATGCCGGTATGTTGGCGAACCTTCCGCAGATGACGCTCGCTGGCTGGAATCATTTTTCCAGAACGCATCTCGCGCCAAATCTCATCGCCAGCCACTACAACCGTCCCAGAATTTGGTTGTTCGAGCCCCATTATTACTCGCAATACAGTGGTCTTTCCGGATCCACTCGGACCAATAAGGGCAACTTTTTCACCAGCCTTGACATCAAATGTTAACGAATCGAGAACCGTAGTCTCTCCATATTTTTTTGTGACATTCTGGAGTTGAACAAGAGCGCCAGAATTCGCACTTTCAGACTCGACTTGGCTCGAAATCATCGATCCGGTTGTGGCGGTACTGTCATCGTGTAGCAAGGCGTTTTTCCAATCTTCTAAGACCTAGTGCGGCCGGGTAGCTGATAGCGAAATAGAGTAATCCCGCCATAGTGATGGGCTCTACGTAACGATAAGTTTCTGATCCAATATTTTGAGCAGAGTGTAGTAATTCTGCAACCGTGATTGTTGATAGAAGGGCCGACTGCTTAAAGATAACAATTGCGTAGTTGCCTATAGGCGGAATTACGGAGCGGCCCACTTGAGGCAAAATTATATCTAACCAAACACGACGCGGAGGTAAACTAAGTGCTCTTGCGACATCCCACTGACCCTTAGGAATGTTGATAATACCGGCTCGGAAAACCTCAGCACAGTAAGAACTGAAATAGAATGACATTCCTACAACGCCTGTCATAAAGGCGCTAGCGGATATTCCGTACTGAGGTACGACATAAAATAAGATATACAGTTGAACCAACAACGGAGTGCCCCGCAATAATTGAACGAATATCGACACTGCACCCGAAAGGAAAGGAACTTCTACATACCTAATCACTGCCCAAATTAGACCCAGAATGACAGCCCCTATCGACGCAAGTATCGAAACTTGTACGGTTGTTAAGAAGCCTTGCCACAATTTTGGTAGCGTTTCAAGGGCCAACTTCCAATCCCACATTAGGAGACTTTCTTTCTCAAGCCACTCCAGAGTGAGTTTGGTCGCTCAGATGAGAATACTTTTTGAATCCCCAAATGCGTAGTGACTCGACCTTCAACTCCTCGCATAATCATCGCAATTATGATGGAGATGGTGAAATATAAAGTTAGAATTATGCCGAAAATTATTGTAGTTTGTCCGATATTAGACCTTACAGTTAAAGCTCTGAAAGTTAGTTCGGGTATGGTTACCAAAGATGCCAAGGATGAGAATTTAACTAAACTAATGATCATATTAGTCCCCGGTGGAATCATGAGAACAAGTGCCTGCGGTAATACGACTCTGAAAAACCTTGTAATAGGTGAAAAACCTAATACCAGAGCCGATTCAACCTGAGTTTTTGGTACGGCCACTATCGCCCCGCGAACTACTTCAGAAAAATAACTTCCTTCGTTGAGACCTAGAACGATAACGGCGGCAACAATCGGTGAAAGTCTAATTCCAAAAAATGGAAGCACGTAAAACGCCCAGAAGAGTTGAACAACGGCTGAGGTGCCACGAAAAATCTCGACAATTATCGTGGCAGCCCACCGCATAAACCTATTCACAGACATTCGACTTAGCCCAAGGCCAAAACCTGCCACGATCGTCAAGATAAGAGAGAGAAACGACACCTTAAGTGTAACTAAGACTCCTCCCAAAATGTAGGGAAGATATGTCGCGAGCATGTCCCTCCTTAAATTCTCTTAGATCGTAAACTCTGGCCTACTAAAGCTGGCGAATCTCAATGATCTTCCAGCGAGCAAACGTTTGCCTTACAGCTTTCGCCCTCTGCAAATATCTGCTGCTGTCCAAGTGCGGTATTTTTCCGGAATAGGATCAAAGCCCCACTTAACAAGAATTGCATTCAGCTCACCCGAACGCTTCATCTTCTTAATTTCTATATTGAACCGATCCCTCAATTTCGAATCCGATAACTTAAATGCCACACTACTTGCGCTCAGAAAAAATTCTGATAAAGGTCCAACTGTGTCAAAAGAGTTAGTTGCTATAAGAGAAAGCTTTCGCAATCCGTTTGTCTGAGCCAGGAATGCGTCTATACGTCCGACCTTCAGTCCCTCAAGCGCACCCTGTCCATCCGGGAACTGGACGATTTGTGAATCTTCGATGCCGAGAGCTTTAGCGGAAGCAATCAAAAAACTACCAGATAAAATTCCAAGCTTTTTGCCCGTTCCTTTAAAATCTTTTATCTTCAAAAATTTTCCTGGGTTTCCGCTTTTTACTGCCAATGAAGTCGAATCAAGCAACATTGGATCGGCATACAACACCTGTGCACAACGCGTAGTAGTGATACTCAAAGAAGCCGCAATCATGTCCCAGCGACCCGCATTCAATCCAGGGACTAGTTCGGCGTAAGTGGCTATATGTCCCACTGGTGTACCCATTTTGAGTCTTTCTAAAACGAGTGATGTGATCTCAGGTGCATATCCAGTTACTTTTCCGTCAGCCGTGAGCCCACTGTATGGTTGTTGATCCGCGATACCGACATGTACTGGTTTCGCGATTGGTTTCTCGGCGGCAGTTGCCGGGGATAAAGTCGCAATAGCGACGATTGATAGTGAGAGAAATGCAAGCGTCCGAGCAACTGATTTCATCATTGGAGCATCCCCATTCTAAGAAATAATGATTTTGTTATACGATATATCGTGTTTCTGCCCATGTCAATGGCCCGCAACCCCCTATTCCAGTTGCCCGTACAGGAGTCCACAAGTAGCCTCGTGCACGTGTTCGGCGAGCAGTCGTTAGGGTTTTCGACTTTTGTGGCTCGAAACCGCCGGATTAGTCCTCATCTATGAGAGATTGCTATGTGGATAAGGTTTAGAAGAACCGATCTACAAGCCTGAGCGAATCTGTTCAGAGTGTTCCATCGGATGCTTAATGTAAGTTTCTAACCACCTATTGATTGAATACGCACCAGATTCGCTATGAACACCTGAGTTCTCTAATTGTTTTTCGGTGAGCCTTTTCAAGATTTCTAATGACGAAGCTCTCACGGCTCGAAACACATCTATTGAAATATCTATAGGAAGTTCTTCATAACCTAAAGTCTTGTTCTCTCCCCAGGCAGCCGGGTTGTATCCCTGAATCTGGGTGCCTGGTTCGACAATCAACCTGCGCAATCTGGCATAAGACTGAGCTTCACTATCTGCCACATGATGAATGACTTGCCGTGCAGACCAACTGTTTTCCTGTGGCGCATCTAAATCAGTAGCAGTTAACCCTAAGGCTGTTGTAATAAACAGATCAGTAGCTTGCCTGTATTTATCAATAGACTCGATTAATTGCATGTCTGATTTTAGCAGTAGCGAAATCAATCAGGGTGTTTTAGAGTAGTCCAATGAGAGCAGAGATACTCGAGACTG
>Ga0214919_10009903_pt1 | contig 12189 bp, 11 predicted proteins | sample LL1503_MetaG_FD_177994 | JGI IMG/M metagenome (GOLD analysis project Ga0214919, IMG submission 177994) | Freshwater microbial communities from Lake Lanier, Atlanta, Georgia, United States - LL-1503 | ecosystem: Environmental > Aquatic > Freshwater > Lake | place: USA: Georgia | collected...
GAATCTCGAAAATTATTATTTAATGAAAGTTTATTATTATTTATCCATAAAGCTTTATTTAAATAAGTAATTGAATAATTATGGCTATTATTAATATTATCTAAATTATATTTGAGAATTTCAAAATTTAATATATCGGGTTCAATAACGACAATTTCAAATTTTTTAAAAATTGACATAAAATAAATAGTAGAGAATCCAACATTAGCCCCAGCATCAATTATTTTTAAATTATTGTTACTTAAGTTGATATTATTGAAGATTTCATTTAAATGATTGTAACATTTATCAATAAATATTTGCTTAAATATTTCGGCATCGCTAAAAGGATACTTTCTTATATCTAAAAGATAACAATTATTTTGTATTTTAATATTTATATCTATCTTATTTATAAAATCACGATTTAAGAAAATATTTTTAATAAGCTGTATATTTTTATTATTTACATTTTTATCTCTTATTTCTAAAAATAATTTAAAAATTATAATTTTTTTTAAAAATTGTTTAATTCTGATAAAGTTTGATTTAATAAGCATTGTATTTTTTAGTCCATTTTATAGATGTTTCTACGCTTTTATATATATCAAATTGAGGACTCCAATTTAATATAGACTTAGCCAATCGATTACTGCATGTTATTTTAAAAACATCACCAATTCTTCTTGGCATTATTTTATATTCAATTTTAGTATTTGATAATTTTTCAAATATTTGTAAAATTTGTAAAACGGTATAATATTCATTACTTCCTAAATTAAATATTTTATTATAATTTGTAAATTTATCAGAAATAGAATTCAAATAATTTAAGGATAATATATGCCCACGTGAAATATCTTCTATATCAATATAATCCCTTATACAAGTTCCATCACTTGAATTATAATCACCACCATATATTTGTATAATATTTTTTTTATCATAAATATAGTTACATAATTTAGGAAATAAATTTGTAGTACTATCGTGATGTATTTCACCTATAACACCACTGCTGTCTGCGCCTACTGGATTAAAATACCTAAGTATTGCAACCTTAATTCCAAATTTTTTAGATATATTTAATAAAATATCTTCTCCTGTTTTTTTTGTCAATCCATAAATAGATTTTGGCTGTAAAATGCTACTTAATTCATCGACAGGATTTAGACTATCTCCGTAAACAGTACAGGATGACGAAAATATTATTTTTTTTATATTATATTTAATTGCAATATTACAAATATTTATCAAAGAATTAATATTATTGTTCAAATATAATATTGGATTAATTTCAGATTCCGACACTGATTTAAAAGCTGCAAAATGAATGATTGCTTCTACATTATTATATTTATTAATAACCTCATCAAGCTCTTTAAAATTACAAATATTTATTTTATGATTAATTATTTCATTTTTATAAAAATTTGATATATTATTTAAATTAGATAAATTTGATCTTGAATTATCATCAATAGAAACAATATCGTACCCTTCTCTAATTAATTGAAATATTGTATGAGATCCAATATATCCACACCCACCTGTAACAATAACTTTTCTCTTAATTTTTCCCATTTTACGCCAATGATTTAAAAGTTCCTTAAAAGATTTCTCACCAAATAATGATCCATCTATATCGCATATTTTACAGGAAGTTTTTGTTCTATTATTTTTTAATAGATTATTGGTCTTGACCCTGTATTCCAGTACCGCCGGTATGTTTAAGTTACCGATCGTTTAACCCTGAACAGCGTTGGTGGCAAGTAGCCAAGTGCACTGTGCGGGTGATACGAATTGTAGTCATCGAACCTATCTTTCAGTTGTGCCATCACAGTTTTTGAATCTGGCCGATTAACCAGCTTGGCGTAGTCCCGCTTCAGCGTCTTCATAAAGCTCTCTGCCAGGCCGTTACTTTGAGGGCTTGTCACGGGTGTCGTCACAGGCTTTAACCTCAGTTCTTTGGCAAAGCTTCTCGTTTCTGCTGCTGTGTAGCAGCTACCGTTATCAGTCAGCCATTCAATCGTTTTGGGCGGCTTGCCATTTGATCCGAATCGTTTCTCCACAGCCTGCATCATCAAGTCCCCAACCAGTCCTGCATCAATGCCTTTGGTAGTTGTCACCCAGCTCATGATCTTCCTGTCGCAGCAGTCCAGAGCAAATGCCACCCTGACGCGCTCTCCGTTGTCGCACGATAGTTCCAATCCATCTGAGCACCAGCGCGTGTCGCTTTCGTTGACTGCCACTGCGCCTTCATGCTTTCTGGTGTCCCGATGCTTTTGACCTTGTCTGAACAGCAGTCAACCTTCATCTCGCATGAGCCGGTACACCCGCTTGTGGTTAATCTGGCGGCCATCAATCTTCAGCCTGGCCCTGACCCTTCTGTAGCCGTAGGTGGCTCGGTCTTTGACTACACAAGCAACGGCATGCTTTAGGTTAGCATGATCGACCTTTGGTGGTGACTTTCTCAAATCAGGCCAATCAGATGAACGCATTTTCTTGGACAATACGTTGCTGCGCGAAACGCCCAGTGCCATGCACATCTCACTTATTGCTCGTCCCCGGGCAATACAGGCGAGCTCGCAATCCACTTTTTTGCTTGGGCAAAGTCCACAGCCTCCTTGAGAATCTCGTTCTCCAGAGTCTTGCGGCCAAGCGCACCTTCAAGTTGTTTAATGCGTCTCATGGCCTCTTGAAGTTCAGAGGCTGGGACAACGGTTTCATTGTCACCGACTGCGACCAAATAACCTTCCAAATAAGCTTTACGCCACTGAAACAACTGGGCTGCAGTCAGTCCATGCTGGTGGGCAACCAAAGAGACAGACCTTCCTGATTCATTGGTTTGTTTGACGATTTCAAGCTTTTGCTCCGAGCTCCAGCGCCTGCGGCACTTAACACTGGTGACCACTTCCACCCGGTTAGGTCTTATTGATGACATAGTCATATCCATAGTCTTATTCCTAGTTGTTAGTTTAAGGAATATCGATGGGACTGTCATTCAGGGAGCTAATCCAATTATCATTAAAATTATTTAACGATTCACTCATCTTGACAACATTCATTTTATAGCAGAACTCAATATTTCACTAGATCCAATTATTGTTATTATTAATTTTTCATTTCGATTCATTTGTTTATTCCTTCAATCATCAAATTATAGTATTTATACCATAAATCACTATGATTTGAATTTTTGAACTGATTAAAACAAGGTGTTCCGATTGTATAATGTAATAATTTTGCTTCTTCATTATCATCATATTCACTTACTAACCAGTTCCAAGATATGTCGATAGAACCAATATCTTCATCTTCTAACCAAGAAAATCTATGTAAAAATTTACCATCTTTATTTGATATAAATTCAGGAGTTAAAATCTTATTTTTTTTATGTTCACAGTTCCATAATATTAAGCTTGACCAATTTTTTCGAGGATAGTTTTCATTTTTATTTCCAAGATATTTATTTTTGAATTTTGTTTTATAATCGTGTTTTACGACATGAACAGCTTTATTAGAATCTCTTAAATTCCAAAGCTCAATAATATCATTATTGCAAATCATATCTCCATCAGCGAAAATACACCAGCCTGTAAATTGATTTATAAAAGGTGTTAAAAATCTACTATAAATAAATTCATTACTTCCGTCATTGTGTTTTTCAAAATATGAATTTATATTATTTAATTTTAATGGTATAAGAACGATTGTTTCTTTCGTATTTGTTAACACACTTTGTACAAAAGTATGATAAGCAACTGCTTCTCTTTGATCAAAACCTATAGCTATTTTTATCATTTAATTCCTTTCATATAATTAAAATTAATTTATCTTCAAATTCTCTATCGTAGTATTTAATAAATTTATTCCACTTATTACTATTATTATATTTTAAAAATTCATCATATTGATTAAATCTGTCCACAAGTTCTTCATATGTATTTACACTGTTTATTTTTTCAATATAATTTTCTAAAGGAGAGTTTTTTAATAAAATAATATTTACATTATTAATACCTAATGTTATTAATAGGCTACTTTGAAATCCAATCGCAATCGAATAAAGTGGTCCTGTACGATATTCATCTACTCTGTTATTTTGAGGTTTAAACCAATTACTAGTTTTAATACCTAATGCACTTATTTTTCGCTCTATTTCTAATAGTTTAAAATTTTGTTCTTTATCATTCTCATAAATAAATGTAATTCCCTTTTGAAAAAAATGATTTTTTTCTAAGTGCGGTTTCCCCACAACAAATATTTTAGAAGTCGTAACTTTTTCATACTGTTCATAACTAACATCACCCCATACTAATATTTTCTTGCAAACTGTTGTTGCGTAGTACTGTAAATTTTTTAGATAATATTCATTCGATGGTTCTGGAAGAATTGCTAAAGCGTGCTGCAACGCTATTGTTTCAATATTTAAGTAATTATAATATTGTGCTATTAAATTTTCTTTACCTAACATTTCTTGCCATAAGTATACTTGCTCAATATTATTTTTTTTTAAATAATAACTTATATAAAATAAATCATTTATCGCAGAATATGTCCAAAGATAAATTAATAGTCTATCTTTATTATATTTAACTTCAATGTTTTTACAAAATTTATTTACTCTATTATTTATTATTTTGATTGTAAAAATTACTGTTTTAATTATCCGAAATATATCGAAATTAAATTTTCTATCAACTTCTAATTTTACATATGATACATTGTATTTACTTTGTAATATTTTTATTATTTTACTTGTATCTTTATCTACATCCCATCTTTCATATGAATTTATAAAAAGAACATTTTTATTATTCTGTTTATTTTTATATATAAATATATTTGGAACTTTAATTATGTTATTTTTTATTAACGAAATTATTTCTCGATAGCTATCAGTTAAGTTTTTATTATCTATTTTATTAAAATGAACTGATTCTATTTTTTCAAATAAAATATTATCGCTATTATCAAAATATTTTTTTAAATTTATTTTCCATTTAATTAAATTAATGTAAAATAATTTCTCACAGTCTATTATTTGATCGAATTTCATAATTCTTTTGCAATAAGCATTTAAACTTTATAGTATCAATTAGTAAACATAATAAAACAATACTTATCCATCTGAAAGGAAATATTCTTGTTAATTTTACTCCCTTTCTTATTGGAATAATCATTCCTCTAAACACTAAATAAAATGCAAAAGGAAAAATAATTATATATTTTGTTAAATGAGCGATATATAATGGGGAATTTTCCTGCCAATTCGCAAAAAATGAATTCCAATTATATGCTATTAAAAAAATTATGGGGTAAAATAATATTAATAGAATTTTTATATATTTATCGTACGTATGTAGATTAATAGATTCTTTATAATATTCATTCCATTTAATTATTATTGTTTTTAAAGTACAATTTTCTAAACCTGTGTATATCAGATAATTTTCATTTTTATTGTCTACTACATTCATTTTTAATAGTTTCACACGGCTTATCCACTCCAAATCCTCACCAGATCTAATCCAATCTATAAATGAACCAACTTTTTGAGCATCTTTTTTTCTCAATAAAGTTCCAGGTAACGTAGTTATTGTATTACAGCCATAAATTGAGTCTCTAATTAAATTTTGAAATTTACTATCAGCCTTATATCTTGTTGCTCCAAATACAACTTCGCAATTTAAATCTTTTTGTAACTTTAATGTTTCGCTTATATATGTTTTTGTTGGTATTGTTTTTACATCCAAAAACATTAGCAATTCAGTGCTACAATTTTCTATTCCTAAGTTTCTTGAGTTACCTGGAAGAGAATCTTTCGCATTGATATATATTAATATTATTTTATTCTTACGACAATTTCCTATTAATATATCTTTATTTGTATTCTCATTTTTATTAGCATTTATTATTATTATTTCAATCGGCTTTTCATCTTGATATATTATGCTATTTATAATTATTTCTAAATTCTCATCATTTTCTTTTGATGGAATAATTACAGTTATATTTTTATTAATTAACATTAACTTATAAAATATTATTTCTTTTCATTAACATATAACTTTTTACTTTTATAGCCTTTTCATATCCTATTATTTGTTGAAGAATTTTAAATTTTATTCCACCAAATTTTTTAAACTTACCTAGTTGGAGGTCATCTTTTTCTTTTTTTATTTTTTCTAGTATATTCGGATAAGAATATGCTAATATTGTCAAAGACATACATATAGCATTTTTAACTTCTTCATCCCAATATTTTGTTTTAATTAATTGAAATGCATTTTTTCTCGATTTTAAAGCTGACAATTGCAATTCAATCGAAGGGTCATAAGTTTTAGCATTTATTATATTTTTCCTATAATATGCTATAGATTTTTCAACATATATTATCTTTTCTGCATTTAATGCTATTCTAGTAAAATACTCAAAGTCAATATTTAATTTTAAATTTTCATCATAGTATTTTCCAGCTTTCTCTAATACTTTTCTTGGTATTAAGTATCCACTATTTGGCATCATCGTTTCATTTGACCATAGTTTACATAGCCAATCTTTTACATTTCCAGTAAAATATATTGGCTCATTTTTAAATTTTATTTGAGTATTATGATTATAAAAAAATGCCCATTTACAGACAGCAATATTATCTTCCTTACCTGTCAGAGCCTCCACTTGACTTTTGATTTTATGTTCATTTATAAAATCATCACAATCTAAAAACATTATATAATCTCCTTTTGCATAATCTAAGCCTTTGTTAGTAGCACAACATTGCCCTAGATTATTCTGAGTTATTATCTTTATTCTTTTATCTTTAAATTTTTTAACTATATTCATACTACAGTCAGTTGATCCATCATTGATTATTATTAATTCCCAATTATCATATGTTTGCAACAAAACTGAATTAATCATTTGTTTTATAAACTTCTCCCCATTATACATTGCAGTTATTATTGATACTTTTTTCATAAGAAAATTTTATCTTTTTTAAAGTTATCTATATATATATCTACTCCTTTACTTATTGAGTGATATTTCATAGCCCATTCGTAATTTTTTTCAATTATATCTTTTTTATTTTTTAAATTATCATATATATTTTCAATATATTCTTCAATCTGAATTTCATTATCACATGATATAATTGGGCAATCTTTATATAATTTATTTATAATTTTTTTATTCAAACAAGTCATTATCACATTTTTACATAAAGTTGCTTCAATTACAATTGATCCAAACCATCCAATACCAAATTCATCTGCAACAATATCACTTATTGAGTAATAATTTACTATTTCTTCTCTAGTGAATCCTTCTTCACTTTTAGTCTCTAACCATACCACATTATCTTCTATTTCATTTTTATTAATTAATTGAATTGCTTCGTTAATATCAATGGAATGTTTTCTTTTTGGCAAAGCTATACAGATATCATCTAATTTTCTTCTTTTAATTAAGGATGCAAATGCATTTATTAATTTTTCATTTCCCTTATAATGTCCAGTAGCTATTTCTTTTTCTTTATTTGCAAATATTAATCTTGTTGGATGAAAAATTATAAATTTAAATTTATTTAATTTATTTTTATTTATTAAATCAATTTTTTGCCATGCATCTTTTTTAAAATTGATTTTCATATCATCCATTAAAATGGGATAATAATTATTGCTTATTTTATTTTTCTTTATATTTAATTTCTTTAATGAAAATTCAAATGGTTCAAACGGTTGGGTTATAATTAAATCGCAACTTCTTATACCTATTTTTTGCATTAATGTAATATATTTTCTTTTAATTTTTGTCAATAAATCTGTTTGATCACTTAAGTATTTATCATAAAATGGTAATTTTGTTAAATCCATACCAGTCACATAAAATATTTTTTTAACTTTAAGAAATTTAGCTATTAATAAACCGTTGTCTGATAATATTACTAAGTCATATTTATTAAACTCTTTAATCATTTTAAAGTTTATTAATTTTATCACTTTGTAAGGATTCCAGTCTTCACTTTGATGTATCCATCCAGGATAATTATTCTTTAATTCTTTTTCGTCGCTTTCAGGTTTATTTTGTATGTCAATATTATAATTTAAATATAAGTGGGCATCTAATCCTTTACCTCTTAATGCTTTACATAAATTAAATAGATTATTACACGTATTGCCATATAATGCTATTTTCATTTTATTTTATTTCTATTATTTTATCGCATTCTTCCAATGTACTAAGTCTATGTGCAATTATTACAATTGTCATTTTTTCATGTAATTTATATATAGCTTTCATAACTTTTTTTTCTGTATGTATATCTAATGCACTTGTTGCTTCATCTAGTATAAGAATTTCTGAGTTCTTATATAGAGCCCTTGCAATTCCAATTCTTTGGCATTGTCCCCCAGACAAGTAAATTCCTCTTTCGCCAACTATGGTTTCGTATTTATTAGGCATTTTTTCTATATCTTCGGATATTTGCGCTATTTCTGCTACTTTCTTTATTCTTATTTTATTTATTACAGCATCATTAGAATTAAATGCTATATTATCTTCAATAGTGGAGTCTATAAGAAATGTATTTTGAGGTACATGTGAAATTAATTCCTGCCAATTTTTTACATTATGATCACAAATCTTTATTCCATCTATTTTCAACTGACCCTCAGTTGGTGTTAGTAACCCTAAAATGATATCTTGAAGAGTACTTTTTCCACTCCCTGTTGTTCCTTTTATTCCAATTTTTTCTCCTTTTTTAATTGTTATATTAAATTTATCTATTATTAAATTTGAGCTCCCCTCATATTTATATTTTAAATTTTCTATTACTATATCATTTTTAAATTTAATTTTATTTTCTTTATTTTTCTCTGGCATTATTGGAGTTTCTATTATTTCAATTATTTCATTTAGACTAACTAAAGATCCTTTTAGTGTTACATAACTTTGATACGTTATTTGCATCATTGGAAGCAGTCTTTGAGCTGCAAGTGCAATAACTCCAATTATTGGCAATACCTGGGTAGTTTTTTCATATTGTACTGATAATATTATTGCCAATAATATTAGCATTATCATTCCTATTGTTTCAATTATTATTCTTGGGCTTTCTGCTATGATTAAATTTTCTGATTGAGCTTGTCTTAATTTTTCATCTGTACCACTAAATTTATTAAGAAATTTATCTTGCGTATTATTTAATATTATTTCTTTTACAGCGCTTAAACTTTCTTGTAATATTTTAATTCGTCCAGCTTTATTTTTTGATATAATTTCACTATTAATTTTAATTTTTTTTCTTGTTATTTTTATTAATAGTGTATATAATATTACAAATATTAATAATATAATTATTGTAACTTGTAGATTGTATATCATTAAAGCCGCCAATATAGTTATCATCATAGTTCCAGATGACATAATTATTAATATTGGCCTTATTATATTGTATATTACCGCCTCTGTTTGATTAGTTACTGAATTAATAATTTGGCTGCTATTTTTTTTTATTTGATATTCATATTTTTGATTTAAACATGTTTTAAAAACTTTTAACCCTATTTCTCTTCCAACTTTGAATGTTAAATTTGTACTAAGCCATAAAAGTATAATTCTTATTGTTGCTGCTATTAATATTAATACAATAAATGAGAGACTGGTTAGAATTATTATTTTATTTATTTCTCCATTTGTTAATTTACTTATAATTTCTCCAATTATATATAAATCTATAATTTTTTCTGGGTTTGTTAATATTACCAAAAATGGTATTACCGCACCTATTGATACTAATTCAGAAAATGATGCTATAATCATTAGAATATATAAATATATAAATTGTTTTCGTCTTTTTTTTTCTAATATTTTGTATATTTTTATTATATTACTTATTTTCATTTTATTATTTCTAATTTGCTAGATTCTGGAAAGTTTACTAATACTCCCTTTCCTTTCTTTTGAAAAACCACCATACTTCCTAATGCTACAGCAGAAGCATTAGATTTTTTAACAACTTGCTCAATATGCTCTATACATCCAGCACCTCCATGAGCTATTACTGGAATAGTCACCGCATCAGTTACGCTTTTAATCAGCTCCAAATCGAATCCGTTCCAAGTACCTTCATTATCAATAGAAGTTAATAGAATTTCACCACCACCTCTTTTTTCAATTTCCATTGCCCATTTGACTGGTTCTAGATTAGTTTTTTTTGACCCCCCATTGCTTCTTACAGTCTTTAATCCAAAGATATTTTTCTTAACGTCTATGGATATAATTAATGCTTGACTTCCGTAGTGTTTTGCTATTTCTTCAATCAATTCTGGATTTACTATCGAGTGGGTATTGATAACAATTTTTTCATACCCAATATCAAATACTGCTTTAGCTTGATTCAGTGAACGGATACCACCTCCATACGCTATAGGCATAAAACACTCGTTTGCAATTTCTTTAAGTACCTTCAAATTTGGTTGGTTATTATTTTTTGTTGCATTGATATCCAATATCATTAATTCGTCAACTTCTAATTCATTAAAGATTCTCACTGTATTTGTAGGATCACCTACATAAGAAAATTTTCTAAATTGGACCGTTTTTACAAGGCTTTCATTTCGCAACAAAAGTGTTGGAATGATTCGTGTTCTTAGCATAGTTACAATTTTGCGAAGTTTTGAAGAATCTGCATTCCAAAACGATGACTTTTTTCAGGATGAAACTGTACACCATAAATATTTTGTAATCCTATCGCTGAATCGAATTCAATACCATAATTTGTTTTCATCAATGAATTAGATTGTTCATCTATAAGTACATAATAAGAATGCACAAAGTAATATCTAGATTCATCAATTATGTTTAACATTAACTTACTAGTACTATTAGGCCTTGCTATATTCCACCCCATGTGTGGAACCTTTAGTCCTTGATGTTTTGGGAAGCGTAATGTAGATGCAGGAATCCAACCTAATCCAGGTAAGTTCCCCTCTTCACTGCATCTTGTTAATAATTGCATTCCCAAACAAACTCCAAGTATCGGTATCTTTTCGACTAAGGCTTTATGATTCAACGTTTCTATCATTCCTGGAACTTTATTAATACACGACATTGCACTATCAAAAGCGCCAACCCCAGGAAGAACAATTTTCTCTGCTTTTTTAATTATTTCTGGATCTGACTCTATTGCAGCCTTGACGCCTATACGTTTGAACATATTTATTAAAGAACCTAAGTTACCCATTCCGTAATTTATAACGGTTATCATGTTGTACTTTTATTAGAGAAACAGTATTTCAAGTAAAAACTCATCGGCACCAGATTAGCTTTTGCAAGCATGTAAAACATAGGGCGAAGTAATTCAAATCGTTTTTTATAATTTGGATAATCCATCCAACTTTTTGGAGCTGAATGCATGATTTGATCATATATAGCGTCAGTCAAATCTAGGCGTTTTTTAAAGTAGTTCACTAATTCATCTTCTATTTGAGGTGGGGTGTTGTATTCCTTCCAAGCCTCGGCTCGCGATATAGATCCGTTACGTACCTGGGCAGATAAAGTGTTATTTCTCATATCACTTCCGAACTTCTGAGGAAGATATACGCTATGACAGAAAGCAGTCATACGATTTTCAAGATGGTGCCCTCCATAATATTGCCATCCAAATTTTTCAGAAAGAAAAATTTTTGCATTTTGCTTAGAATATTTGATATACCACAGTGGTCGGATAAACTTTACTTGATTAAAAAGAGCTGACTTGATAAATCGTGAAAAAGTCATTAAAGGATATGTAGCAATAGCTTGCCTGCCGAATTTTTGGTGTATTGCTTGAATATATCTTCCATCAAAATAATTTTTACCCAGTGGAGTTATACCTTCTTCAACAAAGGAGTGACCTTCCAATATATACTTGATAGAATATTTGGCCGCAATCTTACGTAATAAATATGCATATCCAAGATCTGTAGATGCCTCAATTTCGGCAACCCCTGAAAAAAAGAAAGAGCGAAAAATATCATCTGCCTCTTTGTTTGCAACAACGTGCGTATAAAGATCAACATTTAAGCTTTTAAGTACTAGATGGATATTCATGGTAGCTATGGCGGAATTCCAAGTGTTGTCATAGTGGACAGCAAGCGGACGAAGTCCCCATTCCTTTGCTAAATAGACCAAATATGATGAATCAGTTCCCCCACTTACCCC
>Ga0214919_10009904_pt1 | contig 12189 bp, 7 predicted proteins | sample LL1503_MetaG_FD_177994 | JGI IMG/M metagenome (GOLD analysis project Ga0214919, IMG submission 177994) | Freshwater microbial communities from Lake Lanier, Atlanta, Georgia, United States - LL-1503 | ecosystem: Environmental > Aquatic > Freshwater > Lake | place: USA: Georgia | collected 2015-03-15
CGCATCTGGTTACACCGGAGTGGAGTTAATTCGTTTACTTAGTGCTCACCCACAGGTAGAATTGGCGCATTTGGTCTCTGAAACTTATCAACAGCAAGAATTAACGCAGGTTTTTCCACATTTAGCTCATCTCATGCACCAATTTGTCAGCCTGAATCTTACGCAATTGGCACAGCAAAGTGATATTGTTTTTTTAGCACTCCCGCATACGAAAGCGGCTGCTATCTCTGCTGAATTATTACAACATAGTTGCAAAGTAATTGATTTGAGTGCTGATTTACGTTTAAATGATGGCAAAACTTATGAACAATGGTATCAGCACCCCGCAGCAAATAGTGCATTGTTGACTCAAGCGGTTTATGGCTTAGCTGAAATTGGTTATCGTGAGCAAATTGCTGGCGCGAATTTGATTGCAAACCCGGGTTGTTATCCAACTGCAACGTTATTGGCTCTAGCACCACTACTTAAAAATAAATTGCTGAATTTATCTGCCGCACCAATTATCATTGATGCCAAATCAGGGGTATCAGGTGCCGGGCGGAGTTTGAGTCTTGCTACTCATTTTTGTGAAACCAGTAATAATTTCACCGCTTACCAAGTGGGTGGAATTCATCGCCATACCCCCGAAATTGAGCAGGAGCTTGGCAAACTGGCAAGAAAAGAACTGATGATTCAGTTTACACCGCATTTAATTCCGATTCCACGGGGTTTGATGGTGACTGCCTACTGCCCATTAAATGCAAGGCATGATTTGAAGCAAATTAGCCAGCTCTACACCGAGTATTATCAGGATAGTTATTTTGTTGTACTCAATAATCAGGAACGCAGCGGTGTTAAAGCGGTAATTGGAACTAATTTCTGCCAGATTAGTTTACATCTTGATCCAAGAACTAATTATTTGGTTGTGGTTAGTGTGATTGATAATCTGCTCAAAGGCGCATCTGGGCAAGCGGTGCAAAATATGAACCTGATGTATCAGTTACCCGAAGCCACAGGTTTAACCGCTTTGGCAGTTTATCCTTAACCAATTTTATGCTACAAAATTAATTTTTAACGAGTAGTGGAGAAGCTTAGAATTTGTTGACGCTAAGAACGTAATTTTGCGAACTGTCTGAGCGTTAGCGAGTTTTTCGCAAAATAGTTCTAAGGAAATACAAACTCTTAGCTTCGTAACTTTCGAGTGGTAAATTAATTTTGTAGCATGAAAGATTCAAATATATAAAAGGTGGAGAAAAATTATGACTAAGCTTTGGGCTAAAGGCTATCAATTAAATCAGATAGTTGAAGATTTTATGACTGGCGATGATCCCCTATTAGATTTGCGGATTGCGCGGTATGACTGCATTGCGAGTATTGCTCATGCCAAGATGCTCTCATCAATCGGCATACTTAGCGCAGTTGAATGTGAACAGCTGGTTACAACGCTCGGTGAGATTCTTGAACTAGTTGATAATGGTCAATTCACTATCGAAAACTCACAGGAAGACATCCATACTGCAATTGAAAATTATCTGGTAAATGCGCTGGGTGACATCGGTAAGAAAATTCATACTGCACGCTCTCGTAATGATCAGGTGTTAACTGCGCTGCGCTTATATAGTAAGCATGAACTACGGACAATTATGGCTAAGCTAATTGCAACTATGGAAGTTTTGCATGATTTTGCGGTTAAGTACCAAAATATTCCTTATGTTGGACGAACACATTATCAAAAAGCGATGCCTTCATCAATGGGCTTATGGATGGGTGCTTTACTTGAATCATTGCTTGATGATGCAACACTCGTAATTGACAGTTATAAACTCATCGATCAATCACCGCTTGGTTCTGCCGCTAGTTATGGCGTATCATTACCGATTGACCGTCAGCTATGCAGTGATTTACTTGGTTTTGCCAAAATGCAAAATAATGTACTCTATGCCAATAATAGCCGCGGTAAATTTGAAAGTGTGATTATTCATGGACTAAGTCAGATTATGCTGGATTTATCCAAACTCGCGACTGACGTGATTTTGTTTAGCGCACCTGAGATGGCTTATCTCAATTTACCGCAGGAGTTTTGCCCGGGTAGCAGCTTAATGCCAAATAAGAAAAACCCTGATCCGTTTGAACTGATTCGTGCCAAAAGTGCTACGGTAATGGCAAATCTCTGGCAAGTCATGGAAATTTCGCGCGCGCTACCTTCTGGCTATAACCGCGATTTACAGGAAACCAAGCGTCCATTATTTGATAGCTTAGATATTGTTGGGCAAACTCTGGAAGTAGTCGCAATCATTATGGCGCAAGTTAGTGCCAACCAAGAAAAATGTTTGGCGGGATTTACCCCGGAAGTATTTGCAACCGATTATGCCTTGCAGCTTGCGGTGCAAGGTGTGCCGTTCCGCGATGCTTATGGACAAGTTGCAGCGAATTTGCAAAATTCAGGATTAAATGATCCATTGCAAAATATTTTGGCAAAAACCCACCTCGGCGCAACAGGCAATCTTGGTTTAGATTCTATCAAAAATCGAATAGAGGAGTTAAAGCAGTTTAAATTTTAATTTTTTAGCGTATAAAATGGTTTAATTGTTTTAGGGTTTGAGTAAACTTTAAAGCGAATAGTGGAGAATTTTAGAGTTTGTTGACGCCAAGAACGTTATTTTGCGAATTGTTTGAGCGTTAGCGAGTTTTTCGCAAAATAGTTCTCAGGAAATACAAACTCTTAAATTCGTAACTTTTGAGCGGTAGAGTTTACTCAAGCCCTAAAACCAAAGACACAAATATTTAAATTAAATTTTTAGGAGACTATCATGCAACAACAAGTAATTTTGGCATACAGTGGCGGTTTGGATACTTCAGTAATTTTAAAATGGTTACTCAATAAAGGATACGAGGTTACCGCATTTATTGCTGATGTTGGACAGGAAGAAGATTTTGCGGCAGCTAAAGCCAAAGCCTTGGCAATTGGTGCTAAAACCGTGGTGATTGAAGACTGCAAAGAAGAGTTTGTTAATGACTATATTTATCCATCACTGCAAAGCGGTGCATTATACGAAAACCGTTATTTACTCGGTACTTCTCTTGCCCGTCCGCTAATTGCCAAAAAACTGGTGGAATATGCTATAGCGCACGGGATTAAGAATATTTCACATGGCGCAACGGGTAAAGGGAATGATCAAATCCGCTTTGAATTAGTGTTTATGCAATTCATGCCGGAAGTTAAAGTGATTGCCCCGTGGAAAGAACCCGAGTTTTTGGCACAATTTAAAGGACGGACTGACTTACTTAATTATGCCACTGAACAAGGAATCCCAGTTACCTCTACTTTACAAAAACCGTATAGTGTTGATGAAAATCTAATGCATACCAGCTATGAGGCAGGTATCTTGGAAGATCCGGAATTAGCACCACCTGCTGAGATGTTCAAAAAGACTCTTGCGCCACAAGATGCACCCGATCAAAGCTTTGAAATTAGTATTGAGTTTAGTAATGGGCTACCTATAAAAATCATTGAGCACGCCAGCCAAAAAGTAATCAGCGGCACACAACTGGAAATATTTACTTATCTGAATAAAATTGGTGGTAACAATGCGATTGGCAGAATTGACATCGTTGAAAGCCGCTTTGTCGGAATGAAATCACGCGGTGTTTATGAAACTCCCGGTGGAACAATCCTCCATAAAGCTTATCAGGATTTAGAAACTCTGGTCTTGGATCGTGAAGTTATCCTGCTTAAATCTTGCGCCGCACCCAAAATTGCACAACTAATTTATAACGGTTTCTGGTTCAGTCCGGAAATGAAAATGTTAATGGCAGCCAATCAGGTAAACATAGCGGCAATCAATGGTGTAGTTCATTTAGCGCTGTATAAAGGCAATGTGATTATTCTTGGCAGAAATTCGCCAAACTCACTCTATGATCATGATGTTGCTAGTATGGATCGTTTGGGTGATTATGATCAAACTGATGCTAAAGGGTTTATTAAACTTAACGCCCTTCGCCTCAAAAAACAAAAAATTACTCCGAATATAAAGCAATAACGTTGTCATAAGACGCCTCGTGTACTATTAAAGTACACGTCGTTGTCTTATTCCTAGTTCTTACTTTATATTATGGCAACTAGTGAACATACTATTACGTTAGGAAATTTGATGAATTCCGCAACTTTGATTTTAGATAACGGCAGCCATTTCAATGCCGTTGCACATAATTTAGCCCATGAGCTAATTAGTGGCGAAGTGGTATTTAATACCGGAATGACTGGCTACGAAGAAACTTTGACCGATCCATCCTATGCCGGACAAATTTTGGTTTTTACCTATCCATTACTTGGAAATTATGGAGTGAGTACTGCACAGAGCTGGGAATCCGCACAGATTCAGGTTAAAGCAGTCATCTGCTGTAATTTGATTCATGAAACAGCACATCATGACTGTGAGCATTCCCTATTAGATTGTCTACATAAACAAGATATTCCTATTTTAAGTGGAATTGATACCCGTGAACTGACTAAAGTATTACGCGATAACGGTACGATGAATGGGCAAATCAAATTAACCAGTACAGTTGTAGCGACTCCACCGCAACCCACACCAGCGGAAAGTTTAGTAGCGCAAGTTTCAACTAAAGAAATCAGCTACCATGGCACAGGCAAATACCAAATTTTGCTGGTCGATTTTGGGGCTAAACAGAATATAATTCGCTCATTACTAAATTTCGATGTAACGATTAAACAAGTGCCATTTGACTATGATTACAGCCACGAACAATATGATGGCATTTTACTCTCCAATGGCCCGGGAGATCCCAAAGACTGTAGCCAAAGTATCGCCATTCTCAAAGCAGCGTTAGAGAATGATATCCCAATTTTTGGGATTTGTCTGGGTTCGCAATTACTTGGTTTAGCCGCTGGCGCAGATACCTACAAGTTGAAATTCGGTCATCGTGGACAAAACCAGCCCGTACAGGATACGCAAAACTTACGTTGCTATCTCAGTTCACAAAATCATGGTTATGCCCTGTGCCACAATAGCTTACCCGATGATTGGCAAATTACATTTACCCATTTGCATGATAACAGTATCGCCGGTATCAAACATAAAAACAAACCTTTTTCAGCAGTTCAGTTTCACCCCGAAGCGGCAGCAGGGCCACATGATACCGCATTTTTATTTAATGATTTTATCCAGCAAGTTATAATGGGAGCGCAACAAAAATGAGCAAAATATTAGTTATTGGTTCGGGTGGACTAAGAGTTGGGCAGGCTGGTGAATTTGATTATTCCGGTTCGCAAGCAATTAAAGCCTTCAAAGATGATGGACATCAGGTAGTTTTGGTAAATCCAAATATTGCTACGGTACAAACCGATAAAAACATGGCGGATAAAACCTATTTTGTGCCTTTGCAAATTAAGGAACTTGAGCAAATTTTGATTGCGGAAAAAATCGAGCTACTAGCATTAGGCTTTGGTGGGCAAACTGCGCTTAATCTGGGCTTGGAATTGCATAACAGCGGAATCTTGCAACAATACAATATTGAGGTGTTAGGTTCGTCGATCGCTTCAATTTTAGCCACCGAAGATCGTGAACTTTTTCGCGATACACTTTTGACACATCAAATCAAAACCCCAGTCAGTAAATTAGCAACTACTTGCGAACAAGCTATAGCTATGGCACAACAAATTGGTTACCCGTTGATGATGCGTTCAGGGTTTTCACTTGGTGGACTAGGCTCAGGTAAAATAAGTGCAGAGGAAGAATTAATTACCAAAGTAACTCAGGCGCTCAGTGTTACTCCACAAGTTTTACTTGAAGAGTATCTGACTGGCTGGAAAGAGTTTGAGTACGAAATCGTTCGTGACAAAGCAGGCAATGCACTAACTATCTGCAATATGGAAAATCTTGACCCAATGGGAATCCATACTGGAGAAAGCATAGTGGTTGCCCCAGCACAAACATTGAATGACCGCGAGCATCAACAACTACGAGATATTGCTCTGCAGGCTGCCGAAATTTTCGCGATTATTGGTGAATGTAATATTCAATTTGCAGTGAATCCGGCAAATGGCGACTATCGGGTAATTGAAATGAATCCGCGGCTGTCACGTTCTTCAGCCCTAGCTTCCAAGGCGACTGGTTACCCCCTTGCCTATGTAGCAGCTAAACTATGTCTGGGTTATCAACTCTACCAAATTCGCAATCATATGACTACAGCAACCAGCGCATTTTTTGAACCAGCACTGGATTATATCGTGGTAAAAATCCCGCGGTGGGATACTCATAAACTCCGTGAAGCCGAGCGTAGGATCGGTAGTGAAATGAAAAGCGTTGGGGAAGTAATGGCAATTGGCAGAAGTTTTCCAGAGGCATTACAAAAAGCAGTCCAGATGCTTAATATCGGTGCTTCATGTTTGCTGGATTATCCACAGCAAATCCCGAATCTAGCCAATGAACTCGAATTTGCCACTGATAGACGGATTTTTGCACTCTACCAATGGTTTACCCAAGGTAATAGTATGACAGCAGCGGCGCAATTATCGCATATTGATCCATGGTTTCTCAATCAAATCCAGCAAATTGCGCTTTTTGGTAATGCATTTGCCAAACAAGAGATCAACGCAGCTAATTTACTTGCAGCGAAACAATTGGGACTTAGCGACAAAGTAATTGCTAGCATGCATAATCTAGATGAATTTGCCATCCGCGCATTACGTCTTAAATATGGCGTGCAGCCAGTTGTTAAGCAAATTGATACGGTTGCTGGCGAATTTCAAGCCCAGAGTAATTATTTGTATCTAACCTATCACGGCACGTACCATGATTTAGTTCCATCGTCCGAGCATATCTGCATCTTGGGTTCTGGTCCGTATGCAATTGGCTCATCAGTTGAATTTGACTGGTGCACCGTCAATTTAGCTCGTGAATTACGCAAAGCACAACAAAAAGTAATCATCATTAACTCCAACCCCGAAACAGTGTCAACTGATTATGATGAGTCCGAGCGGCTCTATTTTGAACCCTTGTCACTAGAACGGGTAACTGATATTTTGGAATTTGAAAACCCGCAGGCCACCGTAGTTAGCGTAGGCGGGCAAGCAGCCAATAATCTGGTGCTACCGCTTAGTAAACTTGGTCATAATTTACTGGGAACCAGTGCGACAAATATTAACCAAGCCGAAGATCGGCAATTATTTTCGCAATTACTCCATGATGCCAAAATTGATCAACCTCGCTGGATTAACGCTACCACTAGTCAACAGATTATTGATTTTGTGAGCAAAGTTGGCTTTCCGGTAATCGTGCGCCCGTCTTATGTGTTATCCGGTGCAGCCATGAAAGTTGCAACTAACCACGAAGATTTAGAGCAATATTTACACACTGCACTAAAAATCTCCCCCGCCAATTCGGTAGTAGTCTGCCAATTTATTAGCGATGCGGCAGAAATTGAAGTTGATGGTGTAGCCGCAAATGGAAAAATCATCTTCAGTGCGATTGCAGAACATATAGAAAATGCCGGTGTTCATTCAGGCGATGCAACTTTAGTTTACCCAGCGCAAAATTTAGCGCCAGAGATAATTGCACAAATCAATGTTATCAGTAGCAAGATTGTTGCCAGTCTAAATATTCATGGTCCGTTCAATATGCAATTATTGCTTAAAGACAAGCAGCTCAAGGTTATCGAGTGTAATGTGCGTGCATCACGCTCTTTTCCTTTCATTTCTAAAGTAAGTGGCTGCAATTTAATTAAATTAGTCACTCAGGTTTTTCTAAACTCGCAAGCAATAGCACCAATAGCGACGCCACTGCTCAAGCATCTGGGGGTGAAAACTCCAGTGTTTTCCTACAATCGTTTCAAAGGCTGCGATCCGGTTGCACAAGTCGAAATGTCCTCAACCGGTGAAGTTGCCTGCATTGGTACAGATTTATTAACTACCTTTTATCGCTCATGGCAAGCAGCCGGACAAACGATTAATGGCAAACGTTTACTAATCCATGCACCTCAAAGCGCACTACAAGAATTAGCACCATTATTGGCTGAATTAGACAAGGAAGGCTGGTTAATCAACGCGGATCATTCAACTTGTGCTGGGATAAATACTGAAGCTAAGAATTTTACACATTTGATAGCTGACACAGTAAGCACAATCAAACAGCAACAATTTGATTTAGTTATCAATATCCCTGAGAATGTTTATGAGTCACATCAAAATCAAGAACAATTTGCTATTCGTCGCCTAGCAATTGATTATCATATCCCTTTGATAACTAATTTGCAATTAACTAAATTAATTTTACAATGTTTAATTTTGGAGTAATACTATGAATTTACGTCAAGAATACCCGAATTATTTCCTTGATATCTATGGTCAAGTTGATTTCGTGCCAGTGCGCGGCGTTGGCTCACGTCTTTATGGTGCGAATGATGAAGAGGTTATCGATTTTGCTGGCGGAATTGCAGTTAATGCACTCGGTCATGCTCATCCGCAAATGATAGCATCATTAACCACCCAAGCCCAAAAACTGTGGCATGTCAGTAACATCATGGTGAATCAGCCCGCTGTAGAACTTGGCAAAGCATTAGTCAATGCCAGTGATTTTGATAAAGTATTTATCTGCAATAGCGGCACTGAAGCAGTTGAAGCCGGATTAAAACTTGCCAGACGTTACGGCTTGGTTAATTTTGGTGCGCATAAACACAAAGTTGTATCCTTCAAAAATAGTTTTCATGGACGCACACTCTTTGGGGTATCGGCTGGTGGACAAAGCAAGTATAGTGCCGATTTTGCACCATTGCCAGCAGGAATCATTCACGGTAAATTTAATGATTTAGCTAGCGCAGAAGAATTAATTGATGGCAATACGGTGGTAGTAATTGTCGAGGTAATTCAGGCGGAGGGCGGCGTTATTAAGGCATCAACTGAGTTCTTACTCAAACTTCGTGAGCTATGCGATAAGCATCACGCAATCCTAATGTTTGATGAGGTTCAAACCGGAATCGGACGAACAGGTAAACTATTTGCTTATCAGCATTATCCAATTCAACCGGATCTGATTAGCATTGCCAAAGCTCTTGGAGGCGGATTTCCCATCGGTGCAATTTTAGTAAAAGAGCAATTCAGCTCAGGTTTTGCCATTGGTTCGCATGGTACAACTTTTGGCGGCAACCCTCTGGCATGTGCTGTCGCGCTAAGTGTACTTAATATTATCAATACCGCTGAAGTTTTAATGGGTGTAACCCAGCGCGAGCAGCTTTTTCGGAAACAACTCAACTTACTAAATCAGGAATTCAATTTATTTGAGGAAATTCGCGGACAGGGATTATTAATCGGCGCAGTACTTAAACCACAGTATCACGGACGAGCACGTGAAATCATGAATCTGGGTTTTACGTATGGCATTGCGTTACTAAATGCATCACCCAATGTAATTCGTTTTACACCTTCGCTCATAATCCCGGAAGAGGATATTAGGCTTGGTATGACTCGCTTTGCCCGCGCATTACGTGAGTTTGTGTCAAACCCAATAACCCAGAAATAGATGTGAGTAATGCTCTTGAATAGCAGTTGTTGGATTAATCAGATATTACCTTAAATTTAATACGTTACAATATAGTATTAGACTTATTAATAAACGGAAATATTGCCAATGAAGAAGTTTTTAATTCCAGCAATAATTGTGCTGCTTATTGTTGGTGCTTATTATTTAACTAGTTCATCCCCGGCAACACTCAGCATGCCACAAGATGATAGGCTAAATTTAAGCTCCAACATGTTTAATATGCAAGATGGAACAACACCAACAACTAAAAACAAGCAAAATACTTCTTCAGTAGCAATTAATGCCTCAAACATTGCTGGTTATGCCTATATTTCTAATTCAGACAGCACAACCGTATCACAATGCCAAATTTTGCAAGGAAGCGGAGCTTTAGGGAACTGCGTTACCACCGGAAATGGTTTTATTGCACCTAATGGAATAAATTTAATTCTCTCACAAAATATCGCCTATGTGGCTAATGGCGGTTCAAATAACATTTCACTTTGTACAATTAATACTCAAACAGGCGCTTTTGAAAATTGTAAACTAACAGGCTCTGGATTTGCTAATCCATCAGGGGTTATAATTGATAATATCGCTAATTATGCATATATTAGTAATCAAGATAGTAACTCTGTCAGCCGATGCTTAGTAAGTTCTAATGACGGTAGCTTAAGCGATTGCCAGCAAATACTAGATGATCTAAGTGCACCAGCAGATATTAATTTTGGCAGTAATTCGGTTGTCTATATTGCTAATAGTAATAATGATTCAATCACCATCTGTAAAGTTCGCCATAAACTAGGTAAATTTACCGATTGCCAAACCACAGGTAACTCATTATCCTCACCACAATCGGTGACAGTTGATAGTAATGGGCTATTTGCTTACATTACCAATCAAATAGCCAATAGTGTCAGCTTATGTACGATTAGCCCGATTAATGGTCTTTTTGAAAACTGCACCCCTACTGGCAATGGCTTCAATGCGCCTTCTGATTTTACTTTTAGCGCTAGTCACAAATTTGCTTATATTAGCAATGCCAATAGCGTTTCAGTTTGTCAGGTAAATCAACAAAATGGAACTTTGTCCAACTGCAATAACTACAATGGAAATTTCAATCATTCAACAGGTATTAGGATTAATGCAAATATTTAATAAATGACGACTTAACCATCTATTTATATGGTTAATTATCCACTGAAAAATAATGCATCGTAATCATAGATGGAGCCATAAGAACATAATTACGCTTTTTACGGCAAAATAAAAAGCCTGATACTCAAAGATTATTAATACTGATAAGGATATTTTATGTCACACAGCAACTTAGGACTTCATAAAAATCAGTTGCCTACGCCATGCTTGGTAATTGATCGAAATAAACTGACAAGCAATTTATCATTAATGCAACAATTAGCCAAAGATAAGGGTGTTAACGTTCGCCCTCATGCCAAAACACATAAGTGTAGTAAGATTGTCAAACTACAACTAGAATATGGAGCGGTTGGCATATGTGTTGCTAAAATTTCAGAAGCACAGGTAATGGTACAAGCAGGAATCAAAGGTATTTTGATAACATCTCCTGTCGTGGCTGATAATAAAATTAATCAACTACCTGATCTTATCAAACAAGCTCCGGATACAATGCTGGTAGTTGATAATCTTGATAATACCGCAAAACTTAATCAAGTTTTCCAAGAGCACAACTTAATGTTAAATGTCTTACTGGATATTGATGCTGGAATCGGGCGCACCGGGGTCGCCTTGGATAAAGCGGTTGATTACGCACATAAAATAAACCAATTTAGCAACTTAAAATTTAAAGGCATACAATGCTACGCTGGGCATTTACAGCATATCAACGAGTTAGCAAAACGCCGCATGCTCTCACATCAGATATTACAAGCAGCAGGCGCAATTAAAGCACAGTTATTAGCAGAAGGAATTGATTGTCAGATTCAAACCGGTAGTGGCACTGGAACGTTTAGCCTTGACGCCGAATTAGCCACTGTTAGCGAAATCCAACCCGGTTCATACTGTGTTATGGATCAAGAGTATAGCGATATTGAATATAAAGAGCAGCGATTTTTACCAGCAATGACAATGCTCACAACCGTAATTAGCACTAATCACTCAACTCATGTTACAGTTGATGCGGGAACCAAATCACTCTATAAGGTTGCTACCAAGCCCGAGATTATCAGTCATGAGCACCTTAGCTACGACTGGGATGGTTTTGGGGATGAGCATGGTAAAGTTACTGCCACTAGTGGAAATTTACCAGCTCTTGGAGAAGTTCTGGAACTGATTGTAGCCCACTGTGATCCAACAATTAATCTCTTTGACTATTTCTATATTACTGAAAATGATTATGTGGTTGATATATGGATGATTGATGCTCGTGGTTGCTGCCAATAATGCTGACACTAGTGTAATCCCTCTCTACCAAGAAATACAAAAGACAAAGAGCTAGACCTATATGGTAGTTAAAATAAAAACAGCGCCGTTTATTATTTTAAGCGACGCTATTTGTTTAATTATTGTAAGTACTTGGTAAAATATGAGGGTGCAGTATTATTATCTGATGTTACGCAGCATGAGCTAAACTTTCAAATTCAGCGAGCTGCAGTTTAATTAGTTGTAATTCATTTAGCGCAGCTTTTGCTGCATT
>Ga0214919_10009905_pt1 | contig 12188 bp, 1 predicted proteins | sample LL1503_MetaG_FD_177994 | JGI IMG/M metagenome (GOLD analysis project Ga0214919, IMG submission 177994) | Freshwater microbial communities from Lake Lanier, Atlanta, Georgia, United States - LL-1503 | ecosystem: Environmental > Aquatic > Freshwater > Lake | place: USA: Georgia | collected 2015-03-15
CTCCTAATTCTGGAAATTATACTGTTAAAATAACTGATGGGATTGGTTGTTCGAATACAAGTTCTTCTACAACGGTAACAATAAATCCAACGCCAGCAACTCCAAGTTTATCAAATGCCGCTGCTACTATTTGTAACAATGCCAATTTTGATTTGACAACAATTCAACCAATTGCAGTTTCAGGAATAACATATGAATGGCATACTGCAAGCAGTAATCCTAATACTGGCAATTTATTAATAAGTCCAATAATTACAGCAAATACAACTGCTGGAACATATACTTATTATTTATTTGCAAAAGATAATACTACTGGCTGTTACAGTGCCTCTGGTGCAAGTTTCACTTTAACAATAAATGCAGTGATTCCATCTGTAAATATTACGGGGAGTAATCAAACTTATTTTGTAGGTGATGTGGCAAATGCATTATCTGCATCAGCATCTACCGGAATGACTTTACAATGGTGGGGACAATTAGTAGGTGGAACAACTTTAAGCACTCCTGTAATTCCTACGACCAATGCTGTAGGTGTAACCAATTATTATGTGAATCAAATTGATAATAATGGATCAGGATGTCAAAGTACACCAAGACAATTAGTAACTGTTACAGTAAGTCCAGCTACTCCTGATATTTCAGTAAATACAGGTATTAACGGCAATACCATTACTTATTGCCAAAATGCATCACCAGTATCATTAACTGCTTCAAGCATCGTTGGATCAACTTTAAATTGGTACACGGTTCCAAGTGGTGGTGCTGCATTAGCATCTGCTCCAACACCATCAACAGGAACTGCAACTACGACTAGTTATTATGTTTCTCAAACTTATAATGGTCTAACTAGTTCAAGAGTTCAGGTAATAGTTGTTGTGAATCCAAAACCTGCTACACCTGGTGTTATTTCAGGCACACAAAATCCTAGTGCTGGAGATTTAGTAAATTATTCAATCTCTAATGTTCAAAATGCAACTTCTTATATTTGGTCATTACCTTCAGATTGGACAGGAAGTTCTACCATCAACAATATTGTCGCAAGTGTAGGAACAGCTAATGGTTATGTAAAAGTAGCTGCAGTGATTAATGGATGTACTAGCAGTTATCAGCAGTTATCAGTTGGGTTAAAACCACCAAGTCCAAATATTTCAGGAAATATTGGTATCAATGGCAATACTATTACTTATTGTCAAGGAGCAACACCAGTTCAGTTACTGGCTACTGGTTCTAATGGTGCTAGCTTTAATTGGTATACTGTTTCAACCGGTGGTACCACTTCATTAATTGCTCCAACTCCTTCAACTTCAACTGCGGGAACCGTTTCCTACTATGTAAGTCAAACAGTAAATGGTATTGAAAGTGATAGGGTACAAATTGATATTGTAACGAATGAATTACCCGTAATTTCGGGAACCATCTCCGGAAATTCAACCCCGTTAATTAATACGAATCAAACGTATTCAATTACAAATATACCAGGTGCTAATTTTGAATGGACTGTGCCCGGTACTTGGACAATAAATACAGGGGCTAATTCTCCAACTATATCTGGAAATGTTGCTTCAGGCATTGAAGTAAATTCAATTACTACTAAAGTAATTTCATCAGGAACTATTCAGGTGATCCCAACTTTAAATGGATGTATTGGTAATACAAAAACTTTAATAATTGGTATTAAACCACCGCTTGTAGATGTTACTAATGTTGGGCCTTACCTATATTGTCAAGGAGATGTTGCTACTACTTTAAATGCTACCCCTATAAATGGAGCGACACTAAATTGGTATACTACTTCAACCGGTGGTATTGCATCACAAAATGCACCCACTCCATCCACTTCAACGGGTGGCATTCAAAATTATTATGTATCGCAAACTTTAAATGGGATAGAGAGCGATAGATCATTAATCACTGTAACAGTTAACGCTGCTCCTGCAGCGGTTAGTTTAGTGACAACGCAACCAACTTGCTCGGTGCCAACTGGTAAAATTGTAGCATCAAGTGCGCCAGGAGTAATTGGAAATTTATACAGTATAGATGGAGGTAATTCTTTTACAAACAATAAAATATTTACTTCATTAGCTGCAGGTACAACTTATAATATTATTCAAAAAGATGGAAATGGATGTTCAAGTCCTATTGCATCATCTACATTAATTGCTGCACCTGTAGTACCTTCAACACCTGCTATTACTAGTAGTGCAAATGCTGCTGTATGTTCTGGAGGTATCGTTACCTTAACAGCAAATATTGGTTCAGTTAACTATACACCTACCTATCAATGGTATACAAATGTGAATGGAACATCCAATCCAATTGGAGGAGCAAATACTGCTTCATATACTACCTTATTATCAGGTGATTATAGTGTTGAAGCTACCAATCCAGTTTCAGGATGTGTAAGTGGTATGAGTTCAATTTCAACAGTATCCATTGTTGCTCCAGCAAATGCTGCAATTTCACAAATCAACCAATTGGGTACAGATAATATTAACTGCACAGCCAAGCCTGTATTACTATCTGTTTCTACCAACGCAAGTAGTCCAAGCTATCAATGGCAAGTTTTAACGAATGCTAACACCAATACTTTTGCAAATACAGGTACACCAACTAGTATCAATGCTGCACAAACTGGATTTGATGCACAATATGAAACCAATGTGATTGGTACTTTTAGAGTTTTAATTATGGATGGATATGGTTGTATTAAAACATCAGATCCATTTGTTGTTCAATCAGTTTCTTCTAGTCCTGCAGTTTCTACTATTTGTCAAGGGACAACTGCTCAATTAACTGCAAATACAACTGGCTTATCAGGAACATTTACCTATCAATGGCAAATAAGCAATACAGGAGTTGCTGGAACCTATACAAATGTAGCTATCAATGGTTCAAGCGCAAGTTATTTTGCTAGTGTAGCTGGGTATTACCAAGTTATTGTAAGTAATACATTTAGTGGAACAACTACAAACCATACTTCTTGTCCTGCACAAGTAATTGTAAACGCTTTGCCAACAGTTTCAATTACTGGCTATAATGCAAATTGTGCTGGATCAACTACAATTTTAACTGGTGTTGCATCAAGCACTGTTTCCATTACTTCTTATCAATGGTTTAATGCTGGCGTAATAATAAATGGTGAAACAAACACTACTTATTCTACTTCAATTGCAGGCATTTTTGACTTAAAAGTAATTGATGCAAATGGATGTACTGCTACTACCAATAATAATAGTACAAATAGTAGTTTAGTATTTAATGCTTTACCTGCATTACCAGTAGCAACAGCAACACAACCAGATTGTAATATTTCAACAGGAACTATCACAGTGTCAAGTCCTGGCGTTGGATCATTTACCTATAATATCGTAAGTGGAAGTTATTCATCAACTAATAATACTGGCACTTTCAATGGTTTAACTGCCAATAATACGTATTCAATTACCATTAAAAATAACAGCACTGGATGTACAAGTCCAGCTTTAAATGTATCCATCAATCCAATACCTACACCATCAACTACGCCAACCGTATCTGTAATTGATCCAACTTGTATTATTTCGACAGGTACTATTTCGATTACAAGCTTAGGGGCAAATTATACCTATAGCATTAACGGAGTAAATTATCAATCTAGTAATGTATTTACAGGATTAAATTCGGGCGGTTATTCTGTAACCACTAAATTCAATAATGGTTGTGCTAGTGCTGCAACTGATGCAACAATTGCAGTTCAACCAATTACTCCTCAAATTCCTGGAATCATTACAGGTAATACTAGTGTGAATATTTCTGCATCAGAAGTTTATAGTATCTCTCCCGTTACTAATGCTACAAGTTATGTCTGGACATTACCATCCAATACATGGACTATTACAGCAGGAATTAATAGTACAACAATCTCAACAACAGTTGGAAATGTAGGTGGGAATATTACAGTTGCAGCAAATAATAATGGATGTATAAGTGCGCCACAAACTCTGGTAATTGTAACCAAACCTTCCGCTCCAACAGTTACTAATGCTATTTATTGTCAAGGTGTTACAGCAAATAGTTTAGCTGGAAATGCAAGTTCAACAGTAGGAGCGACCCTAAATTGGTATTCATTATCATCAGGAGGGACGGCTGTATCAACTGCGCCAACTCCTTCTACTGGTTCAGCAGGAACACAAAATTATTACGTAAGTCAAACTATAAATGGAATAGAAAGTGATAGAGAGTTAATTGTTGTAACTGTAAATTCTGCACCAACAATTTTAGCTGTAAATATTACACAACCAACATGTAATGTAAATACTTCTACTATAAGTTTAACTGGAGGTGTTGCGAATGCTACATTTATAATAAATGGTGGTTTATATTCCAATACAACTGGATTATTTACAAATATTCCTGCAAATGCTACTTATTCAATCACACAAAGAGATCCTTCAACAGGATGTTTAAGTGTTGCTGCTAATGCTATTGTTAATCCTGTATTAGTACCACCAACAAATCCAAGTTTCAATATTACACAACCAGATTGTGTTACAAGTTCTGGAAAAATAACAATCACTAATAATATTGGATCAGCTTTCTCCTACAGTGTAGATGGAACAAATTTCCAAACAAGTCCAATATTTAGTGGTTTAGTTCCAGGCACTTATTCTGTGACTGTTGTAAATGCAGATGGTTGTTCAAGCAATGTGGTTGTGGCAACCATTAATCCGCAACCTTTACCTAGCCAACCATTGTTAAATGGAAGTGTAACGCCTAATAGCATTACTATTTGTTCAGGGGCGGCAACTACATTAACGGCTAGTTTAAACAATTCGCCAAATTCTGGTTCAAATAATACTAGCTTAATTTATCAATGGTATAAGGAAGGAGTGATTATTCCTGGTGCTGCTAATACAACCTTCAATCCTACTGCTTCTGGTAATTATAGTGTTATTGCTACAAATGCTTTAGGTTGTACTAGTGCAGCTAGTGGAACAGTTTCAGTGACCTTAAACCCACTCCCTACAGCTACTATAACAGGTGGTGCTGAATTGGCTTTTGCCGATTGTACACAAACAAAGATTGTTTTAACTGCTAATACGAATGCAAGCTCGCCAACATATCAATGGCAAAAATTAGATTTTCTAAATAATATTTATAGTAATGTTGGAACTCCAACTAGTGGCTCTCAAAACCTAACAGGCCAATTTAGTTCTTTTGAAGTAAGTGTTGCTGGATCTTATAAGGTAGTAATAACTTCAAATGGATGTTCTACTGCTTCTGCTGTAACAAAAATTGTAAGTGCTCCAGCAGTAAATGCATTGGCATTAACTACAATTTGTCAGGGCGCTACGGTTAATTTAACAGCAACCGGGTCATTCACATCTTATCAATGGCAACAAAACACAGGTAGTGGCTACGTTAATATTGTTACCAATGGAACAAATCCATTACTAAGTGTTAGCAATGGTGGAGATTATAGGGTAGTGGCAACCACAGGAGGTGTTAACTCAACATCTTGTCCAATCACCATTACTTCTAACTCATTACCTGTTGCAAATCCAACCATTGCACCATCAAGCTCAATTTGTGCTGGAACTCCAGCAACCATAACTGCTAATACATTTGGCACTTCACCATTTACCTATCAATGGAATGTAGATGGTAATCCAATTTTTAATGCCATTTCGGATACTTATTCAGCAACTATTGGAGGTGATTATACAGTTAAAGTAACTGACGCTAATGGTTGTGAATCTTTAAGTGCTGTTTCTACGCTAACTGTGAATGTACTTCCTTCAAGACCTACTGCTATTGATGGTGTTAATGTTGTAATTGCTGGTTCTACACAAACCTATTCAATTTCACCTGTAAGTGGTGCTAGTTCATACACTTGGACTTTACCTAATGGATGGACAGGTACATCAACAACTAATTCAATTACAACTGTTGTTGGAGCTGCTGGAGGTAATATTACCGTAGTTGCTAATGCAAATGGTTGTTCTAGCTCTGCACAATCATTAGCTGTTACGCTAGGTTCATTAACAGATGATTCAGCAACTGCTTATATTAATATACCATGTAGTGGAAATATTGCAACCAATGATTTGATGCCTGCTGGAACAACATATAGTCAACCTTCACAATTGACTGGGGCAACAATAACTGTTAATGCAGATGGCACTTATACATTTACTGCAACTGCTGCTGGGACATATACTTATACGATACCTGTTTGTGCACCAGGTCAAACCGGTAATTGTCCAACAGAAACTTTAATCATAACAGTTCCTGTAAGTTTATTGGTAAATGATGCAGCAACTACTTACTTAAATATTCCCAGTGCGGGTAATTTATCTACCAATGATAATGTTCCTACTGGTACAACTTATGGTCAACCCATACAATTGACTGGGGCAACAATAACGGTGAATGCAGATGGCACTTACACATTTACTGCAACTGCTGCTGGTACTTATACCTATACTGTGCCAGTATGTGCACCAGGTCAAACCAGTAATTGTCCAACTGAAACTTTAGTAATCACTGTTCCAGTAAATTCATTGATAAATGATGCTGCAAATGCTTATCTTAATATTCCAATTGCTGGAAATATTTCAACTAACGATAATGTTCCTGTGGGTTCTACATATAGCCAACCTACACAATTATCTGGAGCAACGATAACGGTGAATGCAGATGGCACTTATACGTTTACTGCAACTGCTGCTGGTACATATACTTATACAATTCCAGTATGTGCACCAGGGCAAACTAGCAATTGCCCAACTGAAACTTTAGTAATAACGGTACCTGTAAATAATATCAACTCAGATGCTGCAACGGCTTATATAAATATACCTAGTGCAGGTAATTTATCTATCAATGATAATGTTCCTACTGGAACAACATATGGTCAACCTACACAGATTACTGGAGCAACGATTACTGTGAATACTGATGGTACGTATACATTCACAGCAATAGCCGCAGGAACTTATACCTATAGGATTTCGGTTTGTGCACCTGGTCAAACTATTAATTGTCCTACAGAAACATTGGTAATTACTGTACCAGTTAATATTTTGGTGAATGATGCAGCAACTGCTTATTTAAATATTACAACAACAGGAAATATTTTTACAAACGACAACATTCCTTTAGGTACTACTTATGGTCAGCCTACACAGATTACTGGAGCAACGATTACTGTGAATACTGATGGTACGTATACATTCACAGCAATAGCCGCAGGAACTTATACCTATAGGATTTCGGTTTGTGCACCTGGTCAAACTAGTAATTGTCCTACAGAAACATTGGTAATTACTGTACCAGAAAATGTAATAACTCCTGATATTGCAGTCACTAATATTGATGTACCAGTTCTTGGTAAATTGTCAACGAATGATATTATTCCGGCAGGTACTATTTATGGCCAACCGGGAGTTAATCCATCTAATCCTTTGGGAGGAGTGATTACAGTTAATCCAAACGGAACTTATATTTTTACTGCTACTCAGCCAGGCAAGTACATTTATTATATACCAACATGCGCTCCAGGTCAAACCAATAATTGTCCATTAACTCCTTTAGAGATTACGGTGATAGATCCTGCTGTTATTAGCAACCAACCGGTTGCTAATAATGATGTAGTAATAACATCAATTAATACCTCTACTATTGTTAATATTTTATCTAATGATAAATCAGGTAACAGTAGCTCTTCATTAAATCCAAAGAGTGTGATAGTGACTGAGCAACCTTCACATGGAACAGTGGTTGCGAATATAGATGGAACAATTATTTATACTCCTAATAATAATTTCGTAGGTTCAGATAGTTTGATTTATAGGGTCTGTGATAATTCATCGACACCAATATGTCAAACAGCCGTAGTTTATTTTACAGTCATTCCAGCTGGCTTATCGAGGACATTAGCTGCGGATGATTTTCTAACAGTAAGTGGAAATTCCAACGGAACTTATACAGCAACTGGAAATGTATTGGGTAATGATAAAAATTCTGGGGGGGGATCATTGTCGGCGAGTTTAGTGAGTGGACCAAATTTAAGCCAAGGCACCTTAGTATTTAATGCTGATGGAAGTTACGTATTTACTCCTGCATCAGGTTTTAGTGGTCCAGTGGATATCGTATATACTGCTTGTAATGGGGAAATGCCACCAATTTGTGCTAACGCAACCTTACATATTCTAGTAAATATTGCTAGTAAGGATACCGACGGTGACGGGGTTTCAGATAATGTAGATTTAGATAATGACAATGATGGAATTTTAGATTCAGTAGAATTTGCTGCTTGTATTCCTTCTTCTTCAACCTGTGATACCGATGGCGACGGAATAACAAATAATTTTGATTTGGATTCTGATGGAGATGGTATTAATGATGCTATTGAATCAGGTGGAATAGATATAAATGGTGATGGAAAAGTAGATGGTGGGGTAGATTCTAATGGAGTTCCAATTTCTGCAAATGCCGGTTTAAATCCTGTTGATACAGATAGTGATGGAATGAAAAATCCATACGATTTAGATTCTGATAACGACGGTATCCCAGACAGCATAGAAAAAGGTGCTAATGGAAATAAACCAGTTGACACAGATAATGATGGCATCCCAGATTATTTGGATTTAGATTCTGATAATGATGGTATTCCAGATAGCATTGAAAAAGGTCCTGATGGAAATAAGCCAGTCGATACCGATGGCGATGGTGTTCCGGATTATAAAGATTTAGATTCGGATAATGATGGTATTCTCGACAGCATCGAAAAAGGATCTGGATCAACACCAGTAGATACCGATGGTGATGGTGTTCCGGATTATAAAGATTTAGATTCAGACAATGATGGCATTCTCGACAGCATCGAAAAAGGATCTGGATCAACGCCGGTAGATACTGATGGCGATGGTGTTCCAGATTACAAAGATTTAGATTCTGATAATGACGGCATTTTAGATAGCATTGAAAAAGGGTCTGGTTCTACGCCAGTTGATACCGATGGTGATGGTGTTCCAGATTACAAAGATTTGGATTCTGATAATGACGGTATTCCAGACAGCATTGAAAAAGGTACTAATGGAAATAAACCTGTCGATACGGATGGCGATGGCGTTCCAGATTATTTGGATTTGGATTCTGATAACGATGGTATTCCAGATAGCATTGAAAAAGGTGCTGATGGAAATAAACCAGTCGATACCGATGGCGATGGTGTTCCAGATTACAAAGATCTAGATTCAGATAATGACGGCATTCTCGACAGCATTGAAAAAGGTGCTAATGGAAATAAACCTGTTGATACCGATGGCGATGGCATTCCAGATTATTTAGATTTAGATTCTGATAATGATGGCATTCTCGATAGCATAGAAAAAGGTGCTAATGGAAATAAACCTGTTGATACCGATGGCGATGGTGTTCCAGATTATTTAGATTTAGATTCTGATAATGATGGTATTCCAGATAGCATAGAAAAAGGTGCGGATGGAAATAAACCAGTCGATACGGATGGCGATGGTGTTCCAGATTATAGAGATTTAGATTCTGACAACGATGGCATTCCAGATAGTATAGAAAAAGGTGCCGATGGAAATAAACCAGTTGACACCGATGGCGATGGTATACCAGATTACAGAGATCTAGATTCTGATAACGATGGCATTCCAGATAGCATTGAAAAAGGTGCGGATGGAAATAAGCCAGTTGATACGGATGGCGATGGTGTTCCAGATTATAGAGATTTAGATTCTGACAACGATGGTATTTTAGATAGTATAGAAAAAGGTGCTGACGGAAATAAACCAGTCGACACCGATGGGGATGGCGTACCAGATTACAGAGATTTAGATTCTGATGGCGATGGTGTAAAGGATGCAGATGAAAAGCGCGATGGAACTAATCCAATTGATCCTTGCTCACTCAAGTTACAAAGTCAAACTATGCAGCCGAGTGATGCTTGGATGAAGGCGGATTGTAATGGAGACAAAGTGCCAAACGGCGAAGTATTAATCGTTACCAAGTATGTATCTAAACCGGTAGTACAAGTAGATGGTAGTATGCAAATAAAATATACAGTGGCGCTTCGTAATCCAAGACCCGATTCTGTAAAAGCCATTACCATTAAAGATGATTTGACCAAAGTCTTTTTGAACCCAATCAACTTCACCGTTACTGGAATTGAATCAACTGGCTCATTGGTTAAGACAAGTACTTATGATGGAAGAGGTGCTATTGATTTAGTAACCAACCTAAGTAGTATTGCTGGATACGGTTCAGATTCGGTGATGATTAAGGTTACGATTATACCTAACGGATTTAGTGGTGACATTGATAATATAGCTGATGTGGAAGCAACTACCAAATGGGGTGCAGTGAAACGTCAGTCCATTGATACGGTTCGATCGGCTGGAAGATTGACAGGTAGCGGAGTTGCCAATCGATTCACTATACCGAGGGAAAAAATTATTATACCAGAAGCGTTCTCGCCTAATGGAGATGGTTTCAATGATAATTTTGAAATCATACACCCTACCTCTACCTCTATTTCATTGGCTATTTATAACAGATGGGGTAATGTGGTATATATGAATGCAGATTATCAAAATGATTGGAGAGGAAAAGGAAAAGGTAATTTCTTAGGACAAGAACTTCCAGAAGGTACTTACTATTATATTATTAATGCTACTGAAAAATTCACCAAGAAGGTAAGCAATTTCGCAGGATTTTTAAACTTAAAACGATAATCAAAAATCTGCGAAAAAAATTAGGAATATGGAAATGCGAAAGATAAATATAGGCGTACTACTTAGCATGCTGTTTTTGTTGAGCTTCAGTAAAGTGAGTGCTCAGACAGAGCCTATGTATTCGCAATATATGTTTAACATGCTCAATGTTAATCCTGCATATGCAGGTAGCAGATCAGTGCCGAGTCTTACCAGTTTATTTCGTAAGCAGTGGATGGGCATTCGTGGTGCTCCACAAACCAGTTCGGTATCGCTAGATATGCCAATGAACAATGACAAAATTGGAATAGGTATTCAGCTGCTAGATGACCGGTTGGGTGTAGAAAGAACAACAGGTGCTCAATTAAATTACGCCTACAGAGTACCCGTTTCTGATAACGGAATACTTGCAATGGGTATTCGAGTTGGACTGCTTAATTACCGAGCTAATTATTCTCAACTATTTACCATCCGTCCAAATGACCCTGCGTATTATCAAAATGTAAGTGGATTTTTACCTGCAGCAGGCGCAGGTATTTATTATATGACGGACAAATTTTATGTGGGTGCTTCAGTGCCTTCACTGCTTCAAACCAAATTAAATTCCGACCAACAAGCAGAAGTAAAATCTAAAGTTAGCAACCTGCATTTTTTCGCAACGATGGGAACAGTACTCAAAATTAGTGACGACTTGAATCTGAAACCTTCCGTGCTAATGAAGTCTGTCAGTGGTGCACCCATTCAGTTTGATTTTAATAGTAACCTTTGGTTGCAAGATAGAATAGCGATCGGATTTTCTTACAGAACAGGGGATGCAATAATGGGTATGCTAGAATATCAACTCAATGAAAAGTTGCGTTTTGGTTACAGCTATGACTATACCATTTCCAAATTAAATCCATATAATCTAGGTACACATGAAGCGATGATCCGATATGAATTTAGTAAGGACAAAACAAATATTCAATCCACCAGATACTTTTAATTACAGCAACTAAGGGTTATGATAAACATTAAAAAAAGCAGTGTTTCTTTACTGGTAAAAACTTTGGTAGTAGTAATATTATTATCATCGGTTGCCTTGAATGCACAATCGCAAAAAGTAACTGTTACCAAAAAGGTTTCTGTAAAGACTCCCTCTGCTGCTTCGAAATCTTTATTAATACTTGCTAGAACTGAAATTAATCAGTTGCGATACTCTTATGCGATACCTTTTCTAAAACGTTATTTAAAACAAAGTCCACCCGATAGTATTAGTTTGGCTATGTTAGGTTACTGCTATAAAATGCAAAACAGATTTGATAGTGCTATTTATTTTTATGAAAAGCTAGACAATCTAGTAATGACCAATGGCAATGAATTGCCTGAACTTTATGCTACAGTGGGCAATTATGAATCTGCCATTGCAACTTATCAAAAACGTTTAGACAATGCAGCCGATAATACTACCACCACTTATCAGCT
>Ga0214919_10009906_pt1 | contig 12188 bp, 10 predicted proteins | sample LL1503_MetaG_FD_177994 | JGI IMG/M metagenome (GOLD analysis project Ga0214919, IMG submission 177994) | Freshwater microbial communities from Lake Lanier, Atlanta, Georgia, United States - LL-1503 | ecosystem: Environmental > Aquatic > Freshwater > Lake | place: USA: Georgia | collected...
CCTGGTTAACGACTAAGCGAGAACTGATGTCCATGATGTGCTCGACCTCGACCAGTTTATTGGCTTTCAAGGTGTTTCCAGTAGAGACCAGATCGACGATGGCATCGGCCAAGCCGACCAGCGGGGCAAGCTCCATGCTTCCGTAGAGCTTGATCAGATCGACGTGTACGCCTTTGGAGGCGAAAAACTCGCGGGCAATGGCTACGTACTTGGTCGCCACCGTCAGGCGCGAACCCTGGCGTACGGCACTGCTGTAGTCGAAGCCCGCCGGTGCCGCCACACTGATGCGGCATTTGGCAATGTGCAAATCCAGCGGCTGGTACAGACCCTGGCCGCCGTGTTCGATCAAATTGTCTTTTCCTGAGATACCCAGGTCTGCGCCGCCGTACTGCACATAGGTGGGCACATCGGTAGCCCGCACCAGCAGCAGGCGCACCGCCGGATTGCCGGTGCGCAGAATCAGCTTGCGCGAGGTCTCGGGATCGTCCAAAACCACGATCCCCGCTGCCTGCAAAAGCGGCAGGGTTTCGTCAAAAATCCGTCCTTTGGAAAGCGCCAGTGTGATCATGAAATAGCTTTGGACTTTACTTGACACGCTCGATATCCGCACCCAGAGCGCGCAGCTTGGCTTCCATCCGGTCGTAGCCGCGGTCCAGATGGTAAATGCGGTCGACTACCGTCTCGCCACTGGCGACCAGGCCGGCAATCACCAGCGAAGCCGATGCACGCAAATCGGTGGCCATCACCGTGGCACCGGACAGGGCGGCACCACCCTCAACCATGGCCAATTTGCCGTCGATCTGAATGTGGGCACCCAGGCGCACCAGTTCGTTGACGTGCATAAAACGGTTCTCAAAAATTGTCTCAGTCACCTTGGATGTGCCGGTCGCCACGCAATTCAGTGCCATGAACTGGGCTTGCATATCGGTGGGAAAGCCAGGGTACTCGCGGGTGCGGAAGCTTTGCGCGCGCAGAGGGCCGTTGGCTTGGATGCGGATACCGTCAGGCAGGGCCATGACCGTCGCGCCCGCTTCCCGCAATTTGTCAATCACCGCCTCCAGGTGGTCAGCCCGGCCATGGCGCAAAACGACGTCACCGCCAGCAGCGGCCACCGCGCATAAAAAAGTGCCTGCCTCAATCCGGTCGGCCACCACACGGTGGCTACAACCATGCAAGCGCTCCACACCACGGATGCGGATGCGTGAGCTGCCGTGACCCTCAATTTGGGCGCCCATGGCGATCAGCATCTCGGCCAGATCGGGGATTTCAGGCTCCTGGGCGGCGTTCTCCAGAATCGTCTCGCCATCGGCCAGGGCGGCGGCCATCAAAAAATTCTCTGTGCCCGTCACGGTGACCATGTCGGTGGTGATATGCGCGCCATGCAGGCGCGACAAGCCAGGACGAAGGCTAGCAACCATGTAGCCGTGCTCCACAGCGATGTGCGCGCCCATGGCCTGCAGACCTTTGATGTGCTGGTCAACAGGCCGCGAACCGATGGCACACCCGCCCGGCAAGGACACTCTGGCATGACCGAAACGCGCCAGAAGCGGCCCCAAGGCCAGCACCGAGGCACGCATGGTTTTGACCAGGTCGTAGGGGGCCTCAGGAACATTCAGATGGGCCGCATTCAGACGCACCATGCCATCGTCCTGCACATCCACCTGCACCCCCATATTGCGGATCAGCTTGACCATCGTGGACACGTCCTGCAAACGTGGGACGTTGTGCAGGGTGATGGGCTCAGCGCTCAGGATGGCAGCACACAGCTCGGGCAAAGCCGCATTCTTGGCACCGGAAATTGGCACCTCACCATGCAGACGCTGGCCGCCGCGTATACGCAATTTATCCATGGGCGGCTCCGCCTTGCGCCCACTCGGTGGGGGTGTAGGTTTTCATCGACAAGGCATGTACCTCGTCGGTTTTCATGCGCTCACCCAAAGTGGCGTACACCAATTGGTGCCGCGCAATCAGGCGCTTGCCGGTGAATGCAGCAGCCACCACGGTGGCGTACCAGTGACGCCCGTCTCCCTCCACCACGCAATGGTCACATGCCAAGCCGCTGCGGATCAGGGCCTCAATTTGTTCTGCGGTCATACACAATCAATCTAAAAAATCAGGAGCGAATCTTGTAGCCCGTACGCAGCAGATGCAGCGCCACCGCGCACACTACCAGCAAAACACTCCCGACCACCGCGCAACTCATCCAGGGCGATACGTCACTCTGGCCGAAAAACCCGAAACGGAATCCGTCAATCATGTAGAAAAATGGATTGGCGTGGCTCACCGCCTGCCAAAAGGGCGGAAGCGAATGGATGGAGTAAAAAACGCCGCTCAAAAACGTCATGGGCATGACAGCGAAATTTTGAAAGGCTGCGAGCTGGTCAAATTTCTCGGCCCACAAACCAGCGATCAAGCCCAAGGCACCCATCAGTGCGGCGCCCATGACCGCAAACACCGCAATCCACAGCGGCTGCACCACAGCGAGCGGTACAAAAATGACCGATATCAGCACCACACAGAGCGCCACCACCAAACCGCGTATGACCGCTGCGCCAACATAGGCAATAAACCAGTCGCGGTGCGACAGGGGGGACAGCATCAGGAAGACCAGATTGCCCATCATCTTGCTGGTGATCAGCGAGGACGAGCTATTGGCGAACGCGTTTTGCAGCAGGCTCATCATCGCCAGGCCCGGAACCAAAAACGCGGTGTAGCTCACCTGGTCATAGACCTTCACATGGTCTTGCAAGGCATGGCCGAAGATCAGCAGATACAGCATGGCGTTGAGAACCGGCCCGCCGATGGTTTGGAATGCGACTTTCCAGAAACGCAATACCTCTTTGTAGACGAGGGTTTGCAAGCCCGTCATGCGAGCACCCCCGCAGCACTGGACGCGGTGTTCTTGTGCATGACATCCAAAAACACATCTTCCAGATCCGCCTTTCGGATTTCCACATCCTGCGCCTGCAAGCCCGCCTTGCGCACAGCGCTAAGGTAATGCTCAATCTGGGCCGCGTCGTCAGCAGGAAACTGCACGATACGACCCGTCACCCGGGCGCGGGCACGCAGAGTCTCGGGCAGCTCACCATCTATCTTGAAACGCAAGACGTTGCTGGAGGCGGCCTTGAGCAATTCACTGGTGGTGTCGAGCGCCACGACCCGTCCCGACTTGAGCATGGCTATACGTCCGCACAAAGCCTCTGCTTCTTCCAGGTAATGGGTGGTCAGCAATACAGTGTGGCCATGTTCGCGGTTGAGGCGGGCGATGAATTGCCACAGGGTCTGGCGTAACTCCACGTCCACACCGGCAGTCGGCTCATCCAACACGATCACCGGCGGCTTATGCACCAGCGCCTGCGCCACCAGCACGCGCCGCTTCATGCCGCCCGAGAGCTGGCGCATATTGGCATCGGCCTTATCGCTCAGGCCCAGGCTGTGCAACAACTCGTCAATCCAGGCTGCGTTGTTCTGAACTCCAAAATAACCCGACTGGATGTGCAAAGCCTCGCGCACGCTGAAAAAGGGATCGAACACCAGTTCTTGCGGCACCACGCCCACCAGTCGCCGGGCCGCAGCAAAGTCGGTCTGTACATCGTGGCCGAGGATGCTGACGCTGCCTGAACTCGGCTGGCTTAAGCCGGCCAACAGGCTGATCATGGTGGTCTTGCCTGCGCCGTTGGGGCCCAGCAGCCCAAAGAATTCGCCCTGCTCAATGTCGAGGCTGACGCCGTCCACCGCAAGCAGGCTAGCGCCCGCGCGCCGGGCGGCATAACTCTTGGAAACGGCTTGAAATGAGATCGCGGGCATGAAAAGCCGTGATTTTACCCGCCGGGCCTCGCAGGAAACGGCAAGAGCAGCCGCGTAAATCGGCTAGGCTGAATTCCACAAGGCGTCTATGCCGTACACCGCGGCCAGATCGTGCAGGCGCGGCGGCACATCACGCAACTGCAGGCGAACGCCTTTCGCGCAGGCCCGCCGCCCCACTTCAAGCACCAGCGCCAGGGCGGTCGAATCAAAGTGCTGTAAGGCTGCGCAATCCAGCGTGACAGCTTCGTCACCCAACCCGGCCAACTGCGGTGCCCACGTCGCCAACTGCGCAGTCGCCTGCGCATGGGTCAAGGTGACGGGCAATATGAGTTCCATCGCGAGTGCCTATTTTCTGGCATTCGCCTTGTTACGTTCCGACAGGGTGCTGATCAGGCCATCCAAGCCTTTGGCGTTGATCTCCTGGGCAAACTGCGTCTTGTAGGTATCGACCAACCAAACGCCCATGACGTTGAGGTTATAGATTTTCCAACCCGTGCCCTGTCCAGGGGTTTTGACCAAACGGTAGTCCATTTGGACGATCTCTCCACCGTTCTTGATTTCGGTGCGGACCACCAGTTCTTTTTCCTCCGCGCTGCCGCGCACGGGTTTGACCTCCACCGTTTGATCACCAACCTGCGCCAGCGCGCCCGAGTAGGTGCGTGTCAAAAGCGTCTTGAACTCCTCCTGCAAGCGGGCCTTTTGGTCCGGGCTCGCCTGCCGCCACGCAGGACCCACAGCAGACGCTGTCATTCGCGCAAAATCCAAATTCGGCATGATCCGGGTGTCCACCAGCACCATCACCCGGTTAACGTCCCCGTTGCGCATGCCTTTGTCGGCCTTGATACTGTCCAAGACTTCCACCGAGACCCGCTTCACGAAGGCCTCAGGCGCCTCATCCTGTGCGCGCGCCACCCAGGGCAGCACCAGCAGCGCGCTCAGGATTACCGCGCCCCAGCGAAAACCCGATTTCTGTCCTGTCATCGCACTACTCCGTATTCATTCAAGGTTTGGCTCGTCGTCGACCGGCTGTTCAATTTCTGGCGGATTGCCATCGTATTGAACATAACGCTGCCGCTGCAAATAGGCGTCCCGGATGAACGAATAGGCGTCCAGCGCGGCACCGTCCGCTGTGTCCGTTGCACCCAAATAGCGGGCGCGGGTCGACACAATATTGAGCGCCGTCAGGGTATCGCGGGTGGCGGCTTCGGTGAACTGGTTGGTCAAATTCGCCGTGTAATCCACGGGCAGCGCGGCAACTTCCCGCAAGGTGGCTGGACCTAACACCGGCAGCACCACATAAGGCCCCGGCTTCACACCCCAACGCCCCAGCGTGGTACCAAAGTCCGCCTTGTGGCGGGGGATCTTCATGTCTGAAGCGACATCCAAGACACCCAGAATCCCGACCGTCGAGTTCACCACAACACGGCTGATGCTGTCTCCGGTCTCCTGCCGCCTGCCGGCCAGTGCGTTGTTCACGGCCGACCACACGTCACCCAAATTACCGAAAAAATTGTTCACGCCTTTTTGGACTGCGTCCGGCACCACATTGCGGTAGGCGCTTGCCACAGGTTTGAGCACGATACGGTCAAGCTTGTCATTGAAGCTGAACACGCTGCGGTTCATAGACTCCCACGGGTCGCGCGCATCGGGCGACTGCACCGTCGCACAACCCGACAAGATCAGGAGCGCCAGCACACCGAAGCGTGCCCAACGCACACTCATTTGTTTGCCCCGCTGGACTGGCCATCCGCAGCTTTGCTGTACAAAAACTGGCTGATCAGATTTTCCAAAACCACGGCGGACTGGGTCTGGCTGATGCTGTCGCCCTCGCTCAGGTTATCGGACTCAGCGCCCGCCTCGATGCCCACGTATTGTTCGCCCAACAGGCCACTGGTGAGAATTTTGAGCGTGCTGTCCTTGGGGAAGGCATAGCGGCGGTCCATTTGCAGCAGAACACTGGCCTGATAGCTTTTGTCATCGAAACGGATGGCGGCCACATGTCCCACCACGACCCCACTGCTTTTTATCGGCGCTTTGGGTTTGAGACCACCGATATTGTCAAATCGGGCGGTGACCTGGTAGGTCGGCGTCCATTGAAAGGACAGCAAATTGGCCGACTTCAAGGCCAGAAATAGCAAGGCAGCCGCACCCAAAAGCACAAAAAGGCCCACCCAGACATCTTTACTCGAACGTTCCATAGCGGTTGATCCTAAACACTAAACATCAGAGCGGTCAGCACAAAATCCAGGGCGAGCACAGTCAGCGAAGCCAGAACAACCGTGCGGGTCGTGGCCAGCGACACGCCCTCTGGTGTGGGCTGGGCGACAAAACCCTGTAACAGGGCGATAAAACCCACGGTTACACCAAAAATCACACTTTTAACTACGCCGTTACCAACGTCAGCCCAGACGTCCACGCCGCTTTGCATCTGGCTCCAGAAGGCGCCGGCGTCGACGCCGATCATCACCACCCCCACCAACCATCCGCCCAAAATACCCATGGCTGAAAAAACTGCGGCTAACAGGGGCATGGCAATCACCGCACCCCAAAAACGGGGAGCCAGTATGCGCCGCACCGGGTCTACCGCCATCATTTCCATGGCGCTGAGTTGCTCACCCGCTTTCATCAGGCCAATCTCGGCGGTCAGCGACGTACCGGCCCGGCCGGCAAACAGCAAGGCCGAGATGACCGGCCCCAATTCCCGTACAAGACTCAAGGCCACCAACAGGCCAAGCGCCTCCGAGGAACCGTAGCGCTGCAGCGTGTAGTAGCCCTGCAGGGCCAATACAAAACCCACAAAGGTGCCGGAGACGGTGATGATGGCCAGTGAATAGTTACCCATGTAATGGATCTGGTCGGTCACCAACCGGGGGCGGCGCAACAGCGCAGCGCCGGGCCAGGCAAGACGGGAAAACAATCGGGCACCATAACCCCAGTCTGCCAAAGCCAGCCGGGTCGCAAACCCGACCTCGGCGGGATGCCACGGACGTCGGGAAGATGCTGTCACGCGATGCGCTCCACGCCAAAGTCCTCTGCCAACGGACTGGCCGGGTAGTGAAAGGGTACCGGCCCGGTGGGTAAGGCATTGACAAACTGGTGCACCAAGGGGTCCGCGCAGTGCCGCACCGCATCGGGAGTACCAGCGACTGCGACCCGTCCGTTGGCCAGAATCACCACATGGTCGGCGATCTGGAAGGTTTCATGTACATCGTGGGAAACCACCACGCTGGTCAAACCCATGGCATCGTTTAAGCGACGAATCAGCCGCGCCGTCGTTCCCAGCGATATCGGATCCAGCCCGGCAAAGGGCTCGTCGTACATCAGTAGTTCCGGATCCAGCGCAATCGCCCGCGCCAGCGCCACCCGCCTGGCCATGCCGCCGGAAATCTCCGCCGGCATCAGGTCACGCGCGCCACGCAGTCCAACTGCATTGAGCTTCATCAGGACGATGTCACGCAATAGTGCAGGCGGCAAGTCGGTGTGTTCGCGCAGTGGAAAAGCCACATTGTCAAATACGCTCAAATCCGTGAATAAAGCCCCGAACTGAAAGAGCATGCCCATACGGCGACGCGCGGCGAACAAGGCCTGGGCGTTCATCCCGCCCACATCCAGCGGCGCCCCTGCGCTACCCAGTGGCCCTGCCAGCAACAGTTCGCCGCCTTGGGCGCGGTACTGCCCGCCAATGAGCCGCAAAACCGTGGTCTTGCCGCCACCCGAGGCGCCCATCAAGGCGGTGACCTTACCCCTGGGAATGGACAAACTCACGCCGTCAAGAATGAGCCGCGGGCCGTAGCCGAAGCGGATATTCTTGAGTACGACAAGCGGCGGCGGAGCGTCGATGGGCATAGAAAAAGGGTTGCAGACAAATCTTGATGGACACCAACAACCATTATCAAGTAATTTTTTTGCCCAGGGCACCCGCTCCAGACAGGCCCTGTCCGGGCGCTGCCATTAACGCGGCAACACGCTACTACCCATTAAAAAAGCGTCCACCGAACGCGCAGCCTGGCGGCCTTCGCGGATCGCCCACACCACCAAAGACTGCCCGCGGCGCATATCGCCGGCGGCAAACACTTTGGCCACGTTGGTGGCGTACCCGCCCTCATCGGTATGGGCGCGGGCGTTACCCCGCGCGTCTTTGTCCACACCAAACGCGCTCAGAACGCTGCCAACCGGGTTGACGAAGCCCATGGCCAGCAGCACCAGGTCCGCCGGGATGATCTGTTCAGAGCCTGCCACCTCGACCATTTTTCCGCCCTGCCATTCGACCCGTACCGTTTTGACACCGGTAACCTTGCCCTTCTGGCCGACAAATTCCTTGGTGGAAATCGCAAATTCGCGCGCGCAGCCTTCTTCGTGGCTGGAGCTGGTGCGCAGCTTCAGGGGCCAATAGGGCCAGGTCAGCGGGCGGTTTTCCTCTACCGGCGGCTGCGGCATGACTTCGAACTGCACAACCCCGAGGGCACCGTGGCGGTTGGAGGTTCCCACGCAATCGCTGCCGGTATCGCCACCGCCAATCACGACAACGTGCTTGCCGTCGGCACGCAGCTGACCCTTGAGTTTGTCACCGGCATTGACCTTGTTTTGCTGGGGCAAAAATTCCATGGCGAAATGGATGCCCGCCAGATCACGTCCGGGCACAGGCAGATCACGCGATTGCTCCGCGCCGCCGGTCAACAAGACGGCATCAAAGTCTGCCTGCAGCTGAGCCGCACTCACCGTCTGCTTGGACCAGTTGGTCACTTTGGAGTCTGCGGGCCATTCACCCACCAGCACGCTGGTGCGGAAGACCACGCCCTCGGCCTGCATCTGGGCCACACGCCGGTCAATATGGGATTTTTCCATCTTGAAGTCCGGAATTCCGTAGCGCAGCAGGCCGCCCACCCGGTCGTTCTTTTCAAAAACCGTCACCGCATGCCCCACGCGAGCGAGTTGTTGAGCTGCTGCAAGGCCGGCCGGGCCCGACCCAATCACCGCCACCTTCTTGCCGGTTGCGTACGCGGGCGGCTGCGGACTGACCCAACCCTCGGCCCAGGCGCGGTCGATGATGGCGTGCTCAATCGACTTGATGCCCACCGCATCGTCGTTCACGTTCAAGGTGCATGCCGCCTCGCAGGGCGCGGGGCAGATGCGGCCCGTGAACTCCGGGAAATTATTGGTGCTGTGCAACACGTCAATGGCGGCACGCCAATCGTTCTGGAACACCAGCTCATTGAAGTCAGGAATGATGTTGTTGACAGGACAACCACTGTTGCAAAACGGGGTGCCGCAATCCATGCAGCGCGCGCCCTGCACCTTGGCCTGTTCCGGGCTCAGGGTTATGACGAATTCGGCATAGTTTTTGACCCTGTCTGGCACAGGCTTGTAACCCTCTTCCAGACGCTCGAATTCTTTGAAACCGGTGATTTTTCCCATGGTCTATTCCTTAGCAATGTCGAGGCAAGCGCAACTCATCCAGCCACCGGCTGCGCAGCGATTTTCTTGGCGTGAATTTCTGCGAGGGCGCGCTGGTATTCCTTGGGAAAAACCTTGACGAACTTGGCGCGCGCCGTATCCCAGTGATCCAGCAGTTCGCGCGCACGCTTACTGCCCGTCCAGCGGTTGTGCTCGGCCAGCAGGCGGCGCACCGTTGACTCGTCGGTCTGACCCAGATGCCAGATACCACGGTCTATGCTGGCTTCCTGCTCCTGCTCCGAGACCAAAGCCTTTAAATCAACCATGGCCGTGTTACACCGACTGGCGAATTGGCCGTCCTCGTCGTACACATACGCCACGCCACCGCTCATGCCTGCGGCAAAGTTGCGCCCGGTCTGTCCCAAAACCAGCACAGTGCCGCCCGTCATGTATTCGCAGCCGTGGTCGCCCGTGCCTTCGACCACAGCCGTCGCACCGGACAAGCGCACGGCAAAGCGTTCACCAGCAACGCCGCTGAAAAATGCCTCACCTGCGGTTGCACCGTACATCACGGTGTTGCCCACAATGGTGTTGCGCAGGGCGTCGCCGCGGAAATCGATGCTCGGACGCACGATGATGCGGCCACCGGACAGGCCCTTGCCCGTGTAGTCATTGGCATCTCCAATCAGGTACAGCGTGATGCCCTTGCACAAGAAAGCGCCAAAGGACTGGCCGCCCGTGCCCTCGAGCTGGATACGGATGGTGTCGTCGGGCAGGCCTTCCGGGTGCACCTGCGTGACCGCGCCGGACAACATGGCACCCACCGACCGGTTCACGTTGCGCGCGACTTCCATAAACTGCACACGCTGGCCTTTGTCAATTGCGTCGCGGCTCTTGGCGATCAGCAAGTTGTCCAAGCCCTTGTCGAGCCCGTGCGCCTGACTCTCGCAATGGAAACGCGGCACATCGGCCGGCACCGGTGGCATCGCAAAAATACGGCTGAAGTCCAGCCCACTGGCTTTCCAATGCGCGATGCCTTTGCGTGTGTCGAGCAAATCGGCGCGGCCGATCATGTCGTCGAACTTGCGGATGCCCAGCTGCGCCATGATCTGGCGGACTTCTTCGGCCACAAAAAAGAAATAGTTCACCACATGCTCGGGCTTGCCAGAGAACTTTTTCCGCAAATCAGGATCTTGCGTCGCAACACCGACTGGGCAGGTGTTGAGGTGGCATTTGCGCATCATGATGCAGCCCTCGACAACCAAGGGCGCGGTGGCAAAGCCGAATTCATCCGCACCCAGTAACGCACCAATGGCGACATCGCGCCCGGTTTTCATCTGCCCGTCGGCCTGCACCCGCACACGACCGCGCAGCCGGTTGAGCACCAGGGTTTGCTGGGTTTCGGCCAGACCGATTTCCCAGGGGCTTCCCGCATGTTTGATGGACGACCAGGGCGAAGCACCGGTACCGCCGTCATGCCCGGCGATCACGATGTGGTCGCTCTTGCATTTGGTCACACCGGCAGCCACGGTTCCTACGCCAATTTCCGATACCAGCTTCACGCTGATACTGGCCTTGGGGGCCACGTTTTTCAGGTCATGGATCAGCTGCGCCAGGTCTTCGATGGAATAAATATCATGGTGCGGCGGCGGTGAAATCAGTCCCACGCCCGGCACCGAGTAGCGCAGCATGCCGATGTAGTTGGACACCTTGTTACCCGGCAGTTGCCCGCCCTCGCCCGGCTTGGCGCCCTGCGCCATCTTGATCTGGATCTGGTCGGCACTGGAGAGGTATTCGGCCGTCACACCAAAACGGCCGGAAGCGACCTGCTTGATCTTGGAGCGCATCGAATCCCCGGCATTCAGCGGGTAATCGACCTCAAACAAATCCTTGCCCAGCAGGTCCGACATGGTCTGGCCCTGTGTGATCGGAATGCCCTTGAGCTCGTTGCGGTAGCGGGCCGGGTCTTCGCCGCCCTCGCCGGTGTTGCTCTTGCCGCCGATGCGGTTCATGGCAATCGCCAGCGTAGCATGGGCTTCGGTGGAAATCGATCCCAGCGACATCGCTCCGGTGGCAAAGCGTTTGACAATTTCGGCAGCGCTTTCCACTTCGTCCACCGGGATAGCTTTGGTCGGATCAATCTTGAACTCAAACAGGCCGCGCAAGGTCAGGTGACGCCGGCTCTGGTCATTGATGATCTGGGCGTATTCTTTGTAGGTGCTGAAGTTGTTGGCACGGGTGCTGTGCTGCAATTTGGCAATCGCATCCGGCGTCCACATGTGCTCTTCGCCCCGCGCGCGCCAGGCATATTCGCCCCCAGCGTCCAGTGCGTTGGCCAGCACCGGGTCGGCGCTGAATGCGGCGCGGTGCATGCGGATGGCCTCCTCGGCAATCTCGAAAACGCCGATGCCCTCGACCCGGCTCGGTGTGCCGGTGAAATACTTGTTCACGGTTTCGCTGGACAGGCCAATCGCCTCAAACAGCTGCGCGCCGCAATAGCTCATGTAGGTGGACACGCCCATCTTGGACATGATTTTGGACAGGCCTTTGCCGATGGCTTTGATGTAGTTGTAAATCGCCTTGTCCGCACCCAAATCGCCGCTCAGGTTTTGGTGCAGCTGCACCAGGGTTTCCATCGCCAGGTAGGGATGGACCGCCTCGGCACCATAACCGGCGAGCACCGCGAAATGGTGAACCTCGCGCGCGGTTCCAGTCTCCACCACCAAGCCGGCCGTGGTGCGCAGTCCCTCCGTCACCAGATGCTGGTGGATGGCGGACAAAGCCATCAGGGCGGGAATCGCCACATTCTCCGGGCCGACACCTTTGTCGCTGATGATCAGAATGTTGTGGCCGCCGCGGATGGCGTCCACCGCCTGCGCGCACAAGGACGCCAGCTTGGCTTCCACGCCCTCATGGCCCCAGGCCAGCGGGTAGGTGATATCCAGGGTGGTGCTGCGGAACTTGCCATGGGTGTACTGCGCAATGAC
>Ga0214919_10009907_pt1 | contig 12188 bp, 13 predicted proteins | sample LL1503_MetaG_FD_177994 | JGI IMG/M metagenome (GOLD analysis project Ga0214919, IMG submission 177994) | Freshwater microbial communities from Lake Lanier, Atlanta, Georgia, United States - LL-1503 | ecosystem: Environmental > Aquatic > Freshwater > Lake | place: USA: Georgia | collected...
TGAACCAGCGCTTGCAAGTGGCCGGCGTACCGGTGCGGGTGCGTGGCATGGAGAGCGTGTGGGCCGTGGTGTTTGAGCAGCCGGGCCGTTACCACTGGCTGCTGCAATACTATTTGCGCGAACATGGCGTTGCCCTGAGTTGGGTGGGCTCGGGCCGCATGATTTTTAGCTTCAACTTTGATGACCAGACCTTTGATATGTTTTGCGAGCGCTTTGTAGCGGCTAGCTTGGCAATGCAATCAGACGCCTGGTGGTGGAAGGATACGGCGCAATCGCACCGCTCTATCCGCCGCCAGGTACTTAAAGAGATGCTGCAGCAGCGCTGGCCTTGGCTTGGTGGCTTGGTGCGCTGATGCTTTATTGCCGCAGTCGCTAAGGCTTAGTGGCCGCTTACGCTAACGCGTGCAGGCATTGCGCGCTGAGGCTTAGTGGCCTGTTGCGCTAACGTGGTCCATAGGGTCAATCATCTGGCCGCGCAGCAAATAGAGTGGGGCCTTGTGGTACATCTTGATGTCATGCACCGGGTCGGTGATGATTTTGTACGCCCAAGCCAGACCGGCGGTCAGGTTTTCCTGTTTCCAGAGTTGCAAGACGCGGAATACCAAGCCACCGGCGCCTAAAAACAACCAGGCCATGGCGGTCATCCGGATGGGGGTGTCTTCGTAGGCCTCGGGCACGGCCCATTGCAGCGCGTCGGGCATCCAGTAAGCGACCACGGGAATAGCGGCGCAGATGCTGAGTAAAACGATTTTGCGGAACAAGTTGTAACCAACCTTGATTTCTTCTTTGTATGCATGGGTGGCCTGGTTCACGTGGTCGTAGTCTTTGGGCTCAAAAAAGAAATGACCGATTTGGCGCGTCGTCATAGACACCAACCAGGCGACCAGGGCGGAGACGACCGGATCGATAAACAGAAACACATAGGCCACCAAAAACGATATAGCGCTAATGAGATGCAAAAACTGGTTGATGCGGCTATGGTGGTAGTAACGGTGGTCGTCCCAACGCTGGGTGGCGACGGTTTGGAAAAAGGGATGCATAGGGGCTCCTGATGGACATAAAGGCTAGGCGCGAAACGACCTAGCAGTCGCAATGTCCCGCTATTGCATGAAAACTTGATGACAAAACACGCGGGCAATGTCCTGCGCCAGCAGTTCATTAAAACGTCATGTAATTTTCATCAAACTGCTGCATTGCTTTGCGACATTCGCAAGCATGAGCACACCCTCCGCCATCCAAGTCGAGCGCATTGCGCCTGCGCACACTGCCCTCAAAATCGCTGTGGTCACCGAGACTTACCCCCCCGATATCAATGGCGTAGCGCACACCCTGTCAAAAATCGTGCTGGGCCTGCGCGAGCGCGGCCACGTAGTGTGGCTGGTCAGGCCGCGCCAGCAGGCGGGACAAACCGCCGATAACACCACCAATTTTGAAGAGGTGCTGGTACGCGGCATGCCTATCCCGTTTTACAAACAGTTGCGCATGGGTTTGCCGGCCAAGCGCGAGTTGCTCAAGCTTTGGACACGCCAGCGACCCGATGTAGTGCATATCGCCACCGAAGGCCCCTTAGGTTGGTCTGCACTGCAAGCGGCCCGCAAGCTAAAGCTGCCGATTAGCACCGACTTTCGTACCAACTTCCACGCCTATAGCCAACACTATGGTTTGGCCTGGCTCAGCGGGGCCATCTTGGCCTACATGAAGAAGTTTCACAACAGCGCGCACGCCACCATGGTGCCGACGGCCAATTTGGCGCATGAGCTGGGTCGCAAAGGCTTCAAAGGCTTGCACGTGGTGCCGCGCGGCGTGGAGACGCAGTTGTTTTCACCCGCCAAGCGCGACGCCGGTTTGCGCGCGCAGTGGGGCGTGCGGGACGAGAGCCCAGTCATGCTGTACGTGGGACGCATTGCCGTAGAAAAAAACTTGCAGATGGTCATCAAGACCTACCAGGCAGCTAAACAGTTGCAGCCACGATTGCGCCTGGTCATGGTGGGCGATGGCCCTATGCGCGCTGAATTGGAGCAAGCGCAGGACAAGGGCATCATCTTTGCGGGCTTTCGCACCGGCGAGGACTTAGCACGCCATTACGCCAGTGCGGATGTATTTGTATTTGCCAGCAAAACCGAGACTTTTGGCAACGTCACCTTAGAGGCCATGGCCTCCGGCCTGGCGGTGGTCGCTTTTGACCACGCAGCTGCGGGCGACATCATCCGCAACGGAGTTAACGGCATGTTGGCGGACCCCAATTCCGAGGCCAGCTTTGTGATGGCGGCCCAAAGCCTGCTCAACGCGCCTGAACACCTGCGGGCTATGGGCCTTCGCGCTGCGGCAACCGCAGCCAGCATGGGCTGGCCCAGCATTGTCGAGGCCACCGAGGCCATCATGCGCAGGGTGGTGTGGCAGGAGGAATTGGGCGGCATGCCATCGCTAGGCGATGCCGGCCTCGCGGCACCCTGAGGCTTATTGCGGCGCTTTGCCGATCCAGATGGTTTTGGGCGCTGCCACCACGAAGTAGCTAGGGCACTGGTAGCGCGCAATGTCATGCGCGTGCAGCGGGAAGGAGCCGCAGTTCGAATAACGGCGCAAATAGGTGCCGTAAATGCCGCAGCCCAGCTTGCCCTCACCCATGGGCTCTAAAAAGGCGCAGCGCTTGTCCAGGCAGCAATTGCCGCATTGAATACATTCGCCCTCTATATGCGCGGGCACTTGCTTCACGCGCAGGAAGACGTCGGCCAAGTAATGCTGCACCGGGCCTTCGCGCAAGGCTTGGAAGTGGACTACAAATTTATGTAAATAAACGCGGTACTTGCGAACAAAGCGCAGGTCGCGCAGCAGCAGGGTCAGCACCACCGGCATAACTGGCAGCAACAGCACACATAGGCCGTTAAACAGCCAGGCTACCAAACTGGCCAGCCGCGATCGCCAGGGCATGTCGGCCACCAGGGCCAGCACGGCGCTCATCGGCCAATACCCTGGTACACAAAGCCGCGCTCGCGCATGCGGGCGGGTTCAAACAAATTGCGTCCGTCAAAAATGAGAGGTTGCTTCAAAGCGATCTTGATGGCGTCAAAGTCTGGCGCTTTGAACTGGCGCCATTCGGTCATGATGACTAACGCATCCGCATCTTGAATAGCCGCCTCTTTGGTGCCGCAGAGCAAAAGATCGGGGCGCGGGCCGTAGAGGTGTTGCGTCTCTTCCATCGCAGCGGGGTCATAGGCTTGCACGCGCGCACCGGCTTGCCACAAAGCCTCCATTAACACCCGGCTGGGCGCTTCGCGCATATCGTCGGTATTCGGTTTGAAAGCCAGGCCCCATAGGGCAATCACTTTGTTACGCAAATCACCGTGGAAGTGCGCGTGCAGCTTATCAAACAAAACCCGTTTTTGCGCTTGGTTGCGTGCCTCCACCGCATTCAGAATAAATGGCTCCATGCCAATCTGCTGCGCGGACTTGACTAGGGCGCTAATGTCTTTAGGAAAGCAGCTCCCACCATAACCTGCACCGGCATAAATAAAGTGGTAACCAATGCGCTGATCGCTGCCTATGCCTTGGCGCACCGACTCTATGTCGGCGCCCAAGCCTTCGGCCACGATTGCCATCTCGTTCATGAGGCTGATGCGCGTAGCCAGCATGCAGTTGGCGGCGTATTTGGTCATCTCCGCGCTGCGCGGGCTCATGACAATGATTTTGTCGTGGTTGCGGTTGAAAGGCTCGTAGAGCTCGCGCATTAGTTTTTCGGCGCGTGCGCTGTGGGTGCCAATGACGATGCGATCCGGGCGCTGGCAGTCCGCCACAGCCGCGCCCTCTTTCAAAAACTCTGGGTTGGAGACGACGTCAAACTCTATTTCAAGGTCGCGCTCCTGGAGGGTTTGGGCGATCATCTCGCTCACCCGGTCTGCAGTGCCCACGGGTACCGTGGATTTATCGACAATGACAGCGTAGCCCGTCAAATGGCTGGCGATAGTCTTGGCGACCGCCAGCACATGGCGCAGGTCTGCGCTACCGTCTTCGCCGGGCGGCGTACCGACCGCGATGAAATGGATGTCCGCATGCTGCACTGCCAAGGCGGCATCCGAGGTGAATACCAGCCGTCCGTCGGCATAGGCGTTTTTGACTATCGAGTCCAATCCGGGCTCAAAAATGGGGATTACGCCTTCGCGCAAATCCTGTAACTTCTTTTCATCCAAGTCCACACAGGTTACTTGGTGCCCCGCGTCGGCCAAGACCGCGCCCTGTACCAAACCGACATACCCTGTGCCAAAAACAGATATCTTCATGCTTACCCCTTTGGTAGCGGCGATGCTAGAAAAGCGATATGGCAAGTCCATGTCAAAACTATGAAGTTTTGATGATGCCCCGCCCGTGCCTAGGGGCGGCTGGCATTTGTACGTAAACTCGCTGACATAGTGCGTCTGTCTGACTTAAGAGGTAATTCCACCGTGAAAGCTGTTTTCCCCGTCGCCGGTCTAGGCACCCGCTTCCTCCCCGCCACCAAGGCCAGCCCCAAAGAGATGCTGTGCGTGGTGGACAAGCCGCTGATTCAGTACGCGGTGGAAGAAGCTATCGAGGCCGGGTTTACCGAACTGATCTTTGTGACCGGGCGCAGCAAGCGCAGTATTGAAGACCATTTCGACCGATCTTTTGAGCTGGAGTACGAACTGCAGTCCAAGAACAAAACTGATTTACTGGCCTTGGTACAAAACATCAAACCGGCGCACGTAAATTGCATTTATGTACGCCAGGCCGAGGCCCTGGGCCTGGGCCATGCGGTCAATTGCGCAGCCAATTTAGTGGGCGCTGAACCTTTTGCGGTGATATTGGCCGATGACTTGCTAGACCACCAACCCGGCGTGCTCAAGCAAATGGTGGAGCGCTACCGGCACTACCGCAGTTCAATACTGGCCGTGGAAAAAATCGCCCCCGAGCAAAGCCGCTCGTATGGCGTGATCGCCGGGCATGCGATTGAAGACCGTATTACCAAGCTATCGAATATCGTGGAAAAACCCGCCCCGGCGGACGCACCTTCGGACATGGGCGTAGTAGGGCGCTATATTTTTACGCCGTCTATCTTTAAGCACATTCAGGCGCTCAAGCCCGGGGCTGGCGGCGAGTACCAATTGACCGATGCCATCCAAAGCCTGCTGGCCCATGAAGCGGTGTACGCCTACGCCTACGAAGGTGTGCGCTATGACTGCGGTTCCAAACTTGGCTACCTGAAAGCCACCGTAGAGTTTGCCTTGCGGCACCCCGAAGTTGGGCCCGAGTTTAGGCATTACCTGCCCACGATAAGCGGAGTAAGCAAGCCCTAAAGCCCAGCCCCTACAAAGCCTGCGCCAAGCGGGCCACGCCGTCGAGGATTTTGTCCTCCGATGCCGTGGCAAAACTTAAGCGGAAGCTAGCTGGGTCGCCATTGGCGCAGTAAAAAGGCATGCCAGGCACAAAGGCCACACCGCGCTCTATCGCGCGCTTTGCAAAGGCAGCCGCATCGCTGGTTTTGCCGCCAGAGCCCGTCAAGCGCGCCCAAACAAACAAGCCCCCCTGCGGTTGCACAAATGCAATCGCATCGCCGAGTTCGCGGCGCAGTGCGTCGCCCATGGTTTGGGCTCTTTGCGCATAAACCTGGCGCACGCGGTCCAGGGTGGCGGGCATGCGGCCCGCCACCAAATACTGCGCTGCGGTGGCCTGGGCAAAGGTGCTGGTGTGCGCATCGCTAAATTGCTTGCACATGGTGGCGCGGGACAGCAACTCAGCCGGGCCGGCCATCCAGCCCACACGCAAGCCGGGCGAGAGCACTTTAGACAGCGATCCGCAATGCACCAGTAAATCGCGACTGCCCGGTACCTGGCTGCTCAGCGCCAACAGGCTGGGCGGCGGTGCCTCGCCAAAGTAGAGGTCGCCATAGGGGTCGTCCTCGACGATCAGCGTCTGGTACTTCACCGCCATCTCCAGCACCACTTTGCGCCGCGCCAAGCTGAGCAGAGCGCCGCTGGGGTTGCCAAAGGTGGGGATGATGTACACAAACTTGGGCCGGTGCTCCGCAATCAGGCGCTCCAGTGCATCGGTATCTGCGCCCTGCCCGTCGATGGGCGCGCTGACCAGGTCGGCGCCATACAGGCGAAAGCAATTGATGGTGGCCAAAAAAGTGGGCCCTTCGACAATGACTTTGTCGCCCGGATTGATCAATACCTTGCCCAGCAAGTCCAGGGCCTGCTGGCTGCCAGTGGTGACGATGAGTTGCTCAGCGCGCAAATCGGCCACGCCCTTGTGCGCCATAAACGCAGCCAATTGCTCACGCAATGGCCCGTAGCCCTCAGTCGCGCCATATTGCAAGGCCGCGCCCGGGTCCTGGTCCAGCGCGGCAAGCGAGGCCTGGCGGATGCCGTCGACATCAAACAGCGCGCTATCGGGAAAGCCCCCGGCAAAGCTGATGATGCCGGGCTTGCCCAAGAGCTTAAAGAGTTCGCGGATGGCCGAGGTCTCGACGTTGTTGAGGCGGTCGGCAAAAGACAAGGTGGGGGCAGTAGACATTTGCGGTATCTTCAAGACTAGTCAAAACCCTATTGTCGCCAACTTGCACCGTCCGCCGGGTTTTGCCACGCTCCATACCACCGCAGAAACACCCCCAGCCCATGAAACCCGACGCCATCCACCAGTTCTTTAGCATCCTGCGCGCGGCCAACCCGCAGCCACAAACCGAGTTGCATTACGCCAGCGTGTTCGAGCTGCTGGCGGCCGTGTTGCTCTCAGCGCAGGCCACCGACGTGGGCGTCAACAAGGCCACGGCACGCTTGTTTGTTGTCGCTAATACGCCGCAAAAAATACTGGACTTAGGGCTGGAAGGTTTGGAGCAGCACATCAAAACCATAGGCTTGTACCGCAGCAAGGCGCGCCACTTGATGCAAACGTGCCAGATTTTGATGGACCAGCATGGCGGCCAGGTGCCGCGCAGCCGCGAGGCGCTAGAAGCCCTGCCCGGCGTGGGCCGCAAGACGGCCAATGTGGTGCTGAACGTGGCATTTGGCGAAGCTACCATGGCGGTGGACACCCACATATTTCGCCTGGGCAACCGCACCGGCATCGCGCCCGGCAAGACTCCATTGGCTGTAGAGCAAAAGTTGCTTAAACGTATTCCCGCTGAGTTTCTGGTCGACGCCCACCATTGGCTTATCTTGCATGGTCGCTATGTGTGCCAGGCGCGCAAACCGCAGTGCGGGCAATGCGCGGTGTTTGCGGTGTGTGGGTTTAGGGATAAGCAGCAAATGCAAAGAGAAAAGATGCCATGAACAATCACCGCCTTCAAACACAGATCGACCACCTGGTGGTGGCAGCCCGCAGCCTAGACGAAGGAGTCGCTTGGTGCGAAGCCACTTTGGGAATAAAACCGCAGGCAGGCGGTGAGCACGAACAATTTGGCACGCACAATCGTTTGTTCAAAATTGCCACGCCGCGTTATCCCATGGCCTATTTTGAAATCATCGCTATCAACCCTGCCGCCTCAGTACAAAAACGCAATGCCAACAAACGCTGGTTCGACCTGGACGATCCGGTTTTACATGCTGCCATTGCGCAAGAACCCAGATTGATTCATTTTGTGGTGAGCACGTCGGATATCCAACTCGCCAGCAAGACCTGGCAAGCGCAGGGTCTAGATATGGGGCCGGTGGTGCAGGCGCAGCGCCACACCGATAAAGGGCTGCTGCAGTGGCAAATCACCGTGCGCGAAGACGGCCAACGCCTGTTGGGTGGCACGCTGCCGACCTTGATTCAATGGGGGAAGCCCGATGATGCCGAACCACTGCGCCTGCTCCCGCGCAACAGCCTGCCCCGCTCGGGTGTGAGCTTGCAAAATATCATGGTCACGTACCCTGCCGCAGACGCATTGAAAACCGCTTACGAAGCGGTGGATTTAAAAGATATCGCGATAAGCGAGGGCGAAGCGAACATCTCCGCCCATTTGCAAACACCGAAAGGGCTGGTGATATTGCAGAGTCGTGGCATTTGATGCAAAGCAGGTAGAACAGTACAATCCAGTACGCACTTTGACATCACGCCATCGATAGCAAAGGACTGAAGAAATGACTGGTTCACCGTGATCGCAGCCTTGCCGTTGACACGCACGGTTTCTCGAATTCCATGTATAAAAAACAAGAGCGCCACCCGAGGGTCGTGCAGGATATTCCTCATTCCATCTAGGCGGTTGTTTCCTCGCCGTTCAGGCAAAAGAATAGTTGATTCATTCAAGATTTAGACCAAGGGCGCCGGATCTTCGCGTGGTGAAACATCTAGCCCGCCTGGCCCCACCGTAGCAATCACTGCAAACGGCGAGGCCTGCATCCATTGCTGCTAGATCGGATGCAGCACTGTGGTTTCTTTTGCAATGAAAGCGTCCCCCACGGCACCGAATAGGGATACAAGTTGTTCAATGGTGCTGATGGTGTCGGGCATCGTTTGCAAGACACCTCACGCCACAGCAAACATCAAATGGCCAGTCCCAGCCTTGGCCGGACGCACCTTGATTTCAATGTCATAACCCAAGCGCGTCAGGCAATCCATGAGTTTGCGCTCAGACAGGTTACTAAAGTCGCCACGCATCATGTCAGAAACTTTGGGCTGGGTAATGCCCATTCTTTTTGCGGCTTCCTGTTGGGTCAGGCCATGATTTCTCATGGCTTTTCTGATCTCAATCACAAGCCCCGTTTTTATCTTGAGCTTTTCAGCGTCTGCAAGGCCAAGGTCAGCAAACACATTACCAGAACCACGATGCACTTCAATGCCGTCAAGTAACCTTGTCTTCATTTGCGAATCTCCTTAACGTAAGCTTGGGCGATCTTCAGCCTGGTGTGAATAATGTCCTCGGACACCGGTGTTAGAGCTCGGCTCAGGAGTCCCGATCTTTTATTATTACGATACCCCAGAGGAAAAGTACCAGAACAGTTAGAAATTCGTAGTAACTCATAAACCCACGCCTTGTTAAACCAATTGATGACCATTGCTACAAGTTTGTCACCATTTCAGAACAGAAATTCTCGGCTAACTTGGCAAAAAGCGGGTTTTAAAGGCAAATTTCCGCGCTGAGTCCCGTTTTTTGGGTTACCCAAGTTACTTCACATTTCCTAGATGCCGATATGTCCGTAGATGCCGTGCCTTTTTCCAACACGAAAAAGCGCGTTAAATTTTCCATTAGCGAAGGTCATCTACACACCACCACTCCCCATACCCCGGCGCGTCCTTAGGCCATTGGCTGGCGGTTTCCACGATTCGGATGCCTTGAGCAAGCAAATGCGCAGCGCGCGCCACACCCGCATGGGTGATCCACACTTGGTTTTCCTCAGGCTGTTGCTGCGCGGTATCCCATAGTTCAGCCACCCGGCCCAATACCTCGTTAGCGCTTTCCACGCCGCCGAATCGGTGTACGCCGAAATCATCGGTCCAGGCTTGCATGGCGGCCAGTGGAATCGCGTCCCAAGCCACGCCTTCCCAATTACCGAAGTCCATTTCGCGCAAACGTGTGTCGGTTTGCGTTTTCAGCTCCGGCCTTAGCTCAGACAAAGCCTCGGCCAACTGCTTGCAACGCTTCAAAGGTGACGCCCAAACTTTGCAATGCACAGGTAGCGCTTGCGCCAAAGCACGGGCGGCTTGCAATGTGTGTGTCGCGTCTGCCGCTACATCGAGCGCACCATAGCAAACACCGCTCTCGATCAGCGGCTTGGCGTGTCTGACTATCCACAGCTTCATGCTTTTAGCGGCATAGCCGTTTACAAGCCGCCTAGGCCCAGCGCGCAGCCCAAGTAAAACGCGATTTCACACAGCTGCTGCGTCGTACCCAAACAGTCGCCGGTAAAGCCTTGCAAACGCCGTGCAAACAAACGCAACAGATACACAAAAGCCAGCGCACTGGCCAGACCGCCGCAGGCCAGGATTTTCAACACCGGCAACGCTTGCGCCGGTGCCAGCATTTGCACATCGGTGCCTGTCAACACTGAAGCTGCGACCCAAGCGCTCAAAGCCAGCGCGCCTGCACACCAGAGCAAAGCGACCGCCAAACTACTGGTACTGATTTGATCTGCCAAGGGTTTGGACTTGGAACCCGCATCGTCGCCCACATGCGGCAGCCAGCGAATGACGAGCAAAGGCCAGGTGCGCGACAGCACATGCGCCGCCATCAAAGCCAGACACATCCAAAGCACGCCGACCGCGCCCAGCACGGCCAATAGCGCCACTTTGGAAAGCAAAGCGAGCACCACGGCAATAGCACCGAAAGCCCCGACACGCGAGTCTTTCATGATGATCAGCGCACGATCTCTGTCATAGCTGCCGCCCAGACCGTCGGCCACATCGGCCAGACCGTCTTCATGAAAAGCACCAGTCAACCACACGCTCCAAGCCGTGCCCAGCGCTGCCGCTACCAATGGCGCATACGCTGTGGGCAAGTAATGCATGAGCGCCGCCGTCAACAACACGACCAGGCCACCGATGACCACGCCGACCGCCGGGAAATACGCCGCACTCGCGCGCAACATGGCCGGGCTAAAGCCCACCCAATCGGCCAGCCGTCCGGTCACCGGGATGCGAGTGAAAAATTGCAACGCCAGCAAAAAATGGCGAAGCGCTGTCATGCAGTGACTGACGACGATTTTTCCGACACACCGGCCGAGGCAAAACTGGCCATGTCGCGCAAAATCGCGCAGGCCGATTGCAACAACGGCCAGGCCAGCGCTGCGCCGGAGCCTTCGCCCAGGCGCAAGCCCAGGTCCAGCACAGCTTGCACGCCCAGGTGTTGCAACATGAATTCATGGCCGCGCTCGCCCGAGCGGTGCGCAAACACGCAGCGCTGCAAGACCAGCGGTTGCAGCGCGTGCGCCACCAGCACCGCCGCGCTGGCAATGAAACCGTCCACCACAATCACACGTCGCTGGGCTGCGGCTTGTAACACCGCGCCGGTCATGGTGGCTATCTCCAATCCGCCGAACGCAGCCAGCGCATCCAGGGGCTGCGTCGCATGCGCATGCAGCGCCAGCACTTGGCGCAAGACCTCGCATTTGCGCGTCACTGCCGCTGCATCCAAGCCAGTGCCTGCACCGGTACACAAGCCAATATCCAACCCGGCCAAACGCGCCAGCAGCAAAGACGCCGCCGAGGTATTGCCTATGCCCATCTCGCCCAGCAGCAATGCGTTGCCGGGCAAATCGCGCACCAGTTCCATGCCATGGCGCAAGGCCAGTTCGCATTGCGCCTGCGACATGGCCACGCCTTGCGACGAATCCGCCGTGCCATGTTCTGCGCCCGCCACTTTGCGCACCAGCAAACCCGGGCGTTTCGTGCCCGCAGGCAGGCCCGCCAGAAAATCGCGGTTCACACCGCAATCGACCACGGTCAAGGCCAGCCCGTGTTGACGCGCCAGCACGCTGACGGCTGCGCCACCGGCTAAAAAGTTTTCTACCATCTGCCAGCTCACATCCGCAGGAAAGGCCGAAATGCCTTGCGCAACAAGGCCGTGGTCGGCGGCAAACACCACCATTTGCGGATGTTCCAGCACCGGTTTGTCGGTACCCAGGATTTCGCCGATTTGTACCGCCAAGGCTTCGAGGCGACCGAGCGAACCCAGGGGTTTGGTTTTGTTATCCATGGCCGCGAGCAAGGCGCTATGCAGTGCGGGAGTGCGTAGATTCGAAAGCGTTGGTAGCGGTGTTTGCATAGTCTTGTAATTTTCTAAGAAAGAGTAAAAAGTCAACGAATCAGCGCATCGAGCACGCCGGGCGCAAAGTGCGCTTGCACATAGTCTGCCAGACCGTCGAACACGCTGTCCAAGGTGGGCACCGGTTGTGCGCGGCCTGCGCCAAACAAAGCCTGCACAGCCTCAGCATCCTCAAACACACCGTGCAGATACACGCCCAGCACATTGCCCTGTGCGTTATGCCAGCCCAGGCCATCGGGCAAGGCCGCCTGCGCCACGACACCGGCTTGCGCCAAGCCCGCGTGCTGCTGCGTCTGGCCGTGGTGGATTTCGTAGCCCGTCACGCTGACGCCTGCCAGCGGCGCAAACGGCGATGCGGTGCAAGCGGCCAGCGTCTCTGAAAAACGGGCCTGTGTATGCCGCACGGTTTTATCGGTTTCAAACACCGTGACCAAAGGCAGCAGCCCCAAGCCCGGCGCATTGCCGTCTATGCCGTGCGGGTCTATCAAAGCCTCGC
>Ga0214919_10009908_pt1 | contig 12188 bp, 9 predicted proteins | sample LL1503_MetaG_FD_177994 | JGI IMG/M metagenome (GOLD analysis project Ga0214919, IMG submission 177994) | Freshwater microbial communities from Lake Lanier, Atlanta, Georgia, United States - LL-1503 | ecosystem: Environmental > Aquatic > Freshwater > Lake | place: USA: Georgia | collected 2015-03-15
ATGAAATTAATATTACATAAATCATCTATGGAATGGTATTATGATTATATCAGACATAAATGTAAAACTCATAATATTAAATATATTGAATTTAATAAAATTAATTATGATAATATATTTTCAAAATATCAAATTATTAATATATTTGATCCAATAGATCATAATTTATTAAAAAAATATAAATTATTAAGTCAAAAATATAATGTTCAATTAAATATTATTGATAATTGTTTATTTATAGAAAATAAAAAAGATTTAGATGAATATCATATTGATAAAAATAATTATTTACAAAATCATTTTTATATATGGCAAAGAAAAAAATTAAATATATTAGTTAATAAAGATAAGACTCCTATATTTAATAAATGGAATTTTGATTTAGATAATAGAAAAAAATTTGATATTAATTATGTTGAAATAAATATTAATAAAGTTAATAATGATAAATATATTGATAAAGCTAAAATATATGTTAATAAATATTTTAATAATAATCCTGGTTTGATAGATGATTTTATTTATCCAATTAATTTTAAACTCGCAGAAAAAGTATTTAATAATTTTTTAAAATATAAATTAAATACTTTTGGAATATACGAAGATGCTATATCTACAGAAATAACATTCGGTAGTCATTCTGTATTATCTAGTTCTATAAATATTGGTTTAATAAGTATTAAATATATATTAAATAAAATTATAAAACAATTTAATAAATTAACTTTAGAAAATAAGAAAAAATTAATTAATAATTATGAAGGTTATATTAGACAAATTATTGGTTGGAGATCTTATATAAGATATATATATGAATATTTTGGATTAGATTTAATAAATGAAAATTTTTTTAATAATACTAATAAATTAAATAAAAAAATATGGTATAAAAATAATCAATTAACTAATATACCAATTATTGATCATATAATAACCAAAGTATTTAAATATGCATATTTGCATCATATTGAAAGATTAATGTTAGTAGGTAATTTTTTTTTATTAACATTTATATCACCAAAAGATGTATATAAATGGTTTATGAGTTTATTTATAGATTCATATGAATATATAATGGTTGCTAATATAGTAATGAGTCAATATAATACAACTAGTATTAAAATAACATCAAGACCATATTTTTCTTCATCAAATTATATTATTAAAATGAGTAATTTAAAAAAAGGAGAATGGTGTAAAATTTTTGATAGTTTATATTATAATTTTATAAATAAAAATCAAAATAAATTAAGTAAAATTTATTTTACTATAAATAGTGTTAATCATTGGAAAAATAAAGATAAAGATGCTCAAAATGAAATATTAAAAATTAGTAATAATTATATAAAAACCTATAATTAATTAATTAATAATGTTCTAGTTGCATAACCTTCATTTCCAGTCATATCTATAGCTCTATAATTTAATATATATGTTCCAACTGATAATGTACTAGTTATAGTTATTGCAGTTGGACCAGATACATTTATATTTAAATAAGATGTATTATCTATTGATATTAAATAAGGTGTTAGTATTCCATTTATATCATCAATTGCAATTACACCAGGGTCAGTATATACAGTACCATAATTAGATACAATTATAGAATTACCAATTAGAGTTAATACAGGTGGATTATTATCTAATCTAATTTTTACAATACCACCACTTCTATATATACCATATAATGGTATACCATTAGTAGTAGCAGTTAAATTATCAGGATAATCTATTAATGTTGATATTATATTACCATTAATATTAAATATATTATTAATATTTGTACCAATTGTAATATTACCTAGAATATTAGAATTACCAGATATATTTAAACTTGATAATATAGTTGTATTACCATTAATAAATGTACTACCTGATATATTTAATGATGATTTAATAGTTGTATCAGAATTAAATAAACTATTACCTGATACATATAAATTATTATTACAAATTAGATTATTATTAAATAATGTAGTTCCAGATACAAATAAAGATGAATTAATAGTTAAATTATTATTTATAATAGTATAACCAGAAACATATAATGATGATTTAATAGTTGCTGATCCAAAAATAGTAGTATTATTAGAAACATATAAATTATTTAATATAGTACAATTATTATTAATATTAGTATTTTGTAAAACATTCAATGACGAATTTATAGTTAAATTATTATTAAATATTGTATTACCAGATACATATAAAGTTGAATTACTAGTTAAAGATCCTAATATATTTGATATATTATTAACATATAAATTATTATTTATTGATACATTACCATTAATTATTGAATTATTAGATACATTTAAAGATGATAAAATAGATACATTTCCATTAATAATTGAGGTTCCTGATATATTTAAATTATTATTTAAATCAGTTGTAGCTATATAATATGTATTTGGATCTAAAGGTGCTTTTATAATATATCTGGTTGCATCGTTATTTGTTAAAATAAATCCATTACCATTAGTTCCTAAAATATCTAATCCACAATTATTACCAATATCTAATGCAGTATTAGTACTTTCATTAATATTTAATGTAATAAATTTATCAGAAATATTAAGATTAACACTTGCTATATAAATAGTAGTACCATTTATATTAATAATAGAATTAGTACTTCCTATTATTATATTATTACCATATAAATTTAATTGATTATTTAAAGAATTTATATTATTAGTTATCAAATTATTATTTATTGTTGTAGTACCATTAACATATAAATTTGATAAAATTGTAGTATTATTTAATAATGCATTATTAGATATATTAGCATTATTATATATTAATGCATTACCTGAAACATTAATATTTCCAAAAGTATTATTAGTACCTAAAAATAATGTATTATTAGATACATATAATGAAGATAACATTGTAGTATTTCCGAGTAAAGTGGTATTATTTAATACATTTAAATTAGATAAAATACTAGCATTATTATTAATAGTTGTATTATTAGAAATATTTAAATTAGATAATATAGTTACATTACCATAAAAAATTGTATTATTTGATATATTATCTAAATTAGTTAAACCAATCATTTGTCTATATTTAATTATTAATTTCTGATCAAGAATATTCATATATAAAATAGATTATAAAATAATCTATTTTATATATTTAAAAATTATAAATATTTATTAATTTTTAATTTTAATTTAATCTTAATTCAATATAAGGTGTTACATAAGGATAAAATGTAGGAATAAAAACAGAATCTAATTTATACAAATACGGATCATACCACCAATAATAAAAGGGTTGACTAACAGGTGTATATCTTTTTGCCCTTTTATATAAATTTTCAGTTAATGAATCAAAATCTGAACTAGATGATGACATTGATGATTCGCTTGAGTCTGAATCATCATCTAAAGATTTTTTATTTTTTTTGGATTTTTTATGTTTTTTGGATTTAACTTTCTTACCACCTGCTTGTTTATCATCAACTTGTGTATTATCAAATTTATGATTAAATTCATCTAATTTTAACTTAAATGCTGTATTTGCATCTTCTTCACCAATAAAATTATATGATTGTAATGAAAATTTAACAGAATTATCTGTTCTATTTTCAGTAACTTTAAAATGATAAAATTTTCCCCCACCACCTTTTTGTAAAGTAAAATGAAATTTCATTATTTTATTATTAAAATGTTCTGATAAATTTTCATATGCTAATCTAGCACCTTCAACCGAATTTTTAGCTTTAAAACTAGTATTAAAATTATCTCCTTTAATTGTAGGATTAACTAAATGATATGTATTTGTCATAACTATATATATATAAATTAGATAATTTTTATTAATAAAATAAACATTTTAAAGATTAATATTTATTATAAAATAATAATAATTATGATTATTTTAGAACTAAAAACAGCCCAATCTACAGCTATTAAAATTGTTATAGATGCAATTAATTCATTATTAAATGATGCTAATTTTGATTTTTATCCACATTATATTAATAAAGATAATGATGATAATAAAGAACCAAATAATAAAGATGAAAAACAAACAGGTGGTATAATTTTAAAAGAAATTAATAAAACTGGTAAAATATTAGTTTATATGAAATTAGATGCAGATAAATTTGATGTTTATAATTATAATTATCATAAAGATAAATTAACATTAGGAATCGATATTAATAATTTATTAAAATGTTTAAAATGTATGTCACATTATGATACAATGTCTTGGATTGTAGATGATGATGATATTAATAAATTAATTATTATATTAGAAAGTAATGAACGAAAAGAAAAAAAAACCTTTAAACTAAATTTAATGGATATAGAAGAAGAATCTTATGATATATCACCTATACAATTTCCGTATTTTATTACATTACCATCTCAAGATTTTCATAAATATTGTAAAGATATAGCATCATCTACAGATAAAATTGAAATAAAAGCTACAAATAATAAATTATTTTTATCAGGAAAAGGTGAAATTGGTAATATAGAATTTGAAGTCGGAGAAACTAATGGTGGTTTATGTATAACATCAACAATTGATAATAATAATGAAATAGTACAGGGATTATTTGAATTAAAGTTTTTATTAATATTTACAAAATGTTCTAGTTTATGTAATCAAGTAGTGTTATTTTTAAAAAATGATTATCCTATAATAGTAACATATCAAATTGCTACTTTAGGTGAAATAAAATTAGTATTAAGTCCATCAAAAATTTAAATTATTATTGATTATCTGGCATATGTGCAATATAAATAATATCTGTACCCCATTTTTTTAATATTGCATCATTTAATATTTTTAAACTATTATTTTTTGAATTTTTATTCCAAATTTTAATAACTACATTATTATTTTTTTTTGAACTAATAGAAATTCCTAAAATTTCATTAGGTATAGTAGGAGATATTTGTTCACATATTAAATATATTGATAAATCTTCCCATAAATCTAATGCTAATTCATCATTAATTTTATAAGACCAACAACCACCATTAATATTATTAGTATCTTCCCATATAGGTGTTATATTATATCGCATTAAAAATAAATGTTTATTTAATACCCCATCTAATTTATTCCAATTATTATATAATTTCCAAAAAGAAGATACGTCATATATTTCATAAATTTGTTTATATCCAGATAATGTCCAATTATCTTTATCATAATGGTACCATATATTCCATTTATCCATATATTAAATATTTAATAATTCTTTTAATTAATATTTTATATTAAAAAAATAATATTATAAAATATTAATATAAAATATTAATTATGAATAAATATATCCTATTATTAAGAATGCATAATTTTATAACTAATAATTTTAATGTAAAAATATGTGCTATATGCAATAAAAAAAAAATATATATACCATGGTGTATTTGTAAAATGATATGTAGATATATACCATTTGCAATAATCAAAAATTTTTTATATATATTTAATTATCACTTGATATATATAACTAATAATATTTATAATATAACAAATACATCAGATATTCATATAACACCAATTATTTTAAAATTTAAAATAATAGATGATAATAATAATGAATTTGATTTATCATCTTCAATTAAATATTATAGTCCATCAATACCTTTAAAATTTATAATAAAACAAAATAAAATAAATAAATGCAATACTATTATATTAAATTATTTAAATAATAGTAAAATAATATCTAAAGAAATTAAAATAAATAATATTGATATATTAATATATCAATTATTCACTAATAATATCTAATGATTATGGAATATAAAATAATTTTATTACTAATATTAAATAAATCATCACTATTACTATCATTAATTAAATTATCAAGTATTATAAATATAAATTAAATAATTAAATAATAAATTAGTTTATAAATTAAAATAAAATCATATAATATTATTATATGATTTTATTTAAAAATATTAAAATAGTATATCAAATACTTAAAAATAATTTATTAATAAATATGTATAAAACATGTATTATATACATATATGTATTTATATATATGGTGTATAATATTAATATATATAAAAATTGAAAATAATATAAAAAAAGATAATATATATATTATATTAGTAATGAGTGATACACAAATAGAAATTAATAAATTAATTGAAATATATTTTAATCAACCTAATATATTATATGAACATTTATTTGCATCTTATCATCAATTTGTAGAAGAAATAATACCATATTCATTAATTCAAGAACAAAATTATTTCTATGAAAATGTAGATAAAGAATTTATCTATTTACATGGATTTAAATGTTCAAATATAAGAATAAAACCATCTACATTTGAAAATGATAATGAAATAAAATTTCCATCTGATGCTAGAAAAAATCATTTAAATTATTTTGCAATAGTAATTGCAGATATTCAACAATTTGTAGAAATTGTTAATTCTCTAAATAATGACAAAACTATTAAAAATTGTAATGATTTAGAAAAAGATATCCATATTGCTAGTATTCCTATAATGGTTAAATCTAAATTTTGTTCAACTACTATTAAACAAGATTTAAAAAATGAATGTAAATATGATCCAGGAGGATATTTTATTGTAAATGGTGGAGAAAAAATTATAATGTCTATGGAAAAAATGGTAGATAATAAAATTTTAGTTTTTACTAAAAAAGATACATCATATGAATCTGGTTATATTTATACAGCACAAATAAATTCAAAAAAAAATGATTCATCCGATAATTTACAGATTTTAACTATAAAAAATAGAAAAGATAATACTTTAACTGTTAGTACTTCATCGCAATTAGTAGATATACCATTATTTATATTATTAAGAGCTCTTGGAATAGAATCAGATAAACAAATTATTAGTTACATCACTTATAATTTAGAAGATGTTAAATTATTAAATATTCTAAGACCATCTATATTAAATTGTATTGATGATAATAATAATCCTATTAAAACAAAAGAAGAAGCTATCGATTATTTAATTAATAGATTAAAACGTAATAAAAGAATTACACAATATGATGAAGCAATAGCAAAAGTTCAAAAAAAAATGTATTTAGATAAAATATTTAGAATAGATTTATTACCACATTTAGGCGAAGATATTCCTAAAAAAATAGCATTTTTAACTTTAATGGCAAATAAATTATTAAATGTTATTTTGGGTAGAAATGAACCAGATGATAGAGATGCATTACAAAATAAAAGAATTGAACTACCTGGAGTTTTATTAGGACAATTATTTAGACAAAATTGGAAAAAAATGTTAAATGAAATTAGTAAACATTTTAAAAAAAAAAATCAATCTGATAATAACCCAATTAATGTTGTTAATCAAATTAAATCTACAACAATCGAACAAGGATTAAAATCAGGATTATCTACTGGTATTTGGGGAATGAAAAGATCTGGAAAAGGTTGTGCACAAACATTACAACGATTAAGTTGGGCACAATCTATTTCATATAATAGAAGAATATTATCACCTTCTATGGATGAATCAACTGCAAAAGTTATTTCAATACGTTTTGTTAATACTAATCAAACACACTTATTATGTCCTGTTGAAACTCCCGAAGGAGCTAAAATTGGTATAGTAAAAAGTTTATCAATGATGTCTAGTATTACAACTCAAAATGCATCACAATATGATGTTCTTAAACAAATATTTAAACAAATGGATAAAATAAAACATCCATTTGATATAGATCCTTTATTAATGTCACAGTGGATTAAAATTTTTATAAATGGTGATTGGATAGGAGTATGTAAAATAAAATATTCATTAGATATATTTCAAACATTAAAAAAATATAGAAGAGAAAATGTAATTGATAAATATACATCTATATTATTTGATTATTCTAATAAAGAAATAAGATTATATTATGATGGAGGAAGATTAATTAGACCAATATTAATAGTTAATGATAATAATTTAAATTTAACTCCCGAAGTTATAAAAGATTTAAATATTGAAATAGAATTAAAAGATAAACAAAAATCTTGGATTAAAATTATTAATAAATATAATAATTTAATTGAATATGAAGATATTGAATCATTGAATTATTTAATGGTCGCAGATACTTTTCAAAGATTAATTGAATCTACTGACGCGAAAACTAAACAAATAGATTATACTAATATTATTAAAATAAATAGATATGGTGAATATAAATGGATTAACTATAGTCATTGCGATTTTCATCCATGGGTAATGCTTGGAACTATTGCTGCAAATATTCCTTTTGCAAATCATAACTATGGACCTCGTAATCAAATTTCATTTTGTCAGGCGAAACAAGCAATTGGTATATATTTATCATCTTATAAAGATAGAATTGATATATCACAAATTTTATATCATCCTCAAAGACCTATGGTTAGTACACAAGCTATGAAATTTAATAGATATTTAGATTTACCACATGGTGAAAATGCTATTATTGCAATTGCATCATATACTGGTTATAATCAAGAAGATTCTATTATTTTTAATCAATCAGCTATTGATAGAGGACTATTAAGAGCTGATACATTAAAAAAATATCATAGTGAAATTGCTAAAAATCCTTCAACTACTCAAGATGATATATTTACAAAACCAGATCATAATAAAGTTACTGGAATGAAACAAGGTAATTATGATAAATTAAATGATAAAGGATACATTCCAGAAGAAACAATAATTGAAAATGGTGATATTATTATTGGAAAAATATCACCAATTCAACCTACGGGTAATAATAATAAAGTTTATAAAGATAATTCTGAAATATTTAAATCTAATGTACAAGGAGTTATTGATAGAGTTCATACAGGTATTTATAATGCTGAAGGATACGAAATGTATAATGTTAGAGTTAGAATGGAAAGAAAACCTATTATGGGAGATAAATTTACTACATTAGCTGGTCAAAAAGGTACTATGGGTATTGCATATAAACAAAAAGATATGCCTTTTACTGAATCTGGTATTATTCCTGATTTAATTTTAAATCCTCACGGATTTCCATCTAGAATGTCTATTAGTAATTTTATAGAATGTTTAGTTTCTAAAGAAGCTGCAGAAACTGGCCATTTTGTAGATGGTACACCATTTAATAATTATGATATTAAACAAGTACCTGAAGCATTAAAAAAATTAGGTTATTCACCTTATGGTACTGAAAAAATGTATTGTGGTTTAACAGGTAGATTAATGGATGTAGAAATTTTTACTGGTCCTATTTATAATGTTAGATTAAAACATATGGTTCTTGATAAAGTTCATGGTAGACCAAGAGGACCCAGACAAGCTTTAACAAGACAACCTTTAGAAGGAAGATCCAGAGATGGAGGATTAAAAATTGGAGAAATGGAAAAAGATGCAATGGCTGCACATGGTATGGGTCAATTTACAAAAGAACGTATGATGGAAACATCTGATATATCAAAAGTCTATATTTGTGATATGTGCGGCACATTTGCTAGTAAAGTAATTGATAAAGATTATTATAAATGTAAAGGTTGTCAAAATTCAACTAAGATTTCTGCAGTAGTTATGCCTCATGCATGTAAATTACTATTTCAAGAATTAACAGCAGTAAATATTTTACCTAGAATAAGAGTACAACATGATATTTTTTCTGACGAAGTTTAATTTATATAATTAAAAAATAAAATATTTACTTTAAAATTAATAATTAATTTTTTTTTTATTAATATTTTTTATAACTTTTTTATTAATTACTAAATTATCTAATTTATTTATAATAATATCAATTTCATTATCATTGTTTTTAAAAAAATAATCTTTTAAATTGATATAAGGAACAATAGCATAATTATTAATATTTAAAAAATGCGAATTAGTATTAAAAAAATTTATTAATTCATCTAAAATTTTAAAATTAACTAATATATAACAAAAAATATCATCTGTAAAACATAATAATAATGTCCATTTATTATTTAATGTATCATATTTAATAATAAATTTCTTATTATTAAGAGTTTTAAAATTATTTTTTAAAAATTTTTCTATATTAGAATTATTTTCAATATTTGAACAAATTAAATCATGATAATTATATTTTTCAAATATAAATTGTTCATTATTAATTATTTCTTCAAAATAAAATATAGATAAATTTAATATAGTTCTTTTATCTAGATTACAATAAAATTTTATTTTAGTAATTTTATATAATTCTTCACATAAATAAAATATAAAATCAGTTTGACATTTATATATATTATTATAATAATTATCTATTTCATTTTGCATAATATAGATTATTATTATTATTTTATATTGTTTTTGTTCTAGTATCCAAATCCAATATTATTTTATTTTTTTTATTAATAAAATAATCTTGCATAAATTTATTATGATCAAAATTAACTCTATAATATTTATTTATATTAAAACCTTTTAATTCTAAAGTAATTATATTAATTATTAATTTCATATATAATTCTTTTTCACTTTTTAATTTATTATAAAAATTATTACAAAATAATATACTATTATGATATCCATTACTTTGTAATCTTGATGCTAAATTAATACCATTTCCAAATATACGAAAATTATTATTTATATAACCACAATATGCTGTATCATAAGTTATACCAACTCTTGTATTAATAAATTTTTCTGTTAATTTTGTTAAATCATATAAAAAATATATACAAATACTAGTACAATAATCTCGTATATTATAATTATTATCATGATTCATTACTAAAACAAACGAATCTCCTATAATTTCATGAATAAAAATATAATTATAATATTTATTATTAAGTAATTTAATAATAGTAGAATAATATTGTTTATGAATACTTATTGTTTTTGCACAACCTACATTATTTATTAAATTAGTAGAATTTATAAAATCTATACAAATAATAATAATATTATTATTTGTTATATTAAAAGTATCAGTTATTTTATTATAAGTATATAAATTATAATTAATAGTTTCTATTTTTTTATTTAATATTATTAATTTATTATTATTATTATTATTATAAACTAAATCAATTGTATAATAATGAGGATTATCATTCTTATCTAATAATATAATAATAGATTTTTCATTAGATACCGTAATATTTTTATATATTATTTTATATAAATGTGTAAATAAAATATTAATAGGTTGATTAATTAATTCATTTTCTAAATAATGGAATTGAGAATAATTTTTATTAATATTAATTATAATATTATTATTATTAATTGTTATAATTAATAAGTTATTATTAATTTCTAAATCAGTAACATTATAAGTATTTATTTTAGGTGCCATATTTTCTGGAAAAAGTTTTAAGGTTTCTAACGATTGTATAATATTGAGAGATTCTATAATATTACTAGAATGTATAAGATCTGGAGATTGTATAACATGAGAAATGTGTTCTGGAGTAAAAAAGTTTTGTTTTTGATATGGTATAATACCCTTCATACATTCTAAAGTAAAAAACTTTGGCTTTTTTGACTGTATATTTTCAGGCAATATATTTATTGTATTAGATACTTTATTTTTTGAAAATATTTTTATTATTCTATTACCCATTATATTAATATTATTTTAAAATTAAATTAAAATATTAATATAATTTCCGACTAATTTATTTTTTATAATTAATTACGTAAAAATAAATTACAAGTACCATCTACTATATTATAACTATTGGTATCTTGTGTTGCTGATACTATCATTAATTGATCATTTAAACTACAATGAATTAATGTAATATCTGATATCTCAATATATTGTATATATGATACATTTGTAATAAATGATTGAATTTTTTGTCCTACTAATTGATATGTTGATCCACCTGTAGAATTTCGTAATAAATATATACATGAACATATATATGGATATAAACTTGTAGTATTTATAGGAATTGATATAATTATATTATATGATAATTCCCATAAATTATTACTTGATAATACACCATATGGTATAGTAAATATACCAACTGTTGGATTATAATATGAATTTACTGCAAAATTTACTGTAGTATTATTAATTATAATATTATTAACTCGTCCTGTACTAAATCTTGTATTAACACCAAATGGTATAATATTATATCCTGATAAATTTGCTGGTGTAATAGGTAAAATATTAGTATCACCTGTAGATACAGTACCTAATGTAATATTTTTTGT
>Ga0214919_10009909_pt1 | contig 12187 bp, 11 predicted proteins | sample LL1503_MetaG_FD_177994 | JGI IMG/M metagenome (GOLD analysis project Ga0214919, IMG submission 177994) | Freshwater microbial communities from Lake Lanier, Atlanta, Georgia, United States - LL-1503 | ecosystem: Environmental > Aquatic > Freshwater > Lake | place: USA: Georgia | collected...
TTCATAAAATAATGTATGACGATTCAAGTAATGATTTTGAGGCATGGAAAAGATATAATTATGCACCACTTAAAGATTGTTTCGTCAAAGTAGTTGTACTCAATAAACAAAATCCATTTTTATTTGATAGTGTGTTAGATAACATCTACAAGGCAGGAGTTGCAGACTTATCGATTGTGGAAGACTTTACTGATACACTCATTGATATTGACCAAGAAATTATTGACCAAGCTGAAGATACGATGACAATCTTATCTAAGTATATTGACAACCTAACATTAAATGTTGAGGGTGAAAAACTAAAAACTCTGATGCGTGAACTATATGTTGAGGCATTGAATACGGAAAAAACTGAATGATAGTATTTCGTTATGTGCGATGGAAGAATCTTCTTTCAACTGGCAATTATTTTACTGAAATAAAATTAGACAACAATCAAAACACACTAGTTGTTGGTGAGAATGGGTCTGGCAAATCAACAATGCTTGATGCGTTGTGTTTTGGTTTGTTTGGTAAAGCATTCCGCAACATCAACAAACCTAGTTTACTCAATTCAATCAATGGCAAAGATTGTGTTATTGAAATTGAGTTTGACACAAACAACAAATCATATAAAGTAATTAGAGGCATCAAGCCAAATGTGTTTGAAATCTATCAGAACGGTGAGTTGTTAAATCAAGATGCCGCTGCAAGAGACTATCAAGAAATTTTAGAGAAGACAATTCTTAAACTGAATTACAAGTCATTCACACAGATTGTTATTCTTGGTTCAGCTTCTTTCACTCCATTCATGCAGTTGTCGGCATCTGACCGAAGAGCTATCATTGAAGACTTGTTAGACATACAAATTTTTTCCACAATGAATGGTATTCTTAGAGAGAAGTTATCAGGTAACAAAGACCTAACTACAACCAAAAAATATGATATAGACTTGTCTCAACAAAAATATGATTTACAAGAAAAATACATCAAAGAGTTGAAACAAAACAATGATGATAAGGTGAAAGAATATGATGAAGAGATACGAAGTAATCAGGGTGTTATACAAACCTTACATGATGAGACTGCAAACCTCATCACAGAAGTTGCTACACACCAAACCTCTGTGGAAGAGAAAACTTCAGTTGAGAATAAACTCAAGACTATTACGAAACTTGAATCACAAATTGAAAGCACAGTATCCAAATATAGAAAGGATATCAGTTTCTTTCAACATAATGACGATTGTCCAACCTGTAGGCAAACCATTGCCATCGGGTTTAAAGAGGCGGAGATTGCCAATCTTACGACCAAAGCCGCTGAGTGCGAACACGGTCTCTCCGAGTTAGAAAAGAAATTACTTGTAGAACAAAACAAGCTCAATGCAATTACAGAAGTGCAAAAGAAGATTCAAGCACTACAGATTAAGATTGCTACAAATAATACTTCTATAACTGAGACAAACAAATATATTGCGAAGTTACAGAAACAAATAGAAGAACTTAAGCAATCGAAGGTAGTGTCAGAAAAAGAACAGCAAGAGTTAAAAGAATTAAAGGATTCTTTGTCTCTACTACAAGAAGAGTTGCGAGTATTAATACAAGAAAAAACATATTACGAAGTTGCCTCAGGTTTGTTGAAAGATACGGGTATCAAGACCAAGATTATCAAACAGTATTTGCCAATCATAAACAAGTTGGTCAATAAGTATTTAGCCTCTTTGGATTTCTTTGTTAATTTCAACCTCGATGAATCATTCAAAGAGACTATCAAATCTAGGCACAGAGATGAGTTTACTTATAACAATTTCTCTGAGGGTGAAAAACAACGAATTGATATGGCATTAATGTTGACTTGGCGAGCAGTTGCTAAGTTGAAGAACTCTTCTAATACTAATTTGTTGATACTTGATGAAGTGTTTGATTCAAGCCTAGATACAACGGGCACAGAAGAGTTGATGAAAATCCTACATATGTTAGATGGTGTTAATTTGTTTGTTATCTCACATAAAGGTGATATTCTACAAGACAAGTTTAGTAATGTAATCAAGTTTGAGAAAGTAAAGAATTTTTCAAGGATATTAAAATGAGAGAATTGAGTAAATATTTTGGTGAGAATAATACAGAAGCTGGTATATTTAAAGATGCTGAAGGTTATTTTGTCACAGTAAAGAGTTCATCTGGTGTATACTATACAGCTAGATTTACAAGTGAAGAAGATGCAGAAATTTATGCAGAGGATTGGGTGAATAAAGATGAGTGAAGTTTTAACAATTGATACCAAATCTGGTATTGTAACAGAAGAGATATTAGAACCATTAAGATTGTTTGGTGAGAATCATCCAATGTTAAGTGTTCCTATTCCTGAATACAAAGATGCATTACCAAATCCATCAATGAAAAATCTTGTTGCAAGATTGAAGATGACAATGAAACTCTATAATGGAGTTGGTCTATCAGCAAATCAATGTGGCATCATGCAAAGAGTTTTTGTTATTGGTACAGAACATTTTCAAATTGCATGTATCAATCCAAAAGTTATTGCTCAATCGGAAGAGATATCAAAAGACAATGAAGGTTGTTTATCTTTCCCTGCCATGTTTTTGAAAATTGACCGACCAACTTGGGTTGATGTTGAGTTCTATGAAGAGAATGGTGTATTGAAACAACTCCGTTTAGAAGGTTTAACAGCAAGATGTTTTCTGCATGAATTAGACCACATGAATGGCGTTAAGTTTATTGAACATGCCGGACCCTTGGCAGTTTCAATGGCAAGACAAAGACAAGGCAAGTTGGTAAAACAAATGATTAGAATAAACAAAAATGCCAAAAAGATGGGTAATAAGAAATGAACATTGCCACTATTGATGACTTATCTGTGATAGAATCTATATTCGCACCGTATCGGAAAGCTTACTTTCCTCATATACGGCAAGATTACCTCAAACGAAAGATTGAGGCGAACAATGTTATTCTACAAGATGGTGTTGTGATTGTGTTTGGTGTCTATAAGAGAAAACAAAAAATAGGCAAAGTAGAAGCACAAAAGGGTGATGCACACATTGGACAAATTGTTACTATTGAACAAGGTTCAGGTAACGCAACAAAAGTATTGAAAGAGTTTTTCTCAATGCATAAAGTTGTTTGGTTAACTGTCCGTGCAGAGAATCCTAGAGCAAGAGGGTTCTATGAAAAGAATGGCATGATTAATGTGAGTGATATAAGTTGGGCTGGTGGTAATATTCCAGGTGTTGTATATAAAATTGAAAACGGAAAATAATGAAATACTTTTACGAAAAGAATAGAGAGTTACTAGAATCGGAACCAAACAAAAAGTTTGAAGAGATTCTTGCCATGAGCAAAGAAGAGTTCCGTGAATGGGCTATTGAACTTCGTAAAACTGTTGTGTCTCTATGGGATGAAAAGGGTCAACCACCAAGAGTTGGATATGATGAACAAGAAATCATAGACCAATTCAATGAGATGACTTCTTTTCCTGTACATAAGTTTCTTGTTAAAGATGAACTCACAGGTGAAGAAGATGTTATTCGCAATACAAGCGTAGTCGGTAATGCAGTCAATCAATGGTTTCCAACCATGATGAAGACTCGCATCAACTACACGGCAGATGTGAATAGTGGTAAGTCAATCTATGATTATTTTGCCAAAGATGAATTGTTAGACACATTCATTACATATGCATCACGGCACTTCAAAAGAGATTCTTTCTATCACTATTCAACACCGATTAAATTAAATCAAATCATCGAGATTGGTTCTTTAAACTTCCGTGCCACTTCAACAAGTGAGTTTCTACAATGGTTTGAAACATCGGCAAGAAAATATGGAACACATGATTACTGGCTAGAACCTAATGCAGGTGATAAAGAGTATACTGGTTACAATGAAGAGTTGAAAGACCAAACATATTTGCGAATCACTAAAGATGAGTTGTTACAACTACATGCAAGTAATCCTGGATTCATTCCAGCTAATTGCACAACAAATGTAGACCATAAAGATGCACAACTATTCCGTATTCGTATCTATGAAAAAGGTCAGAAGTTATTTCCTGTTGGTCTGAAGGCATTTCGTATTTCATTCTGTCAGTATGCAGTTAATTTCCCACCATTGACTGCAAAGTTTTTGTATGAGAGATATACAGACCATATCAAAACACAAGAACAAATCAACATCTATGACCCATCTTCTGGTTGGGGTGGTAGATTGTTGGGTGCGCTATCTGTTGATGATGAAAGAAACATTCATTACATCGGTACGGATCCAAATACAGACCATTCTACAACTCCTGGTCGTACAAAGTACCATGAGTTTGCCGACTTCTTTAACACAAAGACATATCGTGCAACTGGTTTGTTTCCAAAGACACACACATACGAAATCTTTCAACACGGCTCAGAAGAGATTCATAATGACCCCAAGTTTCAGAAGTACAAGGGTAAGTTAGATATGATTTTTACTTCACCACCATACTTTGCAAAAGAAGCATACTCAGAAGACCCTGAGCAATCATATAAGAAGTTTTCACAATATGATGCATGGCGAGAAGGTTTTCTTCGCAAGACACTAGAGACTTGTGTAGAGTATCTAAACCACGACAGATATCTTTTGTGGAATATTGCTGATGCCGTGTTCGGTGGTGAGATGTTGCCACTAGAACAAGATTCGATTGATATACTTACCTCTAAAGGAATGATATATAAGGGTAAGATAAAGATGGCACTTGCACAGATGCCAGGAGGCAATCGAATTGATACTGAAACAGGCTTACCTAAAGCAAAGAACTTCTGCAAAATCAACGATAAGATGTGGCTCAAGTACGAACCTATATTCGTATTCTATAAACCATAATTGCCTCTTTTCCAGTCTGGTTATGATACAATACGACCATGACTGAGAAACCCCCTATTTCTCCCTTACAAATCAACAGGTTAGAGTGTTGTTTCCACGCAACAAGGGGGCTTGACAGTTTCGCTATACTATGTTACAATGGTAGTATCAAAAGTGAAAGATTAACTATATTATGACATTTACTGTTCAGCAAAAGTCTCAACTTGCCAAACTCATGGCAACTGAAAATCTTACCATACAACACCAAAAAATTCGAACTGCCAAGTTTGACCCAAAAAATCGTGTGCTGTATCTTCCAATCTGGCAAAATATGTCAGGTGTCATGTATGATTTGCTTGGCGGCCATGAGGTCGGTCATGCACTTTATACTCCTGCGGATGGATGGCATGATGCTGCCGCTGATAAAACTAAGGGTAAAAACTACAAGTCATTTTTGAATGTCGTAGAAGATGCTCGAATTGAGAAAAAAGTCCAAAGAAAATATCCTGGTTTGAGAATATCATTCCGTGATGCCTATGCTGAATTGAATAAACAAGATTTCTTCGGTTTGAAAAATCGAGAAATTAACAAAATGGCATTTATTGAGAGATTGAACATTTATACCAAATCTCAGTATACTGCCAAAATCACCTTCTCTCCAGAAGAACAAAAATTTGTAGATAGAATTCAAGCTCTTGAATCTTGGGATGATGTTGTCAATTTCACCGATGAAATTTATGCCTATTCCAAGCAAGAACAATTCGATATGCAATTGTATGACTTTGAAGATATCGCCAATCTTGACGATGGCTATGATAGTGACGGTGATGGTGACTTAGATGATTACAATGAATCGGATGAATATGAAGATGAAACTTCAGAAGGCAAACCCAATTCAGAATCAAAAGAAAAATCTGAAGAACAATCAGAAAAAGAAACCAATCAAAAGGGCAATGAACCTGATGAAGGTGAAAATGAAGGTGATAGTGATTCCGATGATTCTGACAAAACAATTAACCGTGATAAAGAATCATCACCTTCTAGTGTGGACCAATTTGATCCAAGTTGCCAAACTGATGAAAACTTCCGCAACAATGAATCTATGTTGCTTGATGAAAAGTGCCGAGAGTATTTGTATGTTACTTTACCAAAAGCTAATTACAGTAACATCATTACTCCCGCTAAAAGAGTGCAAGAATTACTAAGTGAATATTACAATCAACGAATCATTGATGGTGGTTTGACTGAAGACAAAGTTAAAGAGTATGTTAACGAATTCAAATCAAAGAATGAAAGATACATTTCATTGCTTGCCAAAGAATTTGAAATGCGTAAGGCTGCCAAGTCTTTCAGTAAAACCAAAATCTCTGATACTGGTGATATTGATATAAACAAACTATCATCATATAAGTTTGACGATAACATTTTCCGTAAAGTGATGATTGTGCCAAAAGGCAAATCACACGGATTGATTTTGTTACTTGACCGCTCTGGTTCAATGTCTGAAAACATGGCAGGTTCTATTGAACAGATTTTGATTCTGTCCATGTTCTGCCGTAAAGTGAACATTCCATTTATCGTATATGGTTTCGGTGATTGTACCAACTCCAATATGATTGATAGTGGTTTGTCTAACGATGACTATTACAAAAAATCAAAAAATGCATTTGATGTTAAATTGAATGACTTGTATTTGAGAGAAGTATTCCTCCGTGAATATCTTAATTCAAAAATGAGTAATGCTGAATATTCAAAGGCACTTCGCAATATGATTTTGTTGAAAAAATCCTATGAAGTGAGAAATGTGAGAAATGGTCGTTACTATGCAAACTACATTGGTCAACCAGAATCAGAAAATTTATCCAACACACCTATGATTCAGGCGATTGTTGCTCTTGCTGGCGTTATGAAAGCATTCCGCAAACAAAATAACCTAGATATGAGTAGTTTGGTAATTGTACATGACGGTGATGCTGATAATTGTTCCGCATATAAAACAATGGAAACTAGAAGAAATTACATTACGAATGTTGAAGAAGAAGTTGAAGTTGGTCGAGGTTTTAATATTCGTTCAACTAATGTTATCCTAACCGATAGGCAACATAAGTATCAGAGACAATTGGTCGATAAACCAGATGCAACACATTCCGATGTTTTGACAAATGGTGTTTTAGATTGGTTCCGTGCAACAACAGAATCAAAAATCTTTGGTTTCTTTTTGTTATCCGGTTATCGTAGTTCTGTAAAAAATGCAATTTACAATCGTTATGTTTTCCCTGACGGCTCTGATTTGAATCAATTGCAGAGAACAGATTTCTCTAAAAAACAAAATGAACAAATACGATTAGTGAAAGAATTTAAAAGTGAAAAATTCCTTATTTCTCATCGTCCTGGTTATGATGCCTTTTACCTTGTATCAGGCGGTAGTGACTTAGTTACCGAGACTGAAGAAATTGAAGTTGAGGGTAAAGTTACCACCAACAAATTGAAAAACGCCTTTATGAAATTCAATAAAAAGAAAGCAATCAACCGAGTGCTAGTCTCGAAATTCATACAGGGCATTGCTGCCTAACTGTTGCCTAAAAACAACAGAGGGGCTTGACACCTAGAAATAGGTGTGTTATAATGGTGTTATTGAAAGTCAAGGAGTATTTTATATTATGAGTAATCGTACCGAAGTCCGTGAACAGTTTATCAAAAACCTTATTGGTTTGGGTAAAACTACTGTGACAAAATCTGAAATTAAAGAAGTTTGTAAATCTGTAGGCATTTCAAGTGCTCAATGGTTTACTAGAGAACCAAGTAACAAAGTTGGTCGTGGTCTTTACAAAGTGCCTGTATCAGGTCAAGTAAATACAATTGCACCTGCTACAATTAATTTACAAGCACAAGTTATACCAATGATTAAACCTGTAGAAAAATCCGATAATCGTATTGTCAATGTTACAACCGACCTTGAAATGTCGGATATGATTCCTAAATCATATAAAAATTATGTGCCATTCGGCAACTTTGATGATGTAATTTCCATCGTACAATCAATGCGTTTCTTTCCTGTTTTCATTACTGGTCATTCTGGTAATGGTAAAACAATGTCAATCGAACAGGCATGTGCCAAGGCAAAACGCAAATTCGTTTGTGTTTCAATGACACCTGAAACCGATGAAAGTGATTTGCTCGGTAACTATGTTTTGATTAACGGAAATATGGAATGGAGAGACGGTCCGGTTACTATCGCTGCTCGTCAAGGTGCTGTTTTGTGTATTGATGAGATTGATTATGGTGCTCAGAATCTTTCCTCATTGCAACGGGTGCTTGAAGGCAAACCATTTATGCTGAAAAAGAAAGGTGAATTGATTACACCAGCTCCTGGTTTCACCGTATTCGCTACCGCAAATACTAAAGGTAAAGGTTCTGACGATGGTCGTTACATGTTTACCAATGTATTGAATGAGGCTTTCCTTGAGAGATTCCGTACAACAATGGAACAAGAATTTCCTCCTGTTCGTACAGAAAAGAAAATTATCGAAAAAGAATTGGCGTCAGTTGGTCGTGCTGATGATGATTTTGCCGAGAAACTTGTTACTTGGGCAGATGTAATTCGTAAAACATTTGCTGATGGTGGTTGTGATGAAGTGATTTCTACTCGCCGTTTGGTGCATATCGTAGAAACTTTTGGTATCTTCGGTGATAAGATGAAGGCAATTGGTCTTTGTTTGAACCGCTTCGATGATGATACTAAGGCATCATTCCTTGACCTGTACACCAAAGTTGATGCAGGCGCTTCTGTTGAACAATTGCTTACACCAGAACCTGAACCACAATCTGAAATTACCTCAGATACAGAAGAAGAAGTTCCATTCTAATTAAATTTCCTTTCGGTACTTTGACCCGGCAAATGTCGGGTCTTTTTTCACTTGTACCAAAAAAACGCTTGACTCCGTTAGTGAGTTAGTGTATACTTATAACATATTTGAGAGTTATCTGAATCGCCTCTCAAATGCCTTTTAACTGCGATTCGTTTTTTATCATGGAGATATTATGTCTACAAAATCTAAAGTTCTTGCTTACCTTTCTAAGGATGGCGCCTATAACACCTTGACCGCAAACAAAATGCAGTCAGTTTTCGGTGTTGCTAATCCTTCTGCAACTATCAATGAGTTGCGTAATGAAGGCCATGCAATCTACTTAAACAGCCGTATCAATGCGAACGGTGACAAGGTTGCTTTCTATCGCTTGGGTACACCAACTAAGCGTATGGTTGCTGCAGGCATCGCTGCAATTCGTTCCACTGGTGAGCGTGCATTTGCCTAATTTTTCTTAGGAAAAATGTAAAAGGGGAGATATATATTAGTATCTCTCCTTTTTTTTATTATAGAATGGGCACATTATGGAAATACAAGTTAACATTGAAGAACTAAAAAAGAAAAGACTTTTTGTTGCCACACCTATGTACGGTGGAATGAATCATGGTTTATACATGAAATCATGCCTAGACTTACAAGCAACAATGGGAAAATATGGAGTTGAAACCAAATTTTCTTTCCTTTTCAATGAATCATTGATTACAAGAGCTCGCAACTACCTTGTTGATGAGTTTCTTCGCACAGATTACACACACTTACTGTTTATCGACTCCGACATTCACTTTAACCCACAAGATGTTTTAGCACTTCTTGCTTTGGATAAAGATGTTATTGGTGGTCCGTATCCTAAAAAATCTATGAATTGGGGTAACATTGCACAAGCTGCAAGAACACATCCTGATTTGAATCCTAAAGAACTTGAAAATCTTGTTGGTGAATATGTTTTCAATGTTGTAAAAGGAACACAACAATTCCAAGTTACTGAACCTCTTGAGGTTATGGAAATTGGTACTGGTTACATGTTGGTTAATCGAACAGTCTTTGATAAAATGGCAATTCAATATCCAACTATCAAGTACAAACCAGACCATGTCGGCCAAGCTAACTTTGATGGTTCAAGGTATATTCATGCATACTTTGATACAGTAATCGACACCAAAGAATCAATCGTTGGTGGTGGTTCGGATCGTTACTTGTCAGAAGATTATATGTTCTGTCAAATGTGGCGTAAAATGGGCGGGCAAATTTATTTGTGTCCATGGATGAAAACACAACATATTGGTACTTACGCTTTCACAGGTAACATGCCTGCTGTTGCACAGTACACAGGCAAACTATAGGAGTTTTTTATATTATGAATTGCGTGAATCTTCAAACAAAAATTAAATCTTTTAGGGAAAAAGATTTAGAAATATGTAAAAGTTTAGTTAATGTTGATTCGTGGCCTGAATATTATTCTGATGAATTTACAGACCACGAAAACAAACGATTGCCAATTACTATTGTACCATCTGCTTATGGTCATCAATTTCAATTGGTTGATATCAGCAAGATTAATCTCAGTAATTCTTACTCACAAGAATTTAGAAACGGTGGTGAGAATCCAGAAAAACCTGCTATTCGTATGAGTTTGCATGAAAAAGGATATTACTTAGATACGCATCCAATTCGATTAAGACTTTATAAGAATGGAGAATTATCGGTTGGTGCTGGAATTACAAGACTTGAGCTATTAATTGAGTTGGGTTTCAAAAACATCATATGTACAGTTTACAAAGGTGATGATGACGCTTCTGACATTGAAATCAATAACGCTTTTAATATATTCTTTTTCAGAGACAATGCCAATCATCGTCCAGCTGGAATGATTACAAAAGACGATGTTGCTTTCAATGTTAAAAATTCTGTCATAAAGGGTGAAATTGCTTTAGAACCTGATGCAATTAGATATCAAATTAATGCTATGACACATCCAACTTCTTGGACTAAAAAAACAAAAGAAGAAATAGCTGCTATTGTATTTAATGCTTGCAATAATTATACAGATGTAAATGGTAATGAAGTTATTGTTAGGTCGTATACAACAGAAGCAGTAAAAGATGATTTTATGATGAACTATAAAGATACTGCTACAATTAAGTACATGGTATTTTCAACTGGTTCAACAAAGAAGATTGCATATGCTGTTGGTGAAGAGATGAAAAAGCATAATAAGAAAATCAGAATAGTTTTACATACTGATAGACTAGATGCTTTTGATTTGGAATCCACTTACATTAAAAGAATCAATGAAGCGAAAGATGAAATAAAAATTCTATGGGATCGTTTGAGTTCATTTTTTGATGATGCTATTGTTAGTGATAGAGTAGAACTTTATGGTTGTCTTCCTGCTCTTTCAACATTAACACCTAACATGAATGAAATGGTTATTTTTGGAGTGAATGACTTATTCTTAAAAAGTTCACACTATCTCACAACAAAAAATAAAAAGGCACTTGCCAATTCAATCGATAGTTTTATGTTAAATGATTCTAAAGAAGAAGAAATGGCTTATCTATGACAACAGCGGAAGAAGTTATAAAAGCATCACAAATTGCAACAACTGGTGGTCGCAAGTTTGATGGTGGTAAACTACAATATGGTTTACTGCCACCACTTGCACTAAAAGCTACAGTTGAAATTTTGACCTTTGGTGCAGAGAAGTATGAACCGGATAACTGGAAACATGTTCCAGATTCCAAACGGAGATACTTTGATGCAATGCAAAGGCATTTATGGGCATGGAAAGAAGGTGAGCAAAATGATTCTGAATCAGGAAAAAATCACCTTGCTCATGCTCTTTGTTGCCTCATGTTTCTATACGAACATGATATAATGTATTCTGTTGGTGACAATTCTTAATTATGAAAGGTATTATATGAAATTATCAAACGACACACTATCGGTGTTAAAGAACTTTGGTGCTATTAATCAAGGCATCATGTTTAAGAAAGGCAAGAAACTCAAAACAGTTTCTTCACATAAAAATATTCTCGCTGAGGTAGATATCAAAGAAGATATTCCAGCAGACTTCGGTGTATATGACTTGAACAATTTCTTGTCTGTCGTATCACTACACAAAGACGATCCAACATTTGAGTTCGATGAGAAACATGTTGTTATCGTTGGTAACAAAGGCCGCAGTAAGATTAAATATCGCTTCTGTGAACCTACAATGATTGTTGTTCCGCCTGAGAAACAATTAACAATGCCTGATGCAGAGATTAAGTTTACACTTTCTGCTGAAGACTATGATTGGATTATGCGAGCTGCATCCGTTCTATCATCACCACAAGTTGCTATCGAATCTGATGGTAAGAAAATCAATATCGTAACTATTGATTTGGCAAATGATTCAGCACATACTGATGCACTTGAGATTGGTGAAAGTGATGGTAGTAAATATCGTATGGTATTTAAAACAGAAAATATCAGTAAGATTCTTGTTGGTGG
>Ga0214919_10009910_pt1 | contig 12186 bp, 12 predicted proteins | sample LL1503_MetaG_FD_177994 | JGI IMG/M metagenome (GOLD analysis project Ga0214919, IMG submission 177994) | Freshwater microbial communities from Lake Lanier, Atlanta, Georgia, United States - LL-1503 | ecosystem: Environmental > Aquatic > Freshwater > Lake | place: USA: Georgia | collected...
GGTCCAAAACATGTTAATATGAAAATCACAAGAGCAAAGCTTGAAGCTCTTACTGCAACGCTTATTGAGAAAACTATAGAGCCTTGCAAAATTGCTCTAAAAGATTCGGGTTATACTGCATCTGAAATTAATGAAGTTATTCTTGTAGGTGGAATGACAAGAATGCCAAAAGTTGTCGAAGCAGTTAAAAGCTTCTTTGGAAAAGAACCAAATCAAAGTGTTAACCCTGATGAAGTTGTCGCTTTAGGCGCTGCTGTTCAGGCGGGTGTATTACAGGGTGATGTTAAAGACGTTCTTCTTCTTGATGTTACTCCATTGTCACTTGGTATCGAAACTTTGGGAGGAGTGTTCACAAGATTAATTGAAAAAAATACAACAATTCCAACTAAAAAAAGCCAAACATTCTCAACAGCTGAGAACAATCAACCAGCAGTAACAATTAGAGTTTTCCAAGGTGAAAGAGAGATGGCAAATGATAATAAATTACTAGGAAATTTTGAGCTAACAGGAATTGCACCAGCTCCAAGAGGTGTTCCTCAAATCGAAGTGACTTTTGATATTGATGCCAATGGTATCGTTAACGTTTCTGCAAAAGATAAGGGAACTGGAAAAGAACAGAAAATTCAAATTCAAGCTTCGGGTGGTTTAACTGATGAAGAAATTCAAAAAATGGTTAAAGAAGCAGAAGCTAACAAAGAAGCTGACAAAAAGAAAAGAGAAGAAGTTGATGCAAAAAATCATGCTGACTCTTTAATAGCTTCAACTGAACAAAGTTTAAAAGAACATGGTAGCAAAATTTCAGAAGCTGACAAAAAAGCAATTGAAAAGGATATGGAAGATTTAAAAGAAGCTATTAAATCTGATAAAACTGAAGATATTAAAACTAAAACTCAGCAATTAATGACTTCTTCTATGAAATTAGGTGAGGCTATATATAAAGCTCAGCAAGACACGGCTGGTGCTTCAAAAACAGATGCTAAGCCAGATGATAAAAAAGATGTAGTTGATGCCGAATTTGAAGAAGTAAAAGACGATAACAAAAAGAACGGCTAATCCATTTATAACTGGTTTCGCCCTAAGTCATTATGTCCAAAAAAGACTATTATGATATTCTTGGTATAAACAAAAAAGCAGCTCCGGAAGAAATTAAAAAAGCTTACAGATCTCTTGCAATGAAATATCACCCTGACAAAAATCAGGGAGACAAAACTGCTGAGGGAAAATTTAAAGAAGCATCTGAGGCCTATCAAGTTTTGTCTGATCCAAAGAAAAAATCTTCCTACGATCAATTTGGACATTCTGCATTTGAAGGTGGAGCTGGTGGAGCTGGAGGTTTTGACTTTGGTGGTTTTGAATCTGGTGCATTTTCTGACATCTTCGATGATTTTTTTGGCGACTTTATGGGTTCAGGTCGCAGTGGAAGGGGTGCTAAAAAATCAAGATCTAATCGCGGATCAGATTTAAAAATTAATTTAGAGATAACTTTAGAAGAGGCTTACCTTGGAAAAAAACAAACTATCAATTTATCTTCAAATGAAAAATGTGAAAAATGTTCTGGGAGTGGTGCAGAGCCTGGTTCAAAACCCAAAAAATGTTCTACTTGTGATGGACACGGAAAAGTAAGAACGCAGCAAGGTTTTTTTACTCTCCAGCAAACATGCCCTGATTGTGGAGGAGATGGTGAAATGCTTTCTAATCCTTGTAAAGATTGCAAAGGATCTGGAGCTACTAAGACCAAAAAGAATCTCTCTATTCAAATTCCAAAAGGAGTTGATGATGGAACGCAAATAAGATTGTCTGGAAAGGGGGACGCAGGTTATCGAGGCGGATCTAATGGGGACCTTTACGTATTTATAACTATTGAAAAACATAAGATTTTTCAACGCTCTGAAGAAAATCTATACTATAAATTACCTATATCTATGGCTGATGCTGCGCTTGGTGCTGAAATAGAAGTTCCAACAATCGATGGAGGAAAATCAAAAGTTAAAATTCCTGCAGGATCGCAATCTGGAAAACAATTTAGACTTAAAGGAAAAGGAATGCCTATTATAAGAAGTGATGATTATGGAGATTTATATCTAGAAACAAATGTAATAATTCCTGAATCTTTATCAAAAGAGCAAAAAGACTTGCTCGAAAAATTTAAATCTTTAGAAGATTTAGATAATAATTCAGAAATAAAAAATTTTATAAATAAAGCTAAAAAATTTTGGAGCAGCAATTAATGAAAAAGATTAACATCACAATCACTGGAGCTCTTGGAAAAATGGGAAAAATTCTCATTAAAAGAATATCTAAAAATAAAAATCTAAAATTATTTAGCTTAACAGATGTAAAATCTGGAAAAGCTATAAATGGGATTAAGACTCAAAAAAACAACATAGACGCTTTTAAAAAAACAGATGTTATTATTGATTTTTCAAGACCCAAAGCTTCCATTGAAATTTTAAATTATGCAAAAAAATTAAAAAAAAAAGTTGTAATCGGAACAACGGGTTTTACTAAAAAACAAAATAATTTAATTAAAAATTACTCAAAAAAAATTGCTATATTTAAATCTGGCAATATGAGCTTTGGGATTAATCTTCTGGAGTATATTGTTAATATTCTCTCAAAAAAAATTCCTAATAATTATCATATCGGAATTAAAGATGATCATCATAACAAGAAAATTGATTATCCCTCAGGAACAGCATTGATGTTAGCAAACGCAGTGTGCAAAAGTAAAAATAAAAATCTAGAGTCAATAAAAGGAAAAACTTTTTTAAATAAAAAAGGAAATTTGCAAAAAAATAAAATTAATTTTTTTATTACAAGAAAAGGAAATACTATTGGCAAACATTCCGTTCTTTTTAATAATAAAATAGAAAATATAGAGTTAAAACATACTGCTTTTTCTAGAGACCTATTTGCCGATGGAGCTTTAAATGCTGCAATATGGATAAGCAAAAAAAATAAGGGCTTATTTAATATGCAAGACATGTTTAACTTGAAATAAATTTTATAAAAATATTTAAATTTTTTTTAATGCTCCTGAATGAAAATAAAGCTTTTAAGCTTATTGAGCTTTTAAACAAATCAATAAATAACCCAAAAACATCTTTAAAATATAGAAATCAATTTACTTTATTAACTTCTGTTGTTCTTTCGGCGCAATGTACTGATATTAATGTAAATAACGTTACCAAAAGCATATATAAAAAATATTACGCCCCCAAACATTTTGTAAAACTTGGAATAAATAAAATAAGAAACCTTATTAAAAGTATAGGGCTATTTAATAATAAAGCTAAAAATTTATATAATTTATCTAAAATTTTATTAGAAAAACATCAAAGCAGAGTTCCAAATAAATTTGAAGAGCTAATACTTCTTCCTGGAGTTGGCAGAAAAACAGCAAACGTTGTTTTAAATGAAGCATTTAATAAGCCAACTATCGCTGTAGATACTCATGTTTTCAGAGTTGCTAACCGAACGGGTCTTTCTAATGGCAAAAATCCTGAACAAGTTGAAAATCAACTTTTAAAAATATTACCTAAAAAAAACATTAGAAAAGCCCATCATTTAATACTTTTGCATGGCAGATATACTTGTAAGTCTAGAAATCCATTATGCCAAAATTGTGTAATTAATAAAATTTGCCTATACAAAGGAAAAAATGAATAAAAAAATATTAGGTATAGGCAATGCAATTATTGATGTATTAGCAAAAGTTGATGATGATTTTTTAAATAAAAATAAACTCATCAAGGGTTCTATGAAGCTTATTAATAAATCTGAATTTGAAGATCTTAAAAAAAGTATCAAGATTGAAAAAATTGTAGCCGGAGGTTCCGTTGCCAACACTATGGCTGGTATTGCTCACCTACAAGGAAATCCTTCTTTTATTGGTAAGATCAACTCTGACAACTTTGGAGAGATGTATAAAAAAAGTCTTCAAGAAATAAAGGTAAACTTTCTTTATCTTGAAAAACATGAAGATTTGTCTACAGGAGCTTCTATCATCTTAATTACCCCAGATTCCGAGAGGACTATGTGCACCTATCTTGGAATATCATCCTATCTTTCAATCAACGACATAAATGAGAATAATATTACAGATCATGAATTAATTTTTTTAGAAGGATATCTTTGGGATAAAGGAATGAGTGAAAAAATGTTTAAACATACAATAACTTTAGCGAAGAAGAATGAGGTTAAAATTGCAATGAGCTTATCTGATATATTTTGCGTCAATAGACACAAACAAGACTTTTATAATCTACTTAAAAATGACCTCGATATATTAATAGGAAATGAAAATGAAATAAATGAATTAGCAAATACAAAAAATTTATTAGATTCTATTAATCAACTAAAACAATTAAATAAATTAATAGTAATTACAAGAAGCGAAAATGGAAGTATGGCTATCAAAAATAACGAGATTATAAATTGCAACAGCATAAAAGTAGATAAAGTCTTAGATCTAACAGGTGCGGGAGATTTATTTGCCGCAGGATTTTTAAAAGAATATTTAGACAAGTCTACTATTAAGAAATGTCTGGAAACTGGATCAATACTCGCCTCAAAAATAATTCAAAAAATTGGAGCTAGATTAAATTAAGTTAGTATTTATTTAGATAAATAATAAAGAGAGTTCTTTTCTATAATAAACATTTCATCTTTAAAAAATTTGTTTATCTTTTTTCTTAACCGATGCAAATGCGTTTCAAAGGCGTGACTTTCTAGATCTGAACTATGATTCCATATACTCTTTAATAAAAAAGATTTTTGCAAGCCATTATTTTCATTTAAAATTAATATTAAATTTAATTCTTTTTCTGTAAGTCTAACTTTAATACCTTTTTTTATAATAACTCTTTGATTGGAATCTATCTCATAATTATTAATAATAATTTTGGATTTTTTAAAAAAATTATACTTAATAAGTAAAATATTTAATATTTCTTTGAAAGATAAAATTTCTATAGGAGCAAATAAAGCAACGTGAAACTCCTGTAAGCTTAACTTATTTTTTTTTAAATAATCTTTGTTATTTATTAAAAAAATAGTTGGAATATTCTCTAAGAAATATTTTTTTACCTCTATTAATTGTAATTTTTCTATAACTACAATTCTAACAAATAATGGGTTATTATATTTTAAATCTTTATCAGAACTAATGCTATAATTTAGCTCCATCTCATCTAGTAAATTAGAGAAAGTTTTTGATCCAATAATATGAAGGTGAATATTATTCATAAATAAATATATAATACATTTAGCATGATTATTGTAAAAAAATCTGGATATTTAAAATATAAAAACATTAAATTTCGTTGCGCTCTAGGAAAAGGAGGTGTTAAGAAAAAAGAAAAAGAAGGTGACAATATAACTCCTAAAGGAACATTCAAGATATTAAACATTTATTATCGAGCAGACAGAATAAAAAAATTAAAACTATTCATTAAAAAAATTAAAATTAAAAAAAATATGGGCTGGTGCGATGATCCAAAAAGCCAATATTATAATAAACAAATAAGATTACCTAGTCAATTTAGCCATGAAAAACTTTATAGACATGATAATCTTTACGATTTAATAGCAGTAATAAATTATAATATAAAACCGATTATAAAAAATAAAGGAAGCGCTATATTTCTGCACATTGCAAAAAAAAATTATGAACCAACTAAGGGGTGCATAGCAATAAAGAAAAGGAATTTTTTACTACTAATAAATAATCTAAAAAAAGAGAATAGAATTAAAATTCAATAAAATTATTTTCTATTACCAAAAATCGCAGAACCAACTCTAATAAAAGTTGATCCATGATGTATAGCGTCTTGATAGTCATTACTCATTCCCATACTTAATTCAGAAATATTATTTTTCTCGGCTATGCTTTTTAAAGATAAAAAATACTGCTTTGGATTATTGTTTATAGGAGGAATACACATTAAACCCACAACATTCAAACCCAAAACATTTTTAGTATATTTGATAAAGTCATCAATGACATCGACAGATATTCCAGACTTCTGTTTTTCATTTTCAAAGTTTACTTGAATAAAATATTTTATCCTTTTTCCAGAAATTTTTTCTTCTTTACTTAATGCCTTTGCAAGTCTCTCAGAATCAAGGGAGTGTATATATGAAAATATAGATACTGCTTCTCTAACTTTATTAGTTTGCAAATGACCCAACATATGTAATTTTATTTCATTATTAACCTTTAACAAACTAGACCATTTACTAATTGCTTCTGGAACTCTATTTTCACCATAGTGAGTATGTCCATAATTAATTAGTGGATAAATATCATCTAAAGAAAATGTTTTTGAAACAGCAATAATATTAATTTGTTTTTTATTTGAGAATTTATGAACAACATTATAAATATTTTTTAAATTTTCTAAACAATGAGTAGACATTTAAATAAAGATTATATTGAAAATTTTTTCTTTTTTACCGATCTAATTAACAACGAATTGATTCACCAAATTTTAAAATTTAAAAATATTAGCTTAATCTATAATACATCAAATCAAAATGAAAATTTAGAAGAGTTGATAAAAATTAAGTTATTCTGTAGCAAAAATAACATCAAATTATATACGAAAAATAACTTTAAATTAGCTATGAAGATAAAAGCTGATGGTGTTTTCCTGAACAGTGAATTCAGAAATAAATTAGTCCAGAAATATGAGAAAAAAAAATTTAAAATTATTATAGGAATACATTCAATAAAAGAATTTTATTTAAAAAATTACGAAAGTTTCAACGACGTTATTATATCACCAGTTTTTAATAATAAAAAATATTCAACAAATAAAATCTTAAGTCCAATTAAATTTAATTTGATGTCTCTAAATTGGAAAAAAAAGAAGTACGCGCTAGGGGGGGTTAATAGAAGTAATTTTAGAAAAATATATCTAACGTCGGCTGTTGGTATTGGGTTCGTATCGTTAATTAACGATCTTAAAATAAAAAAGCCCGTTTGTTTTTTTAACAAACGGGCTTTTTATAAAAGTTGATCCTAAACTAAATTAAAACTTAGTTGATAATCTAACTCCAATTTGTTTACCTTCAGATACAGCAGTACTTAAACCTGTAATGCCATCAAAAGTTGAGTAATCAGCAGCAATTACAACTGGACCTAAATTATATCCAACTTGTAAAGATTTGATTTTTTCTTTTTCTGCAGCGTTATCTATTTTGTTATTAGACTGAACTAAACCGATTGTTAGCTCTTTAGTTGCAGCATATGTAACACCAATCATAGTGTTTACCATTTTTATGTCTGCAGTAGAGTTTGTTGATGATCTATTCGTTTTATGAACGTCAAAACCAGCAGCAAATTGACCAAAGTTATAGCCAACACCATAAGCAGTTCCTTCTACATCTGAAGTAATTGATGAATCAGATGCTTTTTCTTTGTTTTTAAACGCTGACAAAGTCAAACCTTTCACTCCGAAAGAATCATTACCTATGAAACCAATTTCGTATGAACTGTTTCTTTCAGCAGCAGTAGTACCAGAAGTTTGATCTGTACCACCAACAAAGCCACCTTGAGGAGCTATGATTGCAGATAAGTTAATACCTGTTCCTGGAATAGACTGAACTATACCATAGTACATAGCTTCTTTAGTTTTAGCACCGATTTGGTCAGTTGCAGACATACCAGCTGGTCCAGCGGCTACATGGTCCAAAACGTTTTGAACGAATGGAGTAGCGTGGAAAGTTGAGTTTTGAACGTGATCAATACCAACGGTTAAAGTTGTAGAACCGCTAATTAAATCGATGTAAACGTTCTCGTTGCTTACTGTGTCTTTTTCAAAGTTTGCAGCGTTAGAGTTTGTTCCTTTTGTTGTTGCTAGAGCTGTTCCATCAAATTCTAAAGAGAAACCAGCGGCATAATCCATACCGTTAGATAGTTTTCCTTTGTTTTGAATGTTAAGTTGAGACTCTCTACCAATACCATTTCGTGATTTAGTAGTATCGCCATCAAAAGATACAGCTTTGTAGTGGAGGTCTAAATTTCCACTCACAGTAGTCTGCGCTAATGCAGCACCACTGAACATAATTCCACTTGCTAATGCAGTTGAAATTAATAGTTTATTTTTCATTGTTTTCCTTTGTTTATTGTTATAACTTCGATAGTAATTACATTTTTTAGATCTATTTTTTAAATAAATACTTATTTTTTTAATTTTTTTTGAAATTTAGTGATATTTTTACAACAAACATAAAACATTGATTTTACCCATTAATATTAATAATTATCTTATAAAATGTATAAATTAATAATAATTTTAACTATTTCATTATTATTAAACAACTGTAGCTCGAAAATTGATCCTGTGACAGGTGAAAAAGTCATAATAGAACCAAATCCAGATAAAAAGGCAAGAGAATTTGCAGAAAAAGGTGGCGGTATCTTTGGAGATATTAATAATGCAAGAAAAGGATCATCGACAACAGTCGATTTTGCAACATCTAATGTTTTGTGGAGAGCAACTTTAAAAACTTTAAATTTTTTACCTTTGTCTAATGCTGATTATTCCGGCGGAGTTATTGTTTATGATTGGTATTCTGATGACACTTCAGATGAGCAAATTAAAATTTCAATTAAATTTTTAAGTAATGAAATAAGAACATCCTCAATTGAAGTTAACGCACATAAAAAAAAATGTGATGTCAATAACAAGTGCATCATAAAATTAGTGGACAATCTATCTCTTGATATTAAGGAAAAAATTATAACAGCTGCCAGACAGCTTAAAATTGAAGAAATAAAGAACAAATAACTAATTAAATTTTAGAGGATGATTAATTACAATCCTTTGCCTATAGAAAAAAAATGGCAAACTTTTTTTGAAAAAAAAAATATCTTTAAAACAAATAATAATATTAAAAATAAAAAATTTTATTGTCTTGAGATGTTTCCTTATCCTTCCGGAAATATTCATATGGGGCATGTTAGAAATTATACTCTTGGTGATGTAATCGCAAATTTTAAAAGATTAAATAGCTATAATGTCCTTCACCCAATGGGATGGGATGCTTTTGGATTACCTGCAGAAAATGCTGCTATACAAAATAATTTACATCCAATGGACTGGACATTAAAAAATATTTCTACAATGAAATTACAATTAAAACGTCTTGGTCTTTCTATTGACTGGGATAAAGAAATTTCTACCTGCGATAAATCGTACTACAAACATCAACAAATTTTATTTTCTCTCCTTTTTAAAAAAGGAATTGCTTATAAAAAAAAAAGTTATGTCAATTGGGATCCTACCGACAATACTGTTCTTGCAAATGAACAGGTGATTGACGGTAAGGGCTGGAGATCTGGAGCAGTTGTAGAAAAAAAAGAACTAAATCAATGGTTCTTAAATATTACAAAATATTCTGATCAACTATTAAAATCCCTTGATGATTTAAAAGGATGGCCAGAGAAAGTAAGATTAATGCAAAAAAACTGGATTGGAAAATCCATAGGTTGTGGGATTGATTTTATCTCTGATTTTAAAAATACTAAAATTAAAATTTTTACAACACGACCAGATACAATATTTGGGGCTTCATTTATTGCTATTGCCCCAGACCATCCCTTTACTGAATCTTTTAAAAATGAAAAAAATTTTCAAGATTTTAAGGAACTTGCCTTAAAAAATATTGGAACAGAATCATCGTTGTCTAAAAATGAAAAATTAGGTTTCAAAACACCTTTTTTTGTATTGCATCCTTTTTTAAATAAAAAAATACCTATTTATGTGGCTAATTTTATACTTATGGATTACGGAACTGGGGCTATATTTGGTTGTCCAGCCCATGATCAAAGAGATTTGGAATTTGCTAAAAAATACAATCTAGAAATAATCCCGGTTGTAAGCCCTAATAAGTCAGAATCTATCATAATTAATGATCAAGCATACACTGATGACGGCTATATTATTAATTCAGATTTTCTTAATGATTTAACAATTGAAGATGCAAAAAAAAATATTATTCAAAGAATAGAAAATAAAAAGATAGGAAATTCTAAAACAATTTATCGCCTTAAGGACTGGGGAATATCTAGACAAAGATATTGGGGGTGTCCAATTCCAATTATGTATAGAGAAGATGGAAAAGTTATTTTAGTTCCAGAAAAAGATTTACCTATAGAACTGCCTAAAGATATAGACTTTAGCAAACCAGGAAATCCATTAGAAAACCACCCCACATGGAAATATACAAAATGTCCAGAAACTGGAATGAAAGCTATTCGTGAAACTGACACACTTGACACATTTGTAGATTCTTCTTGGTATTTTCTTCGTTTCTGTTCCTCTAAAGAAAACGAGAAACCTTTTAATACAGAAGAAGCTAATTATTGGATGCCAGTAGATCAATATATTGGCGGTGTTGAACATGCCATACTTCATCTTTTATATTCAAGATTCTTTACTTTAGCGCTGCAAGATGAATTTAAATTAAAAGCTTCTGAACCTTTTGAAAATCTTTTTACTCAAGGAATGGTATGTCATCCAACTTTTAAAACCGAAAAAGGGAAATGGGTTTTTCCAAAAGAAGTTATTGAAAAAGATGGATTTTATTTTTTAGATAATAAAGAAAAAGTTCGAAAAGGAGACAGTCAGGCCATGTCAAAGTCTAAGAAAAATATTGTTGATCCTGATGATATTATTAAAATTTATGGCGCAGACGCCGTAAGATGGTTTATCTTATCGGACAGTCCTCCAGATCGAGATATCCAGTGGAGTGATAGTGGTATTCAAGGTGCATTTAAATATATACAAAAAATATGGCGTGTTTGTGAAAAAATTAATATTTACAAAAAAGAAAAGGAAGAAACTAATAATAATTTTTTAATAAAAACTGATATTCTAATAAAAGAGATTACAGAGTGTATAGAAAAATTTCATATCAATGTTGCTATTGCTAAACTTTATGTTTTTCTAAATAATCTTAATGAAGAAATTGATAAAAAAATCTTAAATGAAGAAGATATTATTAATGCTTACAAAAAATATTTAATTATTATATCTGCTTTTATTCCTTTCATCGCAAATGAATGCTGGGAAAAAATCACAAAACAAAACAATCTAAGTTCACAAGAGTGGCCTAAAATTGAAAATACTCTTATAAAAAAAGATAATTTTGATGTTGTAATTCAAATAAACGGTAAAAAAAGGGCAATTATCAACGCTATTAACAATGAAAGTGAAGAAAATATTTATAGCAAATCCTTAGCAATTAAAAATATTAAAGTTATATTAGATGAGAAAAATATAATAAAAAAGATTTTTATAAAAAACAAATTACTTAATATTGTTACTAATGATTAATAAATTTTTTCTGGCTCTTATAATATCAGTCATTTTAACTCATTGTGGTTTTTCACCTATTTATACTGGAAACACTAAACAAGTAGTTATTTCTAAATCTGAAATAGTTGGTGACAAAGATCTGGCTTTTAATCTAGAACAAAAATTAAATTTCAAAAAGGATGAAAAGAATTTAACTGCTTATATATTTAAAGCTCAAATCTATGATACAGCTGAAAGCTCTCTTGTGGATTCAAGAGGGATTGCAACTGAAGAAATTATTAAGTTAACAGTGAGCTATCAATTTCAAGATAAAAATGGCGTTGTAATATACCAAGATGCCATAACTAAAGATAAAAGAGTTTCAGTCACTGACAATTTATCAAATAATATTCTGGTAAAGAATAATGAAAAAAGAGTATTATTAGATTCTATAATTCAAAATATCTTATTCAAATCTAGAGTCTCATTAAATTAGTTTAAATGCTCTTAAAATCACAAGAGATAAGTCTAAAAAAAAAGGATTTTTTTAAAGAAAAAGTAATTCTTTTGTACGGAGAAAATCAAGATTTAATTAATGACTTAAATCAACAAATTACATCTAAGTTCACAGAAGAAGAAAAAATCTCAAAATCTTTTTTTGAAGAAGATTTAGTAAAGAATCCAGAAAATATTATTAGTTATTATCTTAATGGATCATTATTTGATGATAATAAAAATATATCAATAATTAAAAACTGTTCTGACAAAATATTAGAAATTGTTAATAAAATAAAAAATAATATTAATGATAACATTATTATTCTAAACTCTGAAATACTTCTAAAAAATTCTAAACTAAGGCAATTTGGAGAATATGATA
>Ga0214919_10009912_pt1 | contig 12184 bp, 16 predicted proteins | sample LL1503_MetaG_FD_177994 | JGI IMG/M metagenome (GOLD analysis project Ga0214919, IMG submission 177994) | Freshwater microbial communities from Lake Lanier, Atlanta, Georgia, United States - LL-1503 | ecosystem: Environmental > Aquatic > Freshwater > Lake | place: USA: Georgia | collected...
AGATTTTTCTGTATCTAAATTAAGATTACATTTTAATTCTGCATAATATATAATTTTATTTTATTTATCAATAAATAAATTATCTTTTTATATTTAATTTTTTTATATTTCAAGATTTAAATTTAATATATTTTTATTTTTTTGTAAAATATATTCTTATATAAAATATTCTAAACTAATACCTAATTTAATACAATCTGATTAAGAAATATTTTAATCTATTAAATATGAAATAGAATTTATATCTTTTTTTTTATTTGATTTAAGATTTTATATATAATTAATATTATCAATTATATCTTTTAGATCTTTTTAAATTTATTTCTTATTTTTATTACATCATTATATGTAATAAATAATATTTATATATATATTTAAAAATTAAATAATTATATTTTCAATTATTAATCTTAAGTTTAGATTGTTCAAAAATATTTATAATACATGATAATATTATATTGCGGTAATTTACAGCAACATAATTTATATGAATAAAAATTGAAAATTAATTAATATAAATATATAAATATTTAAATATATATAAATATTTAAAATTATAATATTAATAATAAACTAATAATAAAGAAAATAATGTCAGAATATAAAATAAAAATACTAACTATCCAAACATAGATTTTTAAAATATTAATTGATTCATTAAAAGATGTTGTGAAAGATGTAAATTTAACTTTTGATAATAAAGGTATATCATTAATAACAACAAATTAGATTAATTCATTATTAATAAAATTAAGAATTAAAAAAGAATCATTAGAATTTTTTGAATGTAAAATTAAAGAAAATGAAAAATATAAAATTGGTATTAATATGTCTTGTTTATTTAAAATTATGAAAACAGCAAATAATGATGATACTTTAACATTATATATTGAAGAAGATGATAAAACAAAATTAAATATTAAATTAGAAAATAAAGTAAAAAATATAGTTACATTTTACGAATTAAAATTATTAGATTTAGAATCAGATAATAATATTTTAGATATTGAAACTAAAATTAATTATAATAATATATTATCTATAAATTCTTAGATATTTCATTCATATATAAAAAATATGAATAATATAGCAGAAAATGTAGAATTTATATTTGAAAATATAGATAAACCTAAATTATCTCTTAAATGTAAAGGTGATTTTGTTCAATAGTATTCTATTTTTAAAGTTAATAATCAAAATGATAATGAATAGATAGAATCAAGTATTAAAATTTTAAAAAGTAATCCAAATGATAATATTATACAAGGATCTTATTTATTAAGAGATGTATTATTATTTAGTAAATGTTCTATAATTAGTCCAGAAATTAAAATTAAATTAAATAATAATTTACCAATATGTATAAAATATAACATAGGAAATCTTGGTAGATTATGTTTATTATTATCACCTATTAATAATTATAATTATGACTAGTCAAGTGATAAAAATGATGAAGATACAGATTTTTATGGAGATAATTGATTTTAATAATTTTTGAAAAATATTAATATTTTATTAATTTTACATATTATTAAATATATCTAATATAATATATATTAGATATATTTAATGAAAACTTTTAAATTAATCAATCCTCTTGTTATATTTGATAAATATAATAATAGTTGTAAATCAAGTGATATTTATGATGCTGTTGATAAATTATATAATAATTATACTAATTTTTTTATAAAACCACATACACCAATATCATATATTTCAATTAGTGATGATAATAATAATTTATATCATTTTGAGGTATAGGAAAATAAAGAAAAAAAAGAAATTAAATATAAAATTAAAAATATCAAAAATCATGTAGATAAAGATAATAAATTTAATAAAATTATTAAAAATTTTTATAAAAATTATGATAAAAAAAATAATAAATAGGGAGGAAAACATTCATATATTTCAAGTTCATCAAGTGAAAAAACACAATCACCATCCTCATCTAAAGAGAAAACTTCTAGATCTAGTTCAAATTCAGAATTAGAATCAAGAGATTATAAAAAAATAAAAAAAAATAAAAGATCAATATCTGAATCTTCATCTAGTGATAATAATTTTAAATATAATAAAAAATCTAGATATAGTTCAAGTTCAAGTTCAAGATCTAGTTCAAGTTCAAGATCTAGATCTAGTTCATTTGAATATAAAAAAAAAAAATTAAAATATAAATCAAGATCTTATTCATCATCTTCATCATCTTCATCATCTTCATTATCTTCTTTATCAGTATCAGATACATCATCATATAGAAAATATAAAAATATACCAATATTACATTATATTCCTGATTTATATGATTCATATTATTCATATCTTCCAATAATATATTATAAATTAGATGATTATAATTTATTACCAGGAGAAAAAAAAAATGTAATAGCAATAAATTTATTAAATTAGCCAAAATTAATAATATAGAAAATAATAGAATATTAATTAAAATTTAGGAAGTAATAAATTAAGATATTGATTATCAATTAAATTATGATAACTATTAATATTTAAATAACTAAGTAATATATAAATATATATAGTATAAATAATAGAAATTTTTAATAAATAATAATTATTAACATAATTATTTTTATTATTAAATAAATTATCAATAAATAATAATCCATAAATTATAATAAATGATATTATTGATATTTTAATATTTCTACTTATACAATCCATTTTTATATATAAATATAATATATAAATATATTTAAAGATATTTATTTATTTATTATATTATAAACTAAAAAAATTTAAAATTAATATATATAATGATTGAAGATAATATTGAATAATAATTATAAATATATGATGATATATAACATATAGAATATGATATAAAATAATTATGGTATAATATAAAAAAAAGATCGGGATTATTATTAAATAATTTAGAATTAAATGAACATTATTAATTTAATTAATTTTTAAATGATAATAATTTTGAATTAATAAATTATTTAAATTAATTAGAATAATAATAAAATATATTAGAAATGTAATAAGATGTTGAAAATCTAAATCTAAATATAAATGAAGTATAAATATCAATAAATTTAAATGATAATAGAATTTAGAAATATTTTTAATTACAAGATGAATTTAATTAGATATGGATGTTATTAAAAAATAATAAATAATTATTATAATTATAAAAATAATATAAACGATTAAATTTTTTAACACTTAAAAATTATATTTTTTAATTATATTATATTAAAAAATTAGATCTAAAAAATACATATTAATATTAACTAGTATAAAAAATTTTATTTATTAATAATAAAATATATAATTTTTATAATAAATATTAACATGATCATTTATTAGATTAATTAGATAATTAAATAAAAAAATAATTATATAATAATAATCAAATTGTATATTATAGAATTAATAATGATTATAAGATAAATATAATTATATGGAATTACTTACCATATTTATTGTATTTATTAAATTTTAATTAAAAAATAATATAAAAAAAAAATAATAATAAATAATATATAATTGATTAAAATCATTATTAATAATTTATAGATAAATATGAAGATGAATTATATAATTTATTTAATTATATATAATAATAAAATGAATTTTTAATAAAAAATAATATGTATAATAAATTTATTTTATTTTGTTATTAAAATACTAATATTGACTTTTGAATAAAAAAAAAAAAGTCTAAATTAGTATTTATCTTAATTACAATATGATTTTATATTAGTATCTGGATCATATGATGAATTATTAAAAGGACTAATCTAAAATTTAGGATTAGGAATATTACCTCTTAAATCATATGATGGATTTTTTAATGAATTACCCTAAGTATTATTACCAATTTTTTTAACTGCAGAAGATAAAAGATTAGATTCTTCCAAAGTAACATTTTGTGTTGGGACATCCCAATTCCATTCATTATTTGTCATTTTAGGTAAAAGATCATTAACATCTAATTTAGAATTTTTATTCATCTATTCATCAATTAATTTAGTATTATCAACATTTAAAAAATTATCATTCATATCATTAAATTGATTAGTATAATTATTAGATAAACCATTATTAATATCTAAATTATTTTTATTATTATTAATATCTAAATTATTTTTTGTATTTAAAGAACCTGAATTCTTAACATATTTTTGATTATCATCATTATTAATATTCATAATAATATATAATCCTAAACCTAATAAACCAAGTGGTACAACTATATTATTCATACTATTTCTATTTATATATATATAATTATAAAATAAAAAAAATGAATAATAAATTATATATATAAATAGAAATATTATAGATAATATATAAATTATTATTTAAAAAAATGAATAATATTCCTTGGATTGAAAAATATAGACCAAAAAATATTGATGAAATATTATATAATGAAGATATTAAAATTATTATAAAAAAATTTATAAATAATAAAAATATTCCAAATATAATATTATATGGATATCATGGTATAGGTAAAACATCTCTTGTTAATATTATTGTAAATTCTGTTTATGATAATAATAAAGATATGGTTTTAGAATTAAATAATTCAGATGATAGAGGTATAAATATTATTAGAAATATAAGAGAATATGCAAGATAGCCATCTGTATTAAGTTATATTAAAAATAATAATAATAATTTACATAAATTAATAATATTAGATGAAGCAGACTCATTAACATATGAAGCACAATATGCATTAAGAAGAATTATAGAATTATATTCTAGTAATATTAGATTTTGTATGATATGTAATAATATGTCAAAATTAGATGAAGCTTTAATATCTAGATGTAATATATTTAAATTATTATCAATTCCAGAAAATATTTAGTTATTAAAATTACAACAGATATGTGATAAAGAAAATTTAATATGTAATGATGAATATTTATTAGATATTGCAAGATCATCAAATGGAGATATGAGATAGAGTATAAATATATTAGAATATTTATATTTAACAAAAATAGATAATAATATAATAAATTATGAAGATATGGATAATATATTAGGAGACATATTATATAATGATAAAAAAATATTATACAACTAGTTTGATAATAAAGAATATAAATTAATATATAAATATTTAATAGAATTAAAAAATAAAAAAAATATAAATATAAATAAAATAATAGAAATAGTATTTGAATATTTATTAGATAAATTATCTAAAATAAATGATAATAATAAAAAAATAGCATTTACTAAATCTATTATTGAATTATCTAAAATAGAAAAATATGTTTTAAAAGATATAAATTATGATATACAAATATTAGCAATTATTTCAATAATTATGAAATATTGATTTTATAAATTAGATTTTATATATGATTCAAAATTATTAAATACATTTATTATTTTATTAAATTTATTTTTTTTAATAAATTCATATAATTCATTATATGAATTTACAATTTGTTTAATTTCATCATTTGATAATTTATTATTTTTATTTTTATATATTATTATATTATTAGAAACTAGATGATTAATTAATATTACTTTAAAATAAAATAATATAAATGTTTTTAGATCAACTATATTATATATAATTTTATTATTCATAATAAAATTATCATTCTATTCATTATATTTATTAAATATCTATTCAAAAAATGTATTTATCTATATATTTTTTTTATTATTATTTTCTTTAATATATAGAAAATTTATATTTAAACCATCATATAAATTTTTATATTTATAATAAAAATTAAATACATTATAATTAACATTATATTTATTATTAGTATCATATATTAATTTATCTAATACAATTAACTAGTTAAATTGAACTATTAATTTATATACATCTTTTAATTGATTTTTAAAATATTTATAAATTTCTATTAGATATATAACATCATATATCATATATTTTTCAAATTCTAATGATAATAATTTGATATTTACATATTTATCTTTTATAGCTTCCTATTCATTTTTATTTTTTTCTAATTCAATATATTTATCTTCAGTTATAATATTAAATTTATATAACATATCATATTTTCCACAAGCTTTAGCTGATAACTATAATTTAATAGCTAAATAATTACACATAAATTTAATATCATAATAACTTTTTATAAATTTTAATATATTTTTTTCATCTTTTAATATTGAAAAAATTAATGTTGGTAGATCTAATCCATGAGTTCCATGCATTATTTTTTTTACTTTTTTATTTAATAAAATTTTATTTAAAAAAAGATCTTTATTTTCATCTGTTAAAATATCATAATTTATAATATACATATATTGATCTGTTTTATTATTATAATTAAAATTTAATTGAAATGAACCTATTTCAGTTTTAGAATTAAATTCAAGATCAATACCTAAATAAATATATTTTTTTTTAGATAAATTAATAATTTTTTTAAGAAATAGATTAAAATTATTATTTGTTATATTATCGATAACAATTTCATAATGATAAATTTTGTTATTAGTTTCTATTTTTTTCATGATATATAATAAAATTGAAATTTTAATTATAAGAATAATTATATAATAAAATATAAAATATAAATTAGATATAAATATAAATTAAGTATATTATATTATGAATACTAAAAAAAATAAATAATTATTAAATTTTAAACCTAAATTAGATATTATTGATATTAAAGAATTTAAAAAATTAAATGAATAATTTATTTAACAAGATGTTATTATTTTATAAAATTAAAATAATGAAAAATGTTAAATAAAAAATTGTAATTGGTAATGTAAATATTAATTATATGGAAAGAAATTATGCTGGAAACATTTATTTTAATTTTGAATAAAATTAAAATAAATATTAATAATAAAAATTATTATAAACATTTATTTTAATTTTGAATAAAATTAAAATAAATATTAATTAAATTATTAAGGCATTTATTTTAATTTTGATTTTAATTTTATTTTAATTATTAAATATATTTAAATATATATTAGTATATATTAATTATTAATATATACTAATAATCGATGCAATCTAATAATATTTAAAATAACAAATTTGAATAATAATTATATTTTTTAAATTAAAAATTTAATAAATAATTTAAAGATCAAAATAATGATACAAAATATCCATCATTAAAATAATTATTTAATGTTTATAAATTTTATTATGATAATAAAATTTAATATAATAATTTTAAAAATTATCATGTAGATACATAATATTCTTATTATTTATAAGAGAGATAATCTAATTTAATTAATCAAGCTTATATATTATATAATATTGATAAATAATTATTTAAAATATATTATAATGAATATTTAAATAATAAATTAAAATATAATGAATAACTTACAGATGAAAATGAAATTTAGTTAAAATTAAAATAATATGAATTATAAAAAGAATAATTATAAAATTATTGTAATTTATGTTATAAATAAGATGAATATTATTAAATTATAAATGATAATAAATAATTATGTAAATAATGTTTATATGATCTAAAAAATATTTATAATTTTAAATTTTCAAAAATTTAATAAAATAAATGTTATTTATTAAATAAATGATAACAGTAATTTTTTATTTTTATAAATTTTTTATCCATCATAATCTTTTAGATATAAATAAAAATTGAATTATAAAATATATAAAAATTATGTAAAAATAATATAATTATATAAATAATATATAATATAATATAATATAAATAGTATATAACATAATAAATGTTCAATAAAGAATTAGAATAGAAAATTAAAAATTTATTAGGAAATTTAAATAAAGATAATGAATTTGAATTTAAATTTTTTAGTGATAAAAATAATGAATTAGAATATTCAACTTATATTAATATATTAGATTATATACTTTTTTTAAAAAAAATAAAAAAATATGAAATGAAAAAAGTAATATCTTTAGATGTATTATATAATAATATTAATAATAATAATAATAATGATGTAAGATTATCAATATTAAATATTGAAGAAATAAATAAATTATATAATTAGAATCAATATAAATAGAATAATAAAATTTTTGAATTATTAATAGAAGAAATAACAAATAAAAATAATAAAAATATAAAAGGAATAATAAAAGAAAAATATAAAAATCAATATATAAATATTGAAGAATATGATATACTTGTTAAAATAGCAAATGAAAAAAATCTAAATAATAATGATATTGAAAAAATAAATAATTTAAAAATAAATAATATAGAAATAAATTATAGATATAAAGAAAGAGTATCTTTAATCATTACAGAATCTGATGATTATATATTATCATTAGATTTAACAAGAGTTAAAAATTTAAAAAATTTAGTTGATTTATCAAATAATAATATTAATTATAAATATGAATTAGAATTAGATCTTACTATAAAAAATAAATTAAATAATATTGATATATATGATATAATAATAAAAGAAAGTGAAAATGTATTAAAATATGTTCAACAATCAAATATATTATTATCAAATAATGAAAAAAATATAATATTAAAAAATATAAATAAATTACTATATAATAATGAAAATATTATTCTAGTTGGATTACCTATAATGAATGCATTTAGTTTTGAAAAAGAAAATATAAATATGATTACAAGTAATTATACAATAACAGATAAATTAGATGGAGAAAGATATTATATGTATATAAAAAATAATAACATATATTTTATATCAAATAATATAAAAGTTAAAAAAATTAATGAAAATATTAATATAGAAGGATATGATAATACAATACTAGATGGAGAATTTATATATGATATTAAAAATAAAAAGTATATTTTATATATATTTGATATTTTATATTATAAAAATGAAGATGTTAGAAAGAATGATTTAAATAAAAGATATGATTTATTAATAGATGTTATAAATCATATGTATAAAATAGATAATAAAAAAATCTAGTATAAATAGATTAAAGAAACAAATATAGATAATAATAAAATAAAAGATTATATAGAAAATGAAATTGATAATTATATAGATCTAAAAAATAAATTATTAAAAAAATGTATTAATCATTTAATAATTAATAAATTTTTTATATTTCCATTAGATATAAATAATTCAGAAATTTATTTATATTCAATAATTATATGGTAGTATTATCATAAAAAAAATGAATTAAAATTAGATGGTTTAATATATACACCAATAAATTAGATATATACAAGTAATAATTCAGAAATTAAAAATAAAATATATAAATGGAAACCAAAAAATTTAAATTCAATAGATTTTTATATTAAATTTGAAAGAAATCAAAATGGTTAGTTATTATATATTTATGATAAAACTGATGTTAATAATACTGATGATAAATATATTATATGTAATTTATATGTAAGTAAAAAAGGTAAAAATAATCAATATCCTATATTATTTTAGAAAGAAAATGATAATCATATAGCACATATATATGTTAATAATAAAGGTATACCTAAAGATATTGAAAATAATATAATTGAAGAAAATACAGTTATTGAAGTAATATATAATAATAATATTTCAGATAAATATAAAAGATGGATACCTATAAGAACAAGACATGATAAAACAGATATTGTAAATAAATTTAAAATAAAATATGGAAATAATGAAATAACAGCTAATAAAGTATTTAATTCAATAATAGAATATGTTGATTATGATGATTTATTAAAATTAAGTAATTATACAAATATAGAATTTAATAATTTAGTAAGAGATAATATATCAGATAAGATAAATAATTAGGAAAATATATATTATTAGAAAAAAGAAAATATAGGTAAACCAATGAGAGAATTTAATAATTGGATTAAAAATAATTTAATTTATATTTATTGTAATAATAAAGATGTGTTAGATATTGGTATTGGTATAGGTGGAGATATTAATAAATATTATTATGCAAATATTAAATCTTGTGTTGGTTTAGATATTGATTATAATGGATTGTATCTAAATAATGATAGTTGTTTATCTAGATATAATAATTTGAAAAAAAAATATAATAATGTTCCTAATATGACTTTTATATAGGTAGATAGTAGATATAAATATGATTTAGATAACTAGCTTTTAATAAATAGTAATATGAATGATAATAATAAGAAATTACTTGTTAATAATTTTGGTAAAGATAATAAAGATAAAAAATATAAAATATTTGATGTTATAAATGCTCAATTTATGATTCATTATTTATTTAAAGATGAAGAAACATTTAATAATTTATGTTATAATATAAATAAATATTTGGATAATAATGGTTATTTAATTATAACTACATTTGATGCGGATATAGTAAATTCATTAAATTTTATTGATAATAAATATTCATCTACATTTACTGATAATAATGGTAATAATATTAAATTCTTTGAAATTATTAAAAAATATAATAATAAACATATATATGGATCAGCTATTGATGTAAATATAAGTATATTTAGAAATGATAATAATTATATAACAGAATATTTAGTATATAAAGAGTAGTTAATAAAATAGATGAAAGAAAAATGTAATATGAGACTAGTTGAAAGTTATTTATTTTATGATTTATTTAATTATAATAAGAATTTTTTAATTAATAATAATAATGATAATTTTAAAAATATTAAATATTTGTATGATACTAATAATAATGAAAGTAAAGCTAGTATTGAATTAATGAAATTAAATAGATATTATATATTCTAGAAATACAATATGTGATTAAAATATTATATATTTATTTTTTATATAATAATTGAATGAATAATAATTATTTATTCAATCATTATATAAAAATTCGTAAAAAATTGAAATTTTATTTATTTAAATCTATAATATATATTTATACTATAATTAATATAATCATATTATATAACATGAAATATAACAAACTAAACATTGATTCTGAAATTTTATCTGATGATGATAAAGATGATTTTGATATAAATAAAAAAAATAATAAAGATGATAAAGATGATAAAGATGATAAAGATGATAAAGATGATAATGATTTTAATGATGAAAAAGATGATTATGATGATATTTATGATGAAAAAGAAAATGAAAATAAAAAAAATAAGAATAAGAATGATTATAATGAAGAAGATGAAGAAGATGAAGAAGATGAAGAAATAATAAATGATGAAGATTGTATATATGAAGAGATAGATGTTTCAAATAAAACAATTAAATCAAAAAGAATAAATGATGAAGATAGAATAACAATAAATAGATTAACAAAATATGAAAGAGCAAAAATAATATGTGCAAGATCTCAATAGATAGAAAATGGATCAAAAATAATGTTAAATTATGAAGGTGATATAAATAAATTATTATCAATATAGATAGCGGAATTAGAATTATAGAATAAAGTAATACCAATATTAATAAAAAGATTTTTACCAAATGGAGATTATGAAATTTGGAAAATAGCTGAATTATTATGATTTTTTTTTTAAAATATATATTATAGTATAATTATTACTAGTTTTATCATCATATAATATATAATTACCATTTAATATATGTAATGATATAGCTAATATAATATCTAATTCATATTGATTAATATAATATAAACTATTAATTAAATAATATTTAATATTAGCATTAAATTTATCGTTAATATTATTTATTTTTATTCCATATTCAAATAATTTTTTTATTTCATTATAATTATTATTATTATTATTAATTTCTAAATTAGACCAACTCCATATATATTTTATTTTATTATTTTTTTTAATTATATATGATAATAAAAATATATCAAATTTTAAATTATCATCTTCATTAAATATAATTTTTGTATTATCAATATCTGATTTACTATAATATATTTTATATGGATATTTTTTTATATTATTAAATTCTGTCATTTTTTTATCATAATTGTCTAATAATAATTTAAAATTCATATCTATTATATATTAAATATTAAATATATTAATATTATTTTTATTTTTATAATATTTATTAATTTTTCTAAATACATTTATATTTTTTAATATTATATTTACTCTATGTTCAGCTAATGAATGAACATCATAATTTAATAAAAATTTTTTTTTATTTATATTATATGATGAACGCCACATTATACTATAATTTTTAAAAAACTTTTTATATATTTTAATATCTTCATTATTTAAATTATGTTGATCTATTTTATATATTC
>Ga0214919_10009913_pt1 | contig 12183 bp, 11 predicted proteins | sample LL1503_MetaG_FD_177994 | JGI IMG/M metagenome (GOLD analysis project Ga0214919, IMG submission 177994) | Freshwater microbial communities from Lake Lanier, Atlanta, Georgia, United States - LL-1503 | ecosystem: Environmental > Aquatic > Freshwater > Lake | place: USA: Georgia | collected...
TTGCAGTTATTAATGGGATATCTTTTAAAGTAAGAAATGGTATTGGTGATTTTGGTTTATTTGAAACTGCACCAAAAAAAATATCAATAGGTTTTTGTTCAATCTGTTCATTTTCATTTGTTATATCAGCGTTTGTTATATCGGCGTTTGCTATATCGGCGTTTGTATTGGCGTTTGTTATATCGGCGTTTGTTATATCGGCGTTTGCTATATCGGCGTTTGCTATATCAGTATTTTGAATCTGTTCATTTGTATTGGCGTTTGTTATATCAGCATTTTGGATAGGTAATTGAATTGGTAATATTTTAGTTATTTGTTTATTTCTCTGTTTTTTCTTTATTGCAGTATTCATACTATATATTATGGTATTTAGTATCATACATTAATATAAAAATAGATTTTACAAGATAAAAGAAAACGCATGATAAACAATGCAGATAGGTAAATTAGTCAAAATTAGTCAATATTAGGACTTGGAATTAGAGAACTAAAATCTCCATATTTATATCCCTTATTACTTGAACTTTGAGGATTTGTTCTTACTGGTATTGGACTTGTTATATCTTTTAAATAATATTCATATTGTGAAACATTGCCTTTAATTGTATGAACACAATCGTCTACAACATATTTATTTAATAAAACAACTTGTCCTTCTATATCAGTATTTAGATTTTTAGAATACTGTAAATACATACTTTTCATGATTATTTGTAATTCCTGATATGATTGTTTACCTATTTGTTTACTTGTTTCTGTATATATTCTGCTAATAATTTGCCTTTGTAATCTTTCAACATTATCATTGCTAAAAAATGTTCTAGATAATGCATTAGGAACAATAATATTACTAATTAGGCTTACATTTGTATCTTGTTGTTTACTAGAATCTTTATATAATTCATAAGGCTTAACTGATTCTCCTTTTTCAATTTGTATTCTACCACGTCCATAAAATTTTGATACGTCATTATCACTTCCTCCAACTGTGCTAGTTTGTGCATTGAATTTTTCAGTGCTAGGAGGTAAAAATATACGTCCATTAAATGCGTATTGTTGTTCACGAATTGTTGGATTCATATCTTCTACCTTTTGAAAATTATCATAACTTTGGAATTTAGAACTTAATGACATGTTTTTATGTTTTATGTTTTAATGTTTTATTTTTTAATATCTAGATACATATAATACTTAATATTATCTAATATATTTTGTTTATAATAATAACACAATTGTATCTAGATATTAAAATATAACGTTTCGAAAATTTATAATTTATATCTAGAAATATATAAGAAATATATAAGAAATATATAAGAAATATATAAGAAATATATAAGAAATATATAAGAAATATATAAGAAATATATAGTAAATATAATAAGCTCATTATTATATAAATATATCTAGAATTAAATATAACTTATAAGTATATAGAATGGAGTTATTTGATGTATTAGATATATTAGATATACCATTTTCTTTCATAAAAGATAATTTAAATGGATGGTGCATTCTATTTATTATATGTATAATAATATATTTTATTGTTTTACGAACATATTATATCAAAAAAGAACAATTTCGTGATAATGTAATGATAGACGATACTGACAATACTTACAATACTGACAATACTGTCTTGTCTCCAAATAATACAACATATATATCAAATAATATAAATAAAAAAGACCATACAAAATCATATAAACATAATAGAGCTAAGAAAAATAAAAATATTAAAAATATTGTAATTAGTGATAATAGTGATAATAGTGATAGTATTATTGACAATAGTATTATTGTCAATAGTAATAATAGTGATAATTATGAAAAAGATTATGATAATATTCTAAATAATAAAAATAACAAAGATAACAAAGAAAATGAAGTATATACTAAACTACGAGGAACTCATGTATTTGAAGGATTTGAAACAATATCAACACCACAAACTACAAAAGCACCAGAAACTAATAATACACAAAACATTATATTTGAAACAACATTATTTGATAATTTAAATTTGAGTCTAGAACAAGTTAAATTATGCAAACAATATTATTATAAAATAATTACAACTTATATAACAGAATTGGAAAAATTAATTAAATTATATAAAAATAATGCATATTTAAATACTAAAAAGCAATTTAATATTATAATAAATAATGGTATTGACAATATAATAAATTATTTAAGTAATACTATTAAATCAATAAACACATTAACGAGAACATCAATAAAAACTGATGTAATAAATAAATTATCAAATTATTTAGAAAATATTATTGATAATACAAATAATGATTTATCCAATAATATGAATAAACTTGCAAGATTAAATTCTACTACTATTGATTATAAATCAATGCTTAAAGATATTGATGTATCTAGAGCCAAATTAGATACGTATATTGAAATTGATAAATTAGTATCAAATAATGGTAAAAATATTAGCAATTATAATAGTAATATAAATAAGGTTCTGGATAAATCATTTATTTTACCTATATATGAACGTAATTTTGATAAAATAAATCAATTAATTAAAAGTGATTATAATGATAACGAAACTATTTTATCAAGTAAATATGGTACTGCATATACTAATTATTTAAATGAAAAGAAGAAAACAGAGCTAGATATAAACCCATTGCGTTTGGCAAGCAAGATTGAATCTGGAATTGTTAATATGTTAACTAGTTTAGTTGATAGAAAGGGTAATGATGGTAATGATGGTAATGATGATAATGATGGTAATGTCAGTTCTAGATACATGAACAATGGAGATATAATTGAACAAAATACATCTATTAGAGGTAATGCAAGTAATTTAAACCCTAATGCTAATATTTACAATGATAGAGGCAATATAGGTAATTATTTAATAGATAAAAATACAAAAAAACAAATGTTAGAAGGATTTGAAAATAAAGTTGAAGATATAGATAATACAAATACTACTATTCCATCAACTACAAATACTACTATTCCATCAACTACAAAATATACTGAAAAAGAAGATGATGAAAAAAACACAAATAATGATATAAATATATTATCAAAATTATTAAGTGGAGATTTTATTAAATATATTATGGATTATATTAATGATAAATTAAGTATTATATATGGTATGTATGGTAGTAAATTTGGATATGGTAATAAAAATAATGATAAAAATGGGTACAGTTCTAATTTTAATATTGAAGAAAATATGATACCTGCAGGGTTTTTATTATTTATTCTAAGTATGTTAATTTATTTTATTGATTCAACATCATAATATTAATTGATTATTTATTAATTTTGTATTTTCATTTATTTTTTATTTATTTTCTTTAATAATAATAATAATTCTAATAATAATAATAATTCTAATAATAATAATTCTAATAATAAAATAATTAAAAAATAATAATTATAAACAGATAATGTCTTTATCAAATATATTACATAGTCCAATTACGTATGTAATTATATTTTTTCTAATTCTAATATTTATACAAGTTATATTTTATTTTATATTTGGATTTGAAAATATTATTACAATTAAAGATAAATACGTTGTATCTGGCTATAAGGGTGAAATAAAATATTATATTGTTGATAATAATAATAATTTATACATTGTTGATAATGTTTGGTTCCTTGGAGATTTTAACAAAGCTGAAGACTATAATTTATTAAATAAAGGTGATACATATAAAGTTAAAGGATACGGGTTTAGAATTGATATGTTGTCAATATATCCAACAATATACAATATTACAAAAAATTAAAATATTTCAAAAAATAAAAATACTAATTAAATTTATTTGTTTTGTTTTTTTATTTTTTAAAATATTTTTTTGTATATCTTCGATGACCACCTCTTTCACTCCAACCACCTCTACTACCTCGACCACCTCGACCACCTCGACCACCTCGACCACTTTGATAACCTCGACCATTTCTATTATATTTTGTATTTCTTGAAAAATTTGAATAATGGTGTTCCTGATAAGGGTGTTCTTGTAAAGTAGGAGTAAGTAATTTAACTATTAAATTGCTTATTCTTACCTTTTTTAATAGATCAAGAAGTAATTTATTTATTTCAACAAAAAGTTTTTTTATTTCATCTAATATTTCTAAACATAAATCATTTTCATTATCTTCATATTTAATTTTAAATTCATTTAATAATTTTTCAAAATTAATATTTTTTGCAATTATACCTTCAATTATGGGTAGTGTTTCAATATCCTTGCTTTTACTATGTTGAAATATATTGAATACAAACTTATTTAAATTTATGTAAAATACTAAATAACTATTGAAATCGTGTATAACATCATTAGAACTTTTATATACTAATTCTAAATTTTGTTTATAATTAATATCAATAGTATCAATAGTATTACTATTTGTAGCCATTTGAAAAGAAATAATATAAATAATCTAAAGGTATAAATAAAATAATAGTGATAGTAAGATTTTATGTTTATTTTTATGTTTATTTTTATTTTTATTATTAATATTAATAAAGAAAATTAATAATAAATTACTAAATACTAATATTCTAAAATTATTTCAAAAAATAAAAATACTAATTAAATTTATATATATTACCAAAAAATTAAAATATTTATAAAATGTAATATACATAAAATATAAATAAAACAATATGCCTCATAATAAAAATATGAATAAACATGAATGCACAATGCATGGTCTTCAACATTGGTTTGAATCCAAGTTTGAAAAACTCGGTTGGATGGCATTAGCTAAGGAACATGGCAATGAACTAAAAGTTCGTGCATATCTTCAATCTGTCTCTCATTTGAAAGATTGTCTTAAAGATAAGATTGCAAGCGTTCACGATGAAGATCGAAAAGATGACTTAAAGATTATGCTTGAACATACTGAAACATTATATACTGCTGCACACAAGCTTCTAGATACTGATTTAACAGAATGTTCCAATAATAAGAAACATACTATGAAAGATGGATACGATGCTACATTTTATGGTCTTCATAAATGGGAAGCAAAAATGTTTGAAAAGCTAGGATGGATGGTTTTATCAAAGAAAGAAGATAATAGTCTTAAGATTAAATCTTATTTTCATTCTATTCATCTTCTTAAATCTAGTCTTAAAAAAAAAATGGATGTTGTTGAGGAAAAAGATAGAAAAGATGATTTGAAAATCCTTTATGATGATATTTGTATTCTTTGGTGTGCTGCATCTAAAATACTATGCAAACCTGGTAGAATGGGTAGTATGAAGTCTTCGCATTCCTCACATTCCTCACATTCCTCACATTCCTCACATTCGCATCATAATGAACATAATGGACATAGTGAAAACAATTTTATCCATAGTGATGAGGTACCAAAAGGTATGGAAGTTTATATGGATAGTAAAGGTAAAAAACAAGTTAGAAAACTGTCAAAAACAAGTATGAAACGCCATATGAAAGAAAGACATAAGCGAACAGATAGAGATGCACTAACCACATCAATGACAAACCATAATGAACATAATGGACATAATGAACATAGTGAAAACAATTTTATCCATAGTGATGAGGTACCAAAAGGTATGGAAGTTTATATGGATAGTAAAGGTAAAAAACAAGTTAGAAAACTATCAAAAACAAGTATGAAACGCCATATGAAAGAAAGACATAAGCGAACAGATAGAGATGCACTAACCACATCAATGACAAACCATAATGAACATAATGGACATAATGGACATAGTGAAAACAATTTTGTCCATAGTGATGAGGTACCAAAAGGTATGGAAGTTTATATGGATAGTAAAGGTAAAAAACAAGTTAGAAAACTATCAAAAACAAGTATGAAACGCCATATGAAAGAAAGACATAAGCGAACAGATAGAGATGCACTAACAACATCAATAACATCAATGAGGAAAAAAAGAACTAATAAAAAATCTAATACTAAGTCTAAAACTAAGTCTAATAGTTTTTTAGGTATTTTCTAAACATTAAGTTTTTTTATATATATTTTAACGTTCTAATATTTTTATATTTATATATTTATTATTTATATCTAGATACAATAGTATAATTTATTGTAATTTATTGTAATATATTTATTATAAATTAACTCTAAATTATGTCTAATTCAACAATGTCCAATTCATTAATCTATAATAATCGAGATAATACATATGAAGATACATACAAAGATACATACAAAGATACATATGATAATACATATGATACCAATTTTGAACCACTTGCTCCTAACTATTTAAACCCAGAAGCAAGAATTGCAAATCATTTTATAGTAATAAACAGTATTGACCGCAATTGGTATAATTATCCCAATGAAAATCCTTATAAATATTTAGTAAAACTTGGCGGTTCTAGTAAAGATCAATATTCAACTGTATCGCATGATTATAAAAATGTAGTATCATTTGCAATTGACAAAGTAATTCTTCCAAATCGCCCTTGTATTCAATCATATACATCTAATATTTCACCACGTTTAAATGATTATCCATATATTGCAATTAATGTGGAAGGGATTAATTTTTCATCCTATGGAACGAATAAGACTCTTAATAATACAATAGGTATATTTACACCATTATTACCTTTACCAATAAGTCTTTCTAATGTTTCATATCTAGAATTTAAGAATACTAGCACTCAAAAAAAAGAATATATAAATACACCGGAAGGGTATATATCGCGTGTTGATTTAAATATTACAACACCGAGCGGTAGTCCCGTATCTAATCTAAATGATGTTCTAGATATATATTCTATTTTTCTTAATACTAGTAATACGGTCCCATTGAGTGTAAGCGATACTCTAGTAATCCAAACCAGCACCTATTTCAACAATGTAGAGTTTAAAGCAAATGATTTATTACAAATGAAAAATTATGTATATCATAATATGAGCTATGATGAATCGAGTCAATTTAATTCATGGATAAATAGAGATAGTGGACACTATATAATAGATATTGATAAAAGTAATCCATCAACATCTCTATATAATCAAATTATTATTCCTATACCTGCAAATCTGTCCCGTAATACTGGAAATATTGCTGTGGAAAGTTGGTTTAGTAGTTTTGTAACTAAAAGTTTATCCAATATAGCAATTGCGGATACTAGTGGTAAATTAATAAATGCAAGTACACAATCACATTTAGTGGTTAATATCAAAACTTTAAGTTTTACCAAAACTTAACCAAAAGCTAGGTGGGCTTAAGCCCACCAGAATTTAAAATTATTTATTTTTTAATTAAATATTTAATATAAATTATGGAAAAAATAATAATGGATTTTAATGAATGATTTTTAATTATTAACTGAATAATCTTCCTAACCAAGTTTGTTTTTTAATTTCATATAATAATTTTCTTTTTTTATAATCTAAATTAGATATTGATACTATAAATTCATATAAAATACCCCCAGGTTTTAATTCATCACAATCAATTTTTGGTTTAAATGAATAATCTTTACCGTTGTAAGCTACTCTTTCATATAGTAAATTATCTAACATACAACCAAAAAAATATAAATCCATTTTAAAATAATTGTCTTTATTTTTTTTATATTTTTTTTCTTCTGTCGGCATATTTTTAGCACATAAAATTAATTGTTCTTTAAATTCATCGCTACTATATATATGTAAATGTCTTTTAAAATTAAATATGTAGTCTTTATCTAAAACTAAAAATATATAGTCAGGAGCATTTATGCCTGTTTTTTTATATATTGAAGTTGGATCATATAATATACTTGTCCCAAAATCAATAATTCTACATTCTTTTTTTTTATTTATACAAATATTGTCTAATTTTAAATCATTATGTATTATTTTAAAAGAATGCAATATTTTTAAAGCTTGAAGTGATTTATTTATACAATCAATAATTTCACCTATAATAACTTTATTTTCTTTACCACTTTTTAATAAATTTGTAATATAAGTTTCTAATGATTCACCTGCGTTTGGCATTTCTAATAATAAAAGTTGTATATTAAATAAATCAAGACCAGCATTACTACAATTTGTTTTATATTTAGTAATTTTATCAAGATCAAATTCATAATTACCTTCTTGCCAATTTAAATCTTTATCATAAATAGCATATCTTGTAATTATTGAAAAATAATTTATAATTTCAGGATTTTTTTTTTGTTCTTCTAATAAAATTTTATTAATATTTAACTCATGCTGTGTGTTTACAGTGTTTTTAGCTAGTTTAATTATGTTATCACCTGTTTTAAATGCACAACCAAAACTACCAGAACCTATAATAGTATTATTCGCTACATTAATTCCACCCCCCCCCCTCATTTTTCTAACAATTGACCGAGTTTTTCTATTACGTTTAATAGATTTATTATTCTTATTCTTAGATTTAGATTTATTAATCTTATGTTTGAAAGTTTTGCTTGGCATTTTTAGAAGTGTTTATTATATAACACTATATATAATTAATTTGATATCTAGATACTTAATATATAAAAAGATTAAAAATATTTACCTAAAATTGCTTTTCTTTAAATTACATTTTTTAACATATAAAATAAGTTTTACCAAAACTTAACCAAAAGCTAGGTGGGCTTAAGCCCACCAGAATTTAAAATTATTTATATTTTATTTGACTATTTAATCATTATATTTTGAAATAATTTTTTTACAATCTTGTATTTCATTAATTATAATTTTTAAACTGCTATTACAAATTATTTCATTCTTACTGCTTAATCTTTTTAATATATTTAGGTTTAATACACACTTTTCTAATTGTTTTTTGCTCACATTAACATTTTCTTGATATACTAATTCTATATCTGGATGACCTGTTTTATATGAGTCTAGACGTTTATTTAGATTTTTTGCATATCCTATTTTATAACATATTTCCTCTTTTCCATCTTTCAAAGTTTTTATTTTTAATACATATATAAATCCTTTACCAGATGTATTTTTATATTCTGTATATCTCTTACTTGTCAAGATTTTCATGGATTTCTCTTTATTAATCAATTGTAATTTCTTAGTAAGTTTTTTAAGTTTTACTTTATCAACAGAATTAACAGAAAATTTACCAGTTTTTCTAATTGATGGTAAAACATTTGAATATAATATCCTTTTAAGTGCAACTGCTTTTGGCTTTTCTGATTTATCTAAAAGCATAAATAAACCTGATTCACTAATCATTTTCATTTGTGCCTGAATATAATTATCATATTGAATATGATTTTTTTTAGGAACATTTTTTAGTAAAGTTTCAAGAGTTTAGATTTCTTTATCATCAATTTCTAATCTTTTAATTTCAGCTTTTATATTTTTATATTCTAATGTATTTAATATTTGACGAAGTGAAAACCATATTTTATTATCATTGTCATTTAATACTAGAATTTTATTACCATTAATATCAATAATATTTTGGTAAATATCTACAATTAAATTACCTAATGACATTTTCTTATTTAGTAAATTACTATTTATCTATTAGTTAGATATTAAAATTAGTTAAATATTAAATAATAATTATTAGAATAAAAATTTTTTTAAAAATAATATAGGGAGGGGGGGGGGGCTCATTTAAAGAGCCCCCCTATATTATATAACATATACACTACAAACTAAGTTTTACCAAAACTTAACCAAAAGCTAGGTGGGCTTAAGCCCACCAGAATTTAAAATTATTTATATTTTATTTGAATATTTACCTAAAATTGCTTTTCTTTAAATTAGATTTTTTAACATATAAATAAAAATTGATTTAAAACTATAATTAAAATTACATATATATCAAACTTAAAGACTTCCTAAATAATAGTATTTTTATAAAAGTAAATTTTTAAAAGAATTATAAAAATGGAATCAGTAAAAACTAGTCAAAATACTAATATTAATAAAAGTAAAAATAAAACTAAAAATAAAAAAAAGACAGCATCAGTATCAATTGATGATATTATGGGTAATACAGTGGAAAATATTGAGAAATTATCAATTAGTAATGATGGTAATGATGGTAATGATGGTAATGATGGTAATGATATAAATTATGATAATGAATTAGAATATGATAATGAAATTGACTATGATATATTAAAAAATAAACCAAATAATGTTGAAGTAATAAATAATGATAATAATAATAATAATGATAATAATACAAAAGATAAAGTAAAAACAGAAAATGTAAAGACAGAAAATATAAAGACAGAAAATGTAAAGACCAAAAAGACTTCAAAATCTCAAAAAAATAAAACACACCCAAAGAATCCAAAAGATGCTCTGGCGTCAAGTATTGATAATATTTTGAATAATGGATTGGTTAAATTTGACAATAAGCATCAATCATCAATGTATTTCGTATGTTATAAAGCATTAACTACATTTTGCAATGATATGAATACTACATACAATACTACTATACCTGAGAAATTTATTGAAAAACATGTTATAAAAGTATTACCAGATATTATAAAAGAGTATACAGGTAATCTTAAAAAACGTTGTAAAAAAACAGTAAATATAGAAACTGTTTGTTTAGGGCGGAAATTGGATAATAAACAATGCACACGCAAGAAACATGATGGAACAGAATTTTGCAAAAGCCATATGATTAAATTATCTAATGGTCGTATTGATCAACCAAATCAAACTATAATAAGAAATAAACGCGGACGTAAACGCAAGGTTGAATTTGACCCTAGACAATATGATAATGAATATATTACCCTTTGGGAAGATATCATTAATGGTGAAAAAGTTTTGCTAGATAATAATAATAATATTTATACATTTGATTTGGAAACACCTCAATATATTGGTAAGAAAGAAATTACAAGTAAATTAGATATTAGTAAAATTCTTACTGATATAGCAAAAGAAAAGGGTGAAAAGGCTGAAAAAGCTGAAAAGGACGAAAAGGGTTTGAAAGTTAATACATTAGAATATTTAATTGGAGATTCAATTATTAATAATGATAATGATATGATTGATAATGATAATAATATGATTGATAATGATAATGATATGATTGATAATGATTTGATTGATATTGATGATATTGTTGTAAATTTTGATAAGATTAAAAAAATTGATTATATTCAATTAGATAACCCATTAGATAATCAAGAGGCTGAGATTATTAAAACAAATACTACAAAACAAAAAAATAGTAAGGTTAGTAAAACTAAAAAAAATACTAAACAAACTAATAATATAAGTCTAGAAACAATAGTTTAGATTTTATCATGGATTTAGAGTTTAATGAAAAAGATTTAAAAAAGATAAATATTGTTATACCAAATAATTTGTCCTCTATAAAAGAGGATGTTTCAAAAATATTAAAAATTAATGAAACTATAATAAAAAAATATTTAGAAAGAATTATATACACATCTACACTTACAGATGAAATTGAGGAAAAGATAGATGAGGTATTTCTAGATACATATAATAATATTATTGATAATTTATAAAATTTTTAAATGTTTAAATTTTTATAGTTTTTTAGATTTTTTTTACTTAAACATATAATTAATAAAATTAACTAATAATATAAAAATTAAAATAAATATATTATTTATTTATAACTTATAAATATGGATATGGATATGGATATGGAGGGTGTATATTTAATGCATGTTAGAGAACAAAAAGTGCTGAAATTACCTATATACAAACTAGGTAGAAGCCATAATTTAAATAATAGAGTTAGACAGTATCCTAAAAATTCTAATATTGTATCTATTATGGAATGTGAAAATTCAGTATTATGTGAAAAAGAATTAATTAGTTTATTTAAAGTTAAATTTATACAAGTATTAGAATATGGAAGAGAATATTTTCAAGGATGTAAAATATCAATGATTTATGAAATTGCCAATTATATTTATAATAAATTCAAAGATAATCAAATTATTAATAATATAAATATGTTTATTTCAAATCCTGAAACTATTGCTATTGAAAATCCTGAAACTATTGCTATTAAAAATCCTGAAACTATTGCTATTGAAAATCCTGAAACTATTGCTATTGAAAATCCTGAAACTATTGCTATTGAAAATCCTGAAACTATTGCTATTGAAAATCCTGAAACTATTGCTATTGAAAATCCTGAAACTATTGCTATTGAAAATCCTGAAACTATTGCTATTGAAAATC
>Ga0214919_10009914_pt1 | contig 12181 bp, 16 predicted proteins | sample LL1503_MetaG_FD_177994 | JGI IMG/M metagenome (GOLD analysis project Ga0214919, IMG submission 177994) | Freshwater microbial communities from Lake Lanier, Atlanta, Georgia, United States - LL-1503 | ecosystem: Environmental > Aquatic > Freshwater > Lake | place: USA: Georgia | collected...
GGTTGCGACAAGGACCTCGATCTTAGGATCAAAACTGGGCTGATACCCCGGGAGTATGCCGAGAGGATAAATCTGGAAAGGTTAGAAATGACTGTCAAAATTGAGGGCTCTGCGTTGAGTATCCCTGAGTCACTTGACTCGCTTGAAATAACGCCTTTGGTCATGCACCGTATTTGGTTTCGATTGCACACTGTTAAAGAATGGTATGCAATCATGAAAGAGGCTAGAGTGATGTTTGGAACAAACTGGCGCACTCAAAGCAGGGTAAAACGCAGATTAGAACACACTACATTGTGGGGGGTTTCGTTGCAACCAGTGCCTGTATGGTTTGAAGTGCCAGACGAGACCTTTGCTACATGGGTGGCGGTAAAACATGCGGTAATCTCGGTAGCGCCACCCGGTAAATAATTTTTATGATATTTGGATTTGGAATTCTCGCCACCGCATTACTCTTAAGTGCCGTAGCTGCCTGGTACTCTGTAGCAGGCCTTACTGCTATATTTTCAGCGGCCACAATACCCGTGATCATCATGGGCGGTTCGCTAGAACTGGGCAAAATTGTTGCCACGGTATGGTTGCACAACAACTGGCGCCGTGCTGGTATTGTGTTCAAACTGTATTTGATACCAGCTATAGCATTCCTAATGATCTTGACCAGCATGGGTATCTTTGGCTATTTGTCAAAGGCACACTCAGATCAAAGCCTGGTGTCAGGCGATGTTGTCAGTAAGATTGCAATATATGATGAAAAGATCAAGACCGAAAAAGAAAATATTGAAGCCAACCGTAAGGCACTTAAACAGATGGATGAGGGAGTGGACCAAGTACTGGGCCGTTCAACAACAGAAACGGGTGCCGAAAAAGCTGTGGCCATGCGAAGAACCCAGCAGAAAGAGCGTACTCGACTGCAAGCTGAAATATCACAGTCGCAAAAGTCTATTGCGGAACTTAACGATGCCCGTGCGCCTATTGCCGCCGAGGTACGCAAGGTTGACGCGGAAGTCGGTCCGATAAAATACATTGCGGCCCTAATGTATGGTGACAATCCTGACGCCAATCTGTTGGAACGTGCAGTGCGTTGGATGATCATTATGATTGTGCTGGTTTTTGATCCACTAGCACTTACACTTATCTTAGCATCCAACAAACAGTTTGAATGGGCACGACAAGGCACAGGTGGGTTTGTACATGACGAATCAAAATACGAACCCGATGATGGCCCACTTACTGAACAACAAATTGAACAGATACAAGCCAGTGTTGAACTACCAAAAGACCCACATCCACCAGGTTGGATGTTTGAAGAGAAGGAAGATGAGCGACCATGGAACGAACGCTATCCTTATCTTGTCTGGCCGTTTGATCACTTTAAAGATCTCAAGCCCATGGTAGCCCCTGACCCTGCCAAAGAAGATCAGGCAGCAATGGCTATTGTACCTCTAGAAGAAATTGACGGTGTAGAAACACGCCCTTGGACTGACGAAGAAATTAAAGCACTAGATGTAGATCCTGATGCAGCCATCAAGGCCTGGAAAGCGGCCAATCCTGACGATACTATCAAAGCACAGAGAGTCAAATTAATCCGTGGACAAATTGATCATTTGCCCTGGGAAGAACCATCAGCAACCACGCATGCATTTGGCGCAGAATTTCCTGACCAGCCTAACAAAGGTGATACATATTTAAAAGTAGATGCTATTCCCAGTCGATTGTACAAATACAACGGAAAGAGTTGGATACATATTGACAAAGACCTTTCAGACAATTACACTTATGACACAGCATATATTGATTATCTCATTGCCAAAGTTGACTCTGGCGAATATGATCCAGAACTTCTGAGTGATTTAGAACAAGAACAAATAGCCGCACGGCTCAACCCTGAAATCAAAACATGAAACAAACTGAAAATCCTGATAGCTGTAGTTTTTGCAACAAACACAAAGACGCAGTGATCAAACTCATTGTGGGCGAGGATGTTGCTATCTGCAACGAATGTGTGGAATTGTGTGAGACTTTGCTGGTTGATGATCCCACGATCAAGCCTGTAGAGCATGTTAGTCTTGATCCAAGATTGATTCAGAAACATCTTGATCAATATGTTATAGGACAGGATCAAGCCAAGATGGTGTTGGCAGTGGCTATTGCCAATCACTACAAGCGCATCCGTAATCCGGACAAAAATACTGAAATTGAAAAAGTCAATATCCTAATGCTAGGTCCAACCGGCTCGGGCAAAACATTGCTGGCACGATCAGTAGCAAGATACTTGGATGTGCCTTTTGTGATTGCTGACGCCACCAGTCTAACAGAAGCAGGATATGTAGGCGATGATGTGGAAAGTTTAATTTCTCGATTGTATTCCGCCTCGGGCAATGACATTGAAAAAACGCAACAGGGCATTGTGTTTGTGGATGAAATAGACAAGATCAGTCGACGCTCAGAAAGCCAAAGTATCACCCGAGATGTATCTGGAGAAGGTGTGCAACAGGCTTTGCTGAAACTAGTAGAAGGTACTAAGTGCAGGATTACACCCACAGGTGGCCGCAAACACCCCAATGGTGAAACTGTGGAGATTGATACCACTAACATTTTGTTTATTGCTGGCGGTGCATTTGTGGGCCTGGACAATATTGTAAAGAGCCGTATTCGTGGCACGTCAATTGGATTTCAGGCCGAAGTATCAGTGGATCATGCTGGTGATCTTGATCAAGTAACACCTGATGATTTGGTTAAATTTGGTATGATCCCAGAGTTTGTGGGGCGTTTTCCAAGCTGGGTAGCACTCAACGAACTTGCACTAAAAGATTTGATATCTATCCTAACAGAAATCAAACACAGTTATGTGGATCAGTATAAATGGTTATTTGTGCAAGATCAAGTCAAACTGGAATTTGCTCAATCGGCCCTGGAAAAAGTAGCAGAAAACACGTTAAAAAACAAAACAGGCGCACGTGGCCTGCACAGTGAACTAGAACGTGTGCTACTGCCACACATGTTCAATCTAGCACGTTACAAAGAGCAAGGAATTGATCAAGTAAAAATCACCGATGACCTGGTAAATACTCCTACAGAATTAAAGGCACCCAATGAGCAAATTGCGAGGAAGATCAGTAATAGTCGCTGACGGCAATGTAGAAAAAGCCCTGCGTAAATTCAAGAAAAAAATCCAAGTATCTGGCATTCTTAACGACCTGCGCGATCGTGAATTCTACACCAAGCCTACTACTGCTCGTAAGCTCAAACGCAGTGCTGCCAAGAATCGATTACGAAGACAATTGGCCGAACAAGCTCTGCCCAAAAAACTGTACTGATGTACATTGAGTTTCAGCTGCCTACAGGTGCAGGGGGCCAGGCAGCAACCTATGCGTTGGGTGTGATTCGAAACAAACTGAGTACATGGGCAGCAAAATACAATATCAAATACCGTACCAAAATATTCAAATACACCTTACGGGTTACATTTGATTCAGACGAATCTTACACACTATTTGCCCTGACATGGGTGCCAGATTCAAAACATCCAAGTTGGACAAACTACCGCCTGATAACTGACCTAAATAATAAAATATAGATTTTCTTCGTGTATAATAAATAATGTTGTAGTGCCCATAGTGGGGCTACATTACAAGTCATCTTGCTTATATAAAGGAGAAAACAAATGACAAAAACTCTCACCCTTCGCGGCTTCGACATTCCCTCAATTCACAAATTTGGTATCGGTTTCGATAACATGTTTGATGAACTCATGCGTGTGAGTGCTCAGCAATCCTCAACAAACTATCCACCCTACAACATTGTACAAATCAATGAAGATGAGTACATGATCAGTCTAGCAGTGGCTGGGTTTGGACTGGACAATCTTTCAGTTACCAAGGACAAAAAGTTCTTGATCATTGAAGGCAAAGAGTATCACCCTGACAGCGAAAAGATCGTGCCAAACTATCTGCACAAAGGCATTAGCAACAGAGATTTCCGTAGAGAATTCCAACTTGCGGACCATGTGGAAATCAGCCATGCGCATCTTGAACTTGGTATCCTAAGCGTTCACCTCAAGCGTGAAGTACCTGAAGACGCCAAGCCAAAGACCATTGCGATCACCTACACTTCCTAATATAATAGTGTAAATACAGTGGCAGCAATCCCGCTGCCACTGATTGTATAGCAAAGCAAGGAATAGAAATGGCACAGAGCGATACCCGCACACGAATCAAACCATCAGAGGCTGTAAAAGAGCCACCTATGTTTCGCGTGGTTTACTTGAACGATAACACAACTTCCATGGAGTTTGTGGTTGAAAGTTTGATTGAATATTTTGAATACACCCACGAAACCGCAGAACAAATCACCATTGACATTCACGAAGAAGGCTCTGCTTGTGTGGCAGTGTTGCCTTATGAAATTGCCGAGCAAAAAGGTGTTGAAGTCACTGTGAGTGCTAGATCACAAAACTATCCGCTCCAGATCAAATTAGAACCCGAAACAGCTCAATAATCAATTACCACACGCAGTGGATGATACACATATTGTGACCATGGTGTTTGCCCACGACCCCGGCAATTGTTCACATAACGAACACCGTTACGATATTGGTCAACTTTGCCATGATAGTGACCAAAACACCAGGTGTCAATTTTTCTCTCAGTGTCCATGTCTAGGGCATTTAGCATGTGTAGGTTGCCCATAGTGTTAAATTTGAGTTTGTTGGCAAGATCAATGTCATGAGCAATCAACTCGGGCATGGGCACAGTATGGGTAGCTATGATAATTTTCTTCACGTCTCTATGGGTTTGCAACTTTTTTACACTGGCTATCAAGTAATTGGCATCAGTGGTACTGGCTCGACGTATAGCGTTATAATTATCGTGTGTCATTGAATACTTTTCGCACCACCAATCTCTAACCTCTTCAGGATCAATTGTATTATCAAAGTCAAAGGCCCACCAACCATTTGTGCCCAAAATAGCCACACCGTTAACTACCACTACATTGTCTTGTAAGTATACCACATTAGGAATTTGACCGATTCGTTGACTCATTTCTTCATAACTGAATCCAAGATCGTTAAAAAAGTCCACATGTTCATCATTGCCGTCGACATAAAATACAGCCTGGTAACACTTTCCAAGATGCTCAAGTGTCTTGTACAGTGATGCTCGATCTTCGCACACGTCACCAAGCACTATACAATGTGGGCTGGTAGCACGACCACTCCAGTCAAATTCACCGTCCCAGGTGCCAATGTGTAAATCAGAAATTAAATCAAACGCTAGTTGCATGATACATATTTAAAAGGAACTGACCATGAACATAATATTTGGCGACACTGTTGAACAAGTATCCAACACTCACACTGTTTTAAAATTAGACACATTTAAGCTAATGCCGTCTGAGCGATTGATAACAAGTTATTGTGTGATTGATAATTTGCCATTGGCAGAGTTTCCAAGATTAGAATCTAATAAGCATATACATCAACAGTTGATTGAACAGTATCAAAAACAAAATTGGGAATTTTGTCGTAGTGCATTGCATTCTTTAACCGGATGTTGGAATGGAGAGATGGATACTTTCTATCAACACCTTGCCGGCCGCATTGATGAATGTGCTTTGAATCCACCAGATGCAGACTGGAATGGTGTGATTGTAAAAGAAGAACAATAGTTTTAACTAAAAGTTTTAACTTGATTTACTGCTGAGCACATATTATCAACATATTCATTGACAATAAGTTGAAAAAAATCATTACTAAAAAATCGTTCTCTATTGTACTTAGCTGTTTTTTGGCAGTTCAAAAATAACTCATGTTGTTGATGTTGGTCCATTGCATTAATTTGCTCAACAATTTTTTGAATTGCATGTAACCGTTCAATTGGATCTTGAAGTAAGTCATAACTTTCATCAATCCAAGGAGAAAATGTTTTAAATCCGTAACTACGCAAATATTCAAGACTTCCTGGGCTTGATGCTAGTATAAAAGGTTTGCCAACTGCAATTGGTCTTAGACTTTTTTCTGTTAGATGTAGCTTTTTTTCATCAAATAAAGTTTCTAACACAATTTCTATATTGGAATGCTGATAGTCAGATAGTACGTAATCAGCACTGGCAGAACTTTTGGCTGTGTTATCTTCAACATAGTTTTCAAATTTACAATCAACTTTGAAATTTTTATTTTTAAAATAATGTTTGGTATAGTGTTTGTTGTTGTCATACACAGAAAATTTAATATTGCAGTGCCTGTGTTGATTGCTTTGAATTAGTAACTCTAAAAATTTGAGTCGATATTCTCTAGTGCCACTCCAGGCTCTATTGTAAATTAAAAATGGTTTTGTTCTAGGAACAGCATCATAATTGATCAACGGATCAACTTTTGCATATCTGTACCAATCTAGTGCAATAAAAGCATGGCTCCAATGGTACACTGGAATTGCGTTAAGACTATCAAGATTGTCAATGTCTTGGCTATTTTTTTCTGAATGCACAAAAATAGTGTGTTTATACTTGGATTCAGTTGTGTCAGTTTTGCATTTAAGCCATTCGCAATTTATTGGTATCCATTCTGATGTAACAGGTTCTTGGTCGTGAAAAACAGCAATTACAGAATTATTTTTCTGTTCAGTAGTAAACAAATTTAATGAAGATAGATCACTCCATTTTCTTGACCCGTGTGGAAGAAAGCGATAAATTAAAACATCCTGGTTGCAAATGTCTTGCAAAAAATTATATAATCTATCTAAAGGAACGCTCATGGCAAAAATTGGTGTAATTGGAATTGGTAAACTTGGACTTGACTGTGCTGAAGTAATGGCAGAGAAGCACGAAGTACGGGGGTATGATATTTACCCACGAACAAGTGACTCAGTAAAAGTTTGCAATATTGATGAAGTTGTAAACGAAAGCGAGTGGATTTTTATTGCGGTACCTACTCCACACGCAGAAGGGTATGACGGTTCGGTCCCTAGTTCGCACATGGAACCTCGAGACTTTGGGCATGATGCAGTGATAGATGCTATCAATAATATAAACAAACATGCTCAAACATCAAAGAAAGTTGTATTGATTTCCACGGTGCTACCTGGTACTACACGCAAGAAGTTTGTGCCGTTATTAGATCCAAAACATCAGTTTTTGTACAATCCCTATTTGATTGCAATGGGTTCGGTGAAATGGGACATGGTCAATCCTGAGATGGTAATCATTGGCACAGAAGATGGCAGCATCACTGGAGTTGCAGGCGAGTTGATTGACCTGTATCAGACCATGATGGAAAATGATCCACGTTATGAAATTGGTACCTGGGACGAATGTGAATCTATCAAAATTTTCTACAACACATTTATTTCAGCAAAAGTTGGATTAGTAAACATGGTACAGGACTTTGCCTTGCGCATTGGCAATATCAATGTGGATGTGGTCACAAATGCACTAAGTCGTAGTACCATGCGCATCATGGGGCCCAAGTACATGACAGCAGGCATGGGCGATGCAGGAGCTTGTCATCCTCGCGATAATATTGCCCTGCGTTGGTTGGCCCAAGAATACAACATTGGTTATGACTTGTTTGATACTGTGATGCATGCTAGAGAAATCCAGGCTGAAAATCTTGCCAAGTATCTTATCAAAGTCAGCAAAGACCATGGCAATTTACCAATTGTGATTCACGGCAAAGCCTACAAGCCTGATGTACCATACTGTATTGGCAGCTACTCAACTTTGGTAGGATATTATGTGTCCAAGCACGGTCATGCCGAATTAAAATATGTTGATCCACTGGCCGACGACTCAACTGATGTGGTTGATAGTGTTAATCATGTTGCTGTATTTTTGTGGGCACACAATCGCAAAATCACTTACGAGTACACAGGTGATCAATTAGATACCAAACCCTATTGCGACATTTTGCCTGGCAGTATAATTGTTGACCCATGGCGCAAGTTAGAGTCTAGTAGCAGCATCAAAGTCATACACTATGGCAACACCCGCGGTGCGTGAATACAATATTGTAAGGTTCTGGGACGATGAGTTCAAAACATTGGACTACATCCAAGAACCTTTTAACGATCCAGTGAGTGTAGAACGATGGACTGCACAAGGATACACAAGTAAAATATGCGGTGATCTATGCGACATGCGCCATCACCTACCTGTGTGGGCTAGTAAGTTTGTGGTAATGTACGAGGCTCAAGGCTGGAAAAACATTGGTTTAGCATTTTACCGCATGAGCACAGACACAGTGATGCCAGTACATCAAGACCTGTACAAACGCTATGTTGAAGTTTTTAATCTCCAAGGACAAGAGACTTCAATTCGCCGTGCTTTGCTGTTGTTGGAAGATTGGAGACCCGGGCATTATCTCGAAGTAAACGGCAACCCCTATGTTGCATGGAAAGCGGGATTCACAGTTGAATGGGTGTATGATCTGCCACATATGGCAGCTAACATTGGTCTAGAAGATCGATACAGTTTGCAAATTACAGGACATGTATGATTTCTACATTTGATGAGTGGAGCCCACTAAAAAAAATTGTGGTAGGTAGTGCCACCGACGCAAACTGGCCCGTGAATGATCCTGTGTTTTCTCAAGAAAGTGAAAAGACCACATGGAAAGAAACACCTGTGCCACGTGGACCTGTGCCACAGCGCATAATTGATGAAGCCAACGAAGATTTGGATATACTAGCAACTACATTGATGAGTTTGGGAGTAGAAGTTGTACGACCAGATCCACTGAACTTTCAAACACATGATGGCATGTACAATTATTGTCCACGAGACAGATTCCTTGTGTATGGATCAACCATAGTTGATCCTGCCATGATGTATCCCTGTAGAGACATGGAACTGCAATGCTATCACGACATTGTGGATTCAGCTGACCATTACAAGTTCATGCCACGCAACGAAGGTATGACCTTAGACGCGGCCAATGTTTGCCGCTTGGGCGATAAAATGTTATATTTGGAATCAGCGTCGGGCAACCAAAAAGCCTACCGTTGGCTGTGCGAGCAGTTCCCGGATGTCACTATAGAACTGTGCAATTTTTATGCCGGTGTACATATTGATTCAACCATTGTGCCCTTACGCGAAGGCCTGGTCATGCTTAATAGCAGTCGAGTAGGTTTTGATCATATGCCCAGGGTATTTGATGGTTGGCATAAAATTTGGGTGCATGATGTTGTGGCCCAGGACTTTTACCGTTATCCATATGCATCAAAATGGATTGCCATGAACATGCTAGTGGTAGATCCGCATACTGTGATTTGTGACGCCGACCAACCAGAATTAATCAAAACCCTAAAGAGTTACCAATTTGAAGTGATTCCCATGCGGTTAAGACAAAGCCGCACTCTGGGAGGCGGCTTTCACTGTGTTACGTTGGATTTAATTAGGAATTAATCGTCTATTTCAGTAACTGATATTGTTACTTCAGGATCTTTTTCAAGATGCCAGGCCTTGATGACCTCTAATCCTTCGAGAGTGTTAATGCACATAATATGAGTAACCGATACATTTTCTTCTTTGGATACTAAATCATGCGCAGTTACAAAACGGTCTATATAACCTTTTTCGATGCACATTTCTAAAAATTCTCTGTTGCCACTGTAAGGGGGAATCCAATCTAATCGATCCATCCCTTCCTGCCAATGGAAAGCTAAAACTAATTCCGGTTTCAGCCAATCGGTGCGTAGTAGATATTTCATAGTGTTATTTAATCCTTTCAAAAGATTTGACATCATATCATAAATCTTGTATAATATACTTATGACACACACATCTAGATTTGGCTTTTGTTGCAAATGGCTCAATGACCCCGAAGAAACTGGGGGCATGAAAGTCAATGCTGTGGACCGTGATATAAACGGAAGATCAACTACCATGCGCTGGCTTCGTGAGCACAAGGCCGAAGCCGATCAGCGCCAATGGGACATCATGAACCATAATGCTGCCGCGGCGCTCAAGCTGGTTGAGCGTGTGGGCGGGATGGAACCCGAACGTAGAATGGTGCGACTGGGCTCAGAAATGTTACAGGGCTATACAGAACCCTCCTGGATAGATTGGTGGCAACGACGTGAAATTCAAGATCATTGCGAACGCATATTCGCGCCGGTTGGTGACGCTGCTCGGCGTTTGGGTGTTCGGCTTTCCTTCCATCCAGGGCAATTTTGTGTGCTGGCAAGCGAATCGGATGAAATCGTTGAACGATCCATTCTGGAATTCGAGTATCATGCAGATATGGCCCGGTGGATGGGGTATGGAAACACGTATCATGATCACGGATTCAAAATCAACGTGCATCTCTCGGGCAAGGGCGGCCCTGCGAAGTTTCTGCGAACTCTGGGCAGATTATCTCCAGAGGCTCGCAACCTCATAACTATAGAAAATGACGAACTTACAAATGGACTTGACGTTACTCTTGCCGTGGCTGATCATGTGGCTCTTGTTTTGGATATCCATCACCACTGGATCAACACCGGCGAATACATCACCCCTACGGACCCACGTGCGCAACGGGTTATTGAGTCTTGGCGTGGTGTGCGTCCTACACTACACTACTCAGTTAGTCGTGAAGACTGCCTTGTTGACCACTCTCGCACAGTAAAGCCTGACTTGAGTGCGCTGTTGGCACAGGGCTACAAAAAACAAAAACTGCGAGCTCACAGTGACTTTTATTGGAACGAAGCCGTGAACGACTGGGCGTTGACATTCGCTGATCAATTTAACATCCAGTGCGAGGCCAAAGGTAAAAACTTGGCCCGAGATCAATTATACCAGCAATGGCTGGCCACTCGATGAACAATATTTTAACCGGCATCTTTGAATGGATTCGAAGTGATTACAAAACCCACCCCGTTAGGTTTGTCATGGAAGTACTGGCTTGGGCTATCAGCATTGGTTGTAGTATCACAATGGCCTCCACTGTACCAACTCCACCCCTACTGGCTCTTTACCCTGTGTGGATCACTGGTTGTGCTATCTATGCCTGGGCTGCTTGGACTCGCAGAAGTTTTGGGATGTTGGCTAACTACATTCTGCTCACGACTATTGACTCCGTTGCGTTGATTCGCATGTTGGCAATGTAACAAAACTGTAATATGATTTGGCCTAAATAGTTGTGAACTATAAAGGAGAAATCATGTTCAAACATTTACTGACACTACTGGCCGCTATCACGGTTACAGCACAAGCAGCCGACATCACAGGAGCAGGTGCAACTTTCCCTTATCCTATCTACGCCAAGTGGGCCGAAGCCTACAAGAAAGAAACTGGCGTGGGATTAAACTATCAATCAATTGGTTCATCAGGCGGCATTCGTCAGATCAACAACAAAACAGTGGCCTTTGGTGCAACTGATGCACCAGTAAAAGGTGAAGAATTAGATCGACTAGGCCAAGTGCAGTTTCCTGCTATCATTGGCGGCACTGTGCCTGTAGTTAACATAGAAGGATTCAAACCTGGTGAACTGCGTATCACCGGACCAGTGTTGGCCGAAGTATTCATGGGTGACATTGTGAAATGGAATGACCCTAAGTTGACAGCACTAAACCCAGGTAAAAAGTTGCCTGATCAAAACATTACAGTAGTACATCGTGCAGATGGATCAGGCACAACATTTAACTGGACAGACTATCTTGCCGAAGTTTCAAAACCCTGGGCCGACCGTGTGGGTAAGGGTGCCGCAGTTAAATGGCCAGCTGCCAGTTCAGTAGGTGGCAAAGGTAACGAAGGTGTTGCTGCCAATGTAAACCGAGTGAAAGGTGCCATTGGATATGTTGAGTATGCTTATGTGAAGAAAAACAACATGACATTCATGCAGTTACAAAACCGATCAGGCAAGTGGGTCAGCCCAGATGATCTAACCTTTGCAGCCGCGGCAGCAGGTGCTGATTGGTTCTCGGTGCCAGGCATGGGAGTTAGTGTTGTGGATCAAAAGGGTGATGCTGTATGGCCGGTGACCACCGCTAGTTTCATCATCATGTACAAGGACCCAGCTGACAAAAAATCTTCAGCCGAAGTGCTAAAGTTCTTTGACTGGTCATTCAAGAATGGCAAGAAGATGGCCGAAGAACTGGACTATGTGAGTTTGCCCGATGTGCTGACCAAACAAATTCGCGAGCGTGTGTGGAGTCAGATTAAGTAAACAAACCGACCACAACGATTGAGTGGCGCTGGAACTCGTAAC
>Ga0214919_10009915_pt1 | contig 12180 bp, 5 predicted proteins | sample LL1503_MetaG_FD_177994 | JGI IMG/M metagenome (GOLD analysis project Ga0214919, IMG submission 177994) | Freshwater microbial communities from Lake Lanier, Atlanta, Georgia, United States - LL-1503 | ecosystem: Environmental > Aquatic > Freshwater > Lake | place: USA: Georgia | collected 2015-03-15
CCATCGCGTGGGTGAAATCGTCGTCGACGCCAAACTTGGCGCAGAACTTCTCGAAGGCATCCTCAAGGCCGATTGGAAAAGCCTGAGTAACGACCAGCGCCTCGCGCTCGTCCGCGTCACTGAGATCGTCCTCAACCGCTACGGCAAGCCAGCCGACGCGACCGTGCAGGCGCTCATCGCCAAGCTTGATCCCGCCTTCCCCGCTGACAACTTCGAGCTTAATTGGGAACTCTGCGAGACGCTCGTCGCGCTGCAGGCTCCTTCCGCCGCCGCCAAGGGCATCGCATTGCTCAACAATGCCGAAAGCCAGGAGCCGCAAATGGAATACGCCCGTAGCCTGCGCAACCTGAAGACCGGCTGGACGCCCGAGTTGCGCAAGCAGCAACTCGAATGGTTCCTCAAAGCTGCCAACTACCGTGGCGGCTCCAGCTTCGCCAAGTTCAACGAATTCATCCGCAATGACTCGCTCGCGACTTTCACCGACGCCGAAAAGACGTCGCTCGCCGAGCTCATCAGCCGCAAACCTGAGCCGAAGTCAGCGATTGAGAACGTCGGCGCCATGTTCGCGGGCCGGACGCCGAAGAACTGGACGCTCGAGGAACTCAGCGCTGCCGCCAGCAACGGCATGAACAACCGCGACTACGCTCAAGGCCGCAAGGTCTTTAGCGCCGCCGCCTGCTTCACCTGCCACCGCTTCGGCAATGCCGGAGGCATGACCGGTCCTGACCTCACTCAGGCCGGAGGTCGTTACAGCCCGCACGACTTCCTCGACCAGATCATCAACCCGAGCAAGGTGCTCAATGAGCAATTCATCCCAATCGTCGTCACCAAGAACAACGGTGAAGTCGTCACTGGAGTCGTAGTCAATCTCAACGGCGACCGCGTCAGCATCAACACCGATGCCTCCGACCCCATTCAGCAGGTCGCCATCGACCGCAAGGAAGTGAAGAGCATCGAGCCGAGCAAAGTTTCGCCGATGCCTCCGATGCTGCTCAGCATGCTGACCCAGGAAGAGATCTTGGATCTCGTGGCCTACGTTCTGAGCGGTGGCGATAAAGCCAACGCGATGTTTAAGAAGTAAGGGGACGCAGGGATAAGAACTGAACCTGAAGGGGTCTGGCCAAGCGTCAGACCCCTTTTTTGTGCATTTAAAGGGCGGAGCGCTATTTACTGATTTACACACCTGAAAGGGGGGCCGAATGATAAGATAGATATGAAGAAGCTCGCCCTCTGCCTCTTGACCCTCATCGCGACCTGGTTACCGGCCGCGGAAACGGCCCAGCGATTGGCTGGAGGCTGGGAATACTATCAAGGCTCGCTCGGCAGCGCCTGGGAAGCCTGGCGCGGTGACGCGGCGAGCGACAACGTCACTTGGACGAACGTCACCCTACCCCATTGCTTCAACGGGCGGGACGCCGTCGACCCGGATGTCCGTTATTACCAAGGCCCAGGCTGGTATCGCACCAAACTCAAGGTCGCGAACCCCTATCCCAACGGACGCACCTTGCTGCACTTCGACGGGGCTGGTCAGAAATCGCAGGTCTTCATCCACACCCGCAAAGTTGGCGAGCATACCGGAGGCTACGACGAATGGACCGTGGATATCACCGAGGCGGCGAAGAATCCGGAATTCAAAGGCGAAGTACCGCTGGCCGTCTTATGTGATAATTCGCGGAATGCCGAAAGCATCCCTTCGGACCTGAGCGACTTCAACCGTTACGGCGGACTGTATCGACATGTCAGCCTCATCTACACCCCGGCCGTCGCGCTGGAAAGCGCGCACGTGAACGCCACCCTGAACGGCAAGCAGGCCCAAGTTGAAATCAAGGCCCGCCTCCGCAACCCGACGGAACTCAAAAGCGACCTGGAAATCAGCATCGTCGTGCGAGATGCGAAAGATCAGATCGTCCACCAGAGCTCAAAGAAAACGCCAGCATGGAAAGGCGAAACCGTACTCGACACCTTCACGCTCGATAACCCAGGGCTCTGGTCGCCAAGCGCCCCGAATCTTTATAAAGTCAGCCTCACCCTTAAATCCAGCCACGGCGAACAAACCCTCGGCGAACGTTTCGGCGTGCGGAGTTGCGAATGGGTCGAGCACGGACCGTTCAAACTCAACGGCGAACGCCTGCTGCTTCGCGGTACGCATTACCATGAGGACCATGCCGGCACCGCGGCCGCCGTGCCCGACGACGTCGTGCGCCAGACCCTTAAAATGATCAAGGACATGGGGGCGAACTTCGTGCGCCTGGGTCATTACCAACAAGCGCCGCTAGTCCTCGAGCTTTGCGATGAACTCGGCCTGCTTGTATGGGAAGAAGTCCCTTGGTGCCGAGGCGGCCTGGGCGGCAAAGAATACCAACAGCAAGCCAAAGACATGCTGACGGCGCTGATCGACCAGCACCGCAACCATCCGGCGATCATCATGTGGGGCATGGGTAACGAGAACGACTGGCCCGGCGATTTCGAAGTCTTCGATAAGGATAAAATCCGGACCTTCATGAAGGAGCTTAATGACTTGTCGCATCAGTTGGATGCTTCGCGCCCGACGTGCATCCGCCGTTGCGACTTCTGCAAAGACATCGTCGATATCTATTCCCCCAGCATCTGGGCCGGTTGGTATTCGGGCCGCTACACCGAATACAAAGCTTCGGCGGAGAAGGCCTTAAAGGACACCCCGAGATTCTTCCACGCCGAATGGGGTGGCGACAGCCACGCGCACCGCTTCGCCGAAGAACCTGAAAAAATGATGGGCAAAGTCGCCACCGGCCAAGGCACGGCCGAAAAAGGCAAAGCTTACAAACTGGCGGGGGGCAAAGTACGCATGTCCAAAGACGGCGATTGGTCGGAAAGCTACATGTGCAACCTGTTTGACTGGCACCTCAAGGAACAAGACGAGATGCCTTGGCTGACGGGCAGTGCCCAATGGATCTTCAAGGATTTCGCGACGCCCCTGCGGCCTGAAAACCCCGTTCCACGCGTGAACCAAAAAGGCGTCATCGAGCGCGACGGAACGCCCAAGGAAACCTATTACGTCTTCCAAAGTTATTGGGCGGAGAAGCCCATGATTCATATTTTTGGTCACGGCTGGCCCGTGCGCTGGGGCAAACCGAACGAAGAGAAAGAAGTGAAAGTTTATTCAAACTGCGACGAGGCGGAACTTTTCGTCAATGGTAAGTCGGTCGGGACGAAGAAACGCGTCAGCGCAGATTACCCGGCGGCTGGCTTGCATTGGAACGTCCAACTCGCCGACGGTAAGAACACCTTGAAAGCAAGCGGACGTCGCAACGGCCAAGCAGTCACCGACACCTTGGAAATCGGCTACCAAAGCAAAGCGTGGACCCAACCGGCCAAACTTACCCTCAACGAGATCGAACAAAAAGATGGTCTCGTCACCCTGGAAGCCCGCCTCTTTGACGCGCAGGGCGTCGAATGTTTAGATGCCGCCAACCTCGTCCGTTTTGGACTGCTCGGCGATGGCAGACTCCTCGACAACCTTGGCACCTCGACGGGCTCGAGAGCCGTCCAACTTTATAACGGCCGGGCCCGGATTTCACTGCAACTGAGCGGCCAAGAGGCGATCAGCTCACTTTCGGCCGAAGGTTTGCCCACCGTGTTCTTACCGATCAAAAAGAAGTAACAGGCGGCAAGGCGAGGGGTTGCAGTCGGCTGGTGAGGTGTTTAAAAAATCCTACCCCCATGAACAAACTGACTGCCCTTCTGTTAGCATGCCTTTGCGTCACCGCCGTCGGTCAAGAAAAGCCCAAAGCCAACCGACCTCCCCCCAAGAAAGCATCAGGCGGAAAAACCGGCGGCTACCCTCCGGTCATCGAAGGCACTCAGGTCGAGACCTATCGTAAAATCGGGGACAGCGAGATGAAAGTCTGGATCTTTAATCCCACCGAAAAAGCGACCAGCCCACGCGCCGCGATCGTCTTTTTCTTCGGCGGCGGCTGGACCGGCGGTTCTCCGGTGCAATTTGAAGCGCAGAGCCGGGAACTTGCCGCGCGCGGGATGGTTGCGCTCGTCGCTGATTACCGTGTCGCCTCGCGCCAACAGGCCAAGCCGGCCGACTGCGTGTCGGATGCCAAAGCCTGCGTCCGCTGGATTCGGACTAACGCCGTGCGCCTAGGCATCGACCCAGACCGCATCGCCGCCGCTGGAGGCTCGGCAGGTGGCCACCTCGCCGCTGCGACCGGAACCTTACCCGGACTCGAAGGCAGCGATCAGGACCTCAAGATTTCCTCGATGCCAAACGCCCTGGTACTCTTCAACCCTGGCACCGTCATGGCTCCTTTTCCCGACCTCGACCTAAAAGGTTTTGGCGCTGGACTTGATAAGGCCAAATTCGGTTGTGAGCCCGAAGCGATTTCTCCTTTGCACCACGTCAAGAAAGGCACACCCCCGACCATCATCTTCCACGGCAAAGCCGATACTACCGTCCCCTACACCACCGTGGAGAAATTCGCCGAAATCATGAAGAAGAACGGCAACCGCTGTGAACTCGTCGGCTATGAAGGTGAAAAACACGGCTTCTTTAACACGAGTAAAAAGCAGGAAACCCTCGAAGCCGCCGATGCCTTCCTCGTTTCCCTCGGCTACCTGCCTGCCAAGAAATAACCCCATGCGCCTCTTCCTGGCCTGCCTGCTCCTGGTCGTTTATCGGCTCACCGCCGCGACGCAGCCCAACGTCGTCGTCCTGCTCGCCGATGACGCGGGCTGGGGCGATTACTCCTTCAACGGCAACCACCAGCTCGCCACGCCGAATATCGATGCGATCGCCAAGGCTGGCGTGCACTTCGACCGCTTCTTCGTGCAGCCGGTCTGCTCCCCTACCCGCTCCGAGTTTCTAACTGGACGCTACCACCGTCGCCTCGGCGTGTATGGCGTCTCCACTGGACAGGAGCGCATGAACCTCGACGAGAAGACCTTCGCCGACTCTTTCAAAGCGGCGGGCTACGTCACCGGCATCTTTGGTAAGTGGCACAATGGCAGCCAGTGGCCTTATCACCCGCTGGCCCGCGGCTTCGACACCTTCTGGGGCTACACCTCTGGCCACTGGGGCGAATACTTCGACGCCCCGCTGGAAAACAACGGCGTCATGAAGCCCACCAAGGGCTATATCGTCGACGTCCTGACCGACAAAGCCCTGCAGTTCATCGATCATAACAAAGATAAACCATTCCTGTGCTACGTACCCTTCACCACGCCGCACTCGCCGTTCTCCGTCCCGCCCGAGGACTGGAACCGCTTCAAGGACAAGCCCATCACCCAGACCGCGACCAATCCGAAGGACGAAGAGGCCGACTCGACCCGCTGCGTCTGGGCCATGCTCGAAAACCAGGACCGCAATGTCGGCCGTATCCTCGCCAAACTCAAGGAACTGAACCTCGAGAACGACACCATCGTTGTTTATTTCTCAGACAACGGCCCGAATACCTCGCGCTGGACTGGCGGCATGAAAGGCAAGAAGGCCATGACCGACGAAGGCGGCGTCCGCTCCCCGCTCTTCATCCGTTGGCCCGGCAAGATTGCCGCCGGCTCGCAGGTCAAGCCTATCGCCGGCGCCATCGACCTTAGCCCGACGCTCCACGCTCTCGCTGGCGTGAAGCGCGTTGGCGACAAGCCGCTCGACGGCCGCGACCTCACGCCGCTACTCAACAAAGGCTCGGACGCCGATTGGGCGCCGCGCTACATCTTCAACTCATGGGCCAACAACGTCAGCGTTCGCACGCAGACACACCGCCTCGACAACGGGGGCAATCTTTTCGACATGATCGCCGACCCAGGCCAGACCACCCCAATTCAGGCGAAACAGCCCGACCTTGCCAAGGAACTGACCGCAGCGGTCGCCGATTGGCGCAAGGAACTCGGGATTGCGACCCCCGCGGGTGGCAAAGGTAAAGGCAAGGCCGCTAACGGCCCCGGGAATGCGGTCGATCCTCGCCCCTTGGCGATCGGCTATCGCGAATTTCCGATCACCATGCTCCCCGCCCGCGACGGCGAACCGCGCGGCGAGATACTTCGCAGCGGCAAGGCGCCGAACTCGTCCTACTTCGTAAACTGGACGAAGCTGACTGACTCGGCCGTCTGGAATATCGAAGTCGTCAACGCCGGCACCTATATCGTGGCACTGGATTACACATGTCCCAAGGCCGACGTCGGCTCGAAACTCGAACTCTCCTTCGAAGGCATAATCCTCAAAGGCGTCGTCGCCGAGGCCTGGGATCCGGCCTTGATCACCGATCAAGACGTCGTGCCGCGCGGTACCGGCGAGTCGCTAATGAAGCCATTCCACACCATGATTCTCGGCGAAGTGCGGCTCGAGCCGGGCAAAGGCGAGCTTAAGCTACGCGCCACCGATATTCCTGGCAAAAGCGTTATGGAACTTCGCCGCGTCACCATGACTCTCAAGTGAGCATGCGCCCCTCGGCCTTGCTCTTCCTCATTACTTCCGGCCTCATGGCCGCGGACGCCCCGCAAGCTGGGAACGAGCAAGTCCAGCAGGTCATGCAGTCCTTCAAGGGGCGTGGCGTGATGGCCGACGACACCCCACCCTCGAAGCCGGCCGACGCGTTAAAGAAGTTCGCCGCACGTCCTGACCTCGCCATCGACCTCATGGCGGCGGAACCCTCGATCGCGCAACCCATCTACGGCAGCTGGGATTCGCAGGGACGTTTCTGGGTGACCCAATACCTTCAATACCCCTTTCCCGCCGGACTCAAGGTCATCAGTTACGACGAGCACATCCGTGCAAAGTTTGATAAAATTCCTCTACCTCCGCCCCGTGGAGAAAAAGGCGCCGACATCATCACGGTCTTTGAAGATACCCGTGGGACCGGGACTTTTGATAAACATACCGACGTCCTCAAAGGTTTGAATATCACCACCGCGGCATTGCCTGGCACGGGGCGCGTGTGGGTGCTCAATCCTCCCTACCTCCTGAGCTATGCCACGAACGACGGCTTACCAGTCGGCGACCCCGAAGTCGAACTCAGCGGCTTCGGACTCGAGGACACGCACAGCACCGCCACCAGCCTCAAGTGGGGCATGGACGGCTGGCTGTATGGCGCCAACGGTAGCACCACCACGGGTAACGTCAGCAGCCTTCATAGCAAAAATATCAAATGGGAAGGCCAGTGCATCTGGAGATTTCATCCGACGCGCAAGGTCTTCGAAATCTACGCCGAAGGCGGCGGCAACACTTACAGCCTCGAGATCGATGGCAAAGGCCGCGTTTTTTCCGGCACCAATGGTTACGAGCGCGGCATGCACTACGAGCAAGGCAGCTTTGGCATCAAAGCCTGGGGTAAGCACGGACCGCTGACGAATCCTTATGCCTTCGGTTGGTTTGAGCATATGAAATGCGAAGGTGAGAGGCTTCGCTTCTCGCAAGCCTTCGCCATCTACGAAGGCGGATTATTGAGTAAAGAATACGACGGGCAGATCATCGCGGCCAACTCGCTCGCCAATAAAATCTATCTCAGCACCCGGGTCGAGGATGGCTCAACGTTTCGGACGCACGATGAAGCGAACCTGCTCGTCAGTTCAGATCGCTGGTTCCGGCCCGTCTGGACAGGCGTCGGCCCGGATGGCGGAATCTATCTCGCTGATTGGTATGACACCCGGCTCAGCCACGTGAAGCCCGTCGACGACTGGGACAAAGAACGCGGCCGTATCTACCGAGTACGCCCCGCTGGCGAAGCGCCGAAGCTCAAGCCTTTCAACCTGCACACCTGCCCGCCCGGCGAATTGCTGAGCTATCTCGGACACCGCAACGCATGGTTCCGCAAACAAGCCGTCCTTGAGATAGGCTGGCGCAATCTGCAAGAACTCGCCCCAGCGCTCTCGCAAAATCTCTCAGGTCCGCAGGCGCTCGAAGCGCTCTGGGCGCTAGATGCGCTCGGCCAGACCAAAGTCGTGCCGCTTGATCATACTGATCCGTATGTCCGTCGCTGGGCCGTCAAGATCATGGGCGAAAGAGGCGACCGACCCAATGCCGCGCTTCTCAAACTGGCTTTGAATGAAAAGCATAGCGAAGTCTGCGCCCAGATCTTGGCCTCGGCGAAAAAGATGCCCGATTCATTTCCCCTGCTCTGGGCGGGCGTAAGTCAGGCGGACGATCCCAGTGGACATATTCCTTTGCTCGCTTGGTGGGCGCTTGAAGCCAAAGCCGAAAAAGACCGCGCGGGAGTCGTCGCCTTCCTTCGCGACGACCAGGCCTTCCTGAACTCCGGTTTTTTCCGTGATCATCTCGCGGAGAAACTCGCTAAGCGCTACGCCTTAGCCGGCGGTGCCGAAAACCTCCAGACTTGCGCCGATCTACTGACGCTTACGGATGATATTAAACTCGCGGATAAATTTCTAGCGGGCGTAGCCGGAGCTTTCGAAGGCAGCGCCCTCCCGGCGTTGCCGCCAACGCTTGGTTCGCGACTGCAGGCCTTCCTCACCCGCCAATCCGGTGGTGATATAGCCGCCGAAATCGCCACCCCGGAAGGACTCAAGAAAGCGCTGGCAGAATTAAATAACAGTAAAGCCCCAACCCCTCGGCGGCTCGCGATCGCCAAAGCCTTGGTGCAAGCGGGTAAGAGCGAAGCCATCGAGGCCATCGTCAAGATTCTCCGTGCCGCCGGGACTTCGACACTCAAGCGAGGTATCCTGCCCGTCGCGGCTCAGCTCAATAGCCCCAAGATTCCTCTGGCGATCCTGGAGAGCTACGAAAAAGGCATAGCAGGCGATAAAGGCCTGCGCGAAGATGCCCTACGCATGATGGCGGCCCGACTCGAATGGGCACAGACGATGGTAAGATTCGTCGACGAATGGAAAGTACCGGAGAAACATTTCACCGTCGATATCGTAAGGCAGCTTAGCCTGCATCACGACGTCGCGATTGATGCGGCGATTGAGCGCCATTGGAAGACCCTTTTGCTTACTGGCGTCACGCCCGAGAAAGACCGCGAGATGGCGCGCCTCAAGGATGTGCTCAAAACCGGACTCGGCGACCCAAACAAAGGCCAGATCATCTTCGCTGGTCGATGTGCTGCGTGTCACAAACTTTTTGAACAAGGCGGAGCCATCGGACCTGAACTCACGGGGTACGATCGACAGAGCCTCGAATTCTGGATGCTTAATATCACCTACCCCAGCCTTGAGATTCGCGAAGGCTTTGGCGCCTATATCGCGAAACTCAAGGACGGACGCATCCTCACCGGCCTCATGGACGCGCAAGGGGGCGGCAGCATCACCTTGAAAGACCTTGCGGGCAATCGCACCGCAGTGAAGCAGGCTGACATCGAGAAACTCGAAGCCAGCCCGATCTCAATTATGCCGGAAGCCCTGCTGACAGGACTCTCCGACGCCGAGCTCAAGGATTTCTTTGCTTACCTGATGAAGTGAGCGCTGCCGAAGGCCGCGAGGGGGCACGTGGGCAAGTTGACATGGGGACAAGGGGCGAATGCTAGAGGCAGAAAGACTCGGTGTCGGGTGACGGGCAAGGGCATCAGGAGTTCAGGGGTCGGCCATTCGGCCATCGGGAGCTGGCACCCGGGTTCCGGCGGCTGAAGGCTGAACGGCTGACACCCGAAAGGCTGACCACCGTGGCCGTCACCCGACACCTGAAATTTATGCCGCAGCATATATTCCGGTCTCCGATTTCCCTTTGAGCGCTTGGCTCAACGGGTACGTCCTATCTATCAAGTCCTCGATTCAGCCCTCGAACCAGTCATCGACTCAGTCATCCATTCAGAGAGCCATCCTTGACGGAGTGGTTTCGCGAGACCAAGTTCGCCGCATGAAGTACATGCTCCTTTTCCTGCTGGTCGTGCGCCTGCTGTTCCTATCGGCCGCAGGAGCGATGTGTAGCTACGGCCTGTTGCATGCCGCTGACCCAAAAGTCCAGTGGTATTGGACCGTCGGGCATGCCGTCGTGCTGGCCGCCTGCGTCTTCCTGATCGGACGCGTGTGGGCATCGCTCAAGGCGACTTGGAAGCAGTAGGACTGACGGTAAATGAGGGGAATTGGGGCCAGACTGACCAGAAGACGGGCTGGATAATTGTAAACGGGGCATATAAATATATCGCCCTCCCCTCTCATGAAGCACCGCGCCTTCCTCCTGTCCCTCATCACCCTCGCGGCTGGATTGTTCGCCGCTGACGCTCCGGTCACCGATCACAGCAAACTTACCACCAAGGAGGCCAAGGCGAACTCCGCCAACTGGCCGGACAATAGCAAGGGCTCGCCGACGCCGCACGCACCTTCCGAGAACCCGCCGGTCGCGACCACGCAACGCAGCCAGCAGATTGCTCCGCCCGCCGCCGGCGAACGCGTCGTCTTCATCGGCAACGGTTTTGCCGAACGCGACACTTACTACGGCCGGCTCGAAACCGAGCTGCAGCTCCGCTTCCCGGACCAGAACCTCATCGTACGCAATATGGGCCGCTCGGGCGACACCCCAGCCTTCCGCCCGCACCCCGCCCGCGCCAGCCAGTGGGCCTTCCCCGGTGCCGAGAAGTTCCACCCCGAATACGCGCAGCATAACGGTAAGGGCTTCTTCTCCACGCCCGACCAATGGCTCTTCCACCTAAAGGCCGACACGATTGTCGCATTCTTTGGTTACAACGAATCCTTCGATGGCCCGGGCCGCGCCGCCAATTACGAAGCGGAAGTCGATGCCTTCGTCGCGCACTCTCTTACCAGAGCGTACAACGGCAAGACCGCCCCGCGCCTCGTCCTGGTTTCACCAATCGCTTTCGAAAACCTCTCCGCCAACCGCGACCTCCCCAATGGACAGAAGGAGAACGCCAACCTAGAACTCTACGTCGCCGCCATGGAACGCGTGGCCAAGAAGCACGGCATCACCTACGTCGACCTCTTCCACCCAATGCTCGCCGCCTACGGCAAGAGCAAGACGCCTTACACCATCAATGGCTTTGCGCCCACCGACCTCGGTTATCGCGAGATGGCCAAGCTTCTTGCCGATGGCCTTTTCGGTGCCACGCCTCGCCTCTCCAAGGCTGACGAAGCCCTCGTCAACTCTGCGGTAAAGATGAAAGATTACATGTGGAATACGGATTATTCGATTCTCAACGGCGTCCACACCCACGGTCAGCGCTACAATCCTTTTGGACCGCAGAACTATCCTGACGAAGTCTTCAAGAGCCGTCAGATGACTGCTCTCCGCGACGAACTCATCCACGGTATCGCCCAAGGCAAGCGCACCGACCTGACCGTCGACGACTCCAAGACGATCGTACTCCCGCCGGTGCCATCCAACTTCAAGCCAAGCGAGAAGAACGGCAACCCGACCGAGTTCCTTTCCGGCGAAGCCGCCATCGAGAAGATGACCCTCGCCCCAGGCTACAAGGTCTCGCTCTTCGCCTCGGAAGAGAAATTCCCCGACCTCAAGAAGCCCGTCCAGATGTCCTTCGACGCCAAGGGCCGCCTCTGGGTCGCCACGACGCCGACCTATCCGGCCTACCGACCGGGCGACGCGATGCCCAACGACAAGATCATCATCCTCGAAGACACGGACGGTGACGGGAAGGCCGACAAGCAGACGGTCTTCGCCGACCACCTCCACATCCCGATTGGCTTCGAGATCGCCCCGGAGGGAGTGTATCTCTCGCAGGAGCCGAATCTCGCCCTGCTCATCGACGATGACAAGGACGGCAAGGCCGACCGCATGGAACTCATCCTCCACGGCTTCGACTCCCACGACTCGCACCACGCGATCTCGGCTTACTGTGCCGACGCTTCGGGAGCATTCTACCTACTCGAAGGCCGCTTCCTCCACAGCCAAGTCGAAACCCCTTATGGCCCGCGTCGCTGCAACGACGGCGGCGCGTGGCGCTTCGACCCGAAGTCCTACCGCCTCGAACGCGTGCAGGTCGATGTCTCCAATCCGTGGGGCTTCTCCTTCGACTATTGGGAACAACCGCACCTTTCCGACGCCTCGCCCGGAGAAAACTGGTGGGCCCTACCGCTCTCCTCGAAGATGCCTTACGGCATCGAACAGATCAAAGTCGAGCAGTTCGTCCCCAAGCGCTCCCGTCCGAGCTCCGGCGCTGAGTTCGTCTCGTCGCGTCACTTCCCCGACGCACAGCAGGGCGACTTCATGACCTGCAATACGATCGGCTTCCTCGGCATCAGCTTCGGCAAGAAGCATGACGACGGCGCCGGCTT
>Ga0214919_10009916_pt1 | contig 12179 bp, 9 predicted proteins | sample LL1503_MetaG_FD_177994 | JGI IMG/M metagenome (GOLD analysis project Ga0214919, IMG submission 177994) | Freshwater microbial communities from Lake Lanier, Atlanta, Georgia, United States - LL-1503 | ecosystem: Environmental > Aquatic > Freshwater > Lake | place: USA: Georgia | collected 2015-03-15
CATTTAATAATATATGATTATCAGTATCCATCATTGAAAGCACATCTTTTCTATAATTTAATAATTTAATCATAAATAATTTATTATTTATTAATTCTTCAGGAATTAATGTATATATACCTATATTATATTGTATAACGCTAAATATAAATGATTCAATATATAATAATCCACTTTCAAGTAATTCACTTTTTAAATCTTGTAATATAGAAAAATTAATACATCTATATTGACATAATTTTTTTAATAGACAATTTCCATGTTTATCATTAAATGATGGATATACAATAGATAAATTATTAGTAATAATAATCATATCATCAAAATAAACATTATAGAAATTAGCATAAATAATTTTACTAGAATCATCTAATTCATCTTTCCAAATAATATAGTAATTTTTATCAGGAATATTTAATTCTTTTTTAAATAATAATCTTATTTCATAATCAAAAAATTCTTTTTTTTTACTTTTTATTTTAATTAGACTACCTGATAAAGAGTTTATTGTAAATTCCATTTTAATTTTTTTTTGAAAAATAATAAAATATATGTTGTAATTGTTAAGGTAAAATTAGATTTTTTTTTAGAGTTAATATTATATTTTCATTTTTTTTATTTATTTAAAATATATTCATATAATAATTATTATAAATGTAATAATTATTCTAAATATAATTTTTTATTATATTAATAACTTTATTGTTTAATAAAGTTATTAATATAATAATATCATACTTAAAATAGTTAATAAAAGATATAAATTAATTTAAAGTAGAATTACAATAATCTATGTATTAAAGTATTAGAAATAAAAGAATAAATAATTTTTTTTAATTTATTTAATAAAATTATAAATAAATATTTATTTTATTTTTCTTTAATAATTAATTTAGCTTTAATCATTAGTTTTATTCTTCTTGTAGCATATATTAAAGAAGAATAATTTTGTTTATATGCTGCTATAGCTATAGTAAAATCATTATTTAAATTATTTAATGCATATCTTAAAGCTAAACCATTTTCTTTAACAGCGCTTAATACTATATTTTTATCTTTCCTAAAATCAAGAGATGCATATTTAAGTTCTAATCCATTGCAACTTACAGCATATTCAACTAAATCTTTATTATTTTTATCTTCTCTGCAATTAATGAAAATTAGATATGTTCCCTTTATGTTAAAACTAATTTTATTAGTTTGTAATTGTTTAATATCCATTTTCATATAAAATGAACATAAACCCTTAATTAAAGGATGATTACAATATAATTTTTGATATGAGTAAGGACATAATTGATTTAATTTCAAAATTATTGGTGTTGTAAAAATTGTATAATCAGATAAATTATTAATTTCTAATATATTTGCAATATCTATTAATAATTCAATATAATTATTATCATAAATATTTTTTAATAAATAATCATATAAATATATATCAGAATCATATTTTAAAATATTTAATAATATTATTTTTTTATTAATAATAGATAAGTTTAATTCATTCTTTAAAAAATTATATTTTAATTTATATTTATTAATAATAATTATTAAAAAATTAATATCATGTAATAATATATGATTATTAATAGCCATACTTGAAAGCAAATTATGTTTATACTTAAATAATTTAATCATAAATAATTTATTATTTAATAATTCTTTGGGAATTATTTTATATATAATTACATTAATTGATATAGTAGCAAATATAAATGATTCAATATATAATACTCCACTTTCATACAAATCAGTTAATAAATCTTTATTTAATACATGGTTAAATCTATATATACGATATTGTTCAAGTTTTTCTAATAGACAATTACCATTTTTATTATTAAATGATGGATATACAATATGTAAATTATTACTAATAATAATTTTATCATCAAAATAAACTTCATAAAAATTAGCATAAATAATTTTACTAGAATCATCTAAATCATCTTTCCAAATAATATAGTAATTTTTATGAGGAATATTTAATTTTTTTTTAAATAATACTCTTAATTCAAAATCATTAAATTCATTTATTTCAGTTTTAATTGTTATTGTTTCACCTGATAAACTAATTATGGTAATGGACATTTAATATTTTTATGAAATATTAAATTGATATTGTTTTTTTTAGGTAAAAATTCTTATCTAAGATTGTAAATAGTATTTTAAATGTTCAATTTTATTAATTAAATAAAATAATTATAATTTTTTTATTCAATTAATAATACTTCTTTTAAATATTGTTCCATATCAAATATACCTGTAATTTTTCCACAATTAATAGTTATTAAATAATCATTAATTTTTTCAATATTACATTCTCTAGAATCACTATTAGATATTAATTTTGTTTTATTAGATAAAAAATACCCAATATATACAAATTCTTCTTCAAAATTATGATAATAATATTTAACTTTATTTACCATATTTAATTTAGTATCATTTAATTTACTTTCATCTAAAATAAAATTATGTATATCATTAATATTAACTGATTTAATTAAGGGAGTAAATTCAACATCTGTTAATGTATATATATTATTATTAAGATCATGAGGATATAAAGAAAAAAAATCACCATCAACTATTGTTATAGCATCAAATGATATTATTTTAATTTTTTTATACAATAATGATATAGTTTTCTCATATATATATTCTTTAGTAGATAAATTTAATGAATTATATGTACAATCAATAATTAAATCAGTAGTCATACAAGTATTATCATTAAAAGTTATTATTTGATTATTTATTGAGATTACTTTTTTATTATATAATATTTTACATTTTAAATTATTACTAAAAAAATCTTTAGCTTTAGTTGAATTTATTACACATTCATCAACATTTAACATATTTTTATGTATATTTTTAAATTTATTATTTTCAATTATATCAAAATTATAATTATTATATTTATAAATAGCATATATTGTTTCATAATCAATAAAAGATTTATCAGATATTAGATATAAGTTTTTATGAATTCTATCAATAATTTTAGTATCATTAAATTTTTCTATAAATTTATAAAATCCTAATTTACATAATACTCTTGTCTTATGGTTTCTAATATAATGATAACCGAGATGAAGTCTATTTTGATTATAATAAGATGAATTATCAAATATATTACTATTTTTTTCTATTAATGTAACATTATATAAATCTTGTAATAAAAATGCTGCATAACAACCATACCATCCTGTACCAATAATAATAATATTTTTTATCATATTTATTTAAATTAAAATTTTTTTAAATATGATTTATTTTTTTCCATAAATATTAACAAAATTTAATAATGATGTAATTAAAGTTTCTAATTCATTATTATCATCATCTTTTATTAGCATTTCTAGAGTAATAATATTGTTATAATTTAATAATTTATTTAAATAATTAGCAAAAGTTATATTTATTATATGAGGAATTGTAAAATTATTCATAAATTCTTGACTTATGTGAATATGTTTAATTTTATCCTTTAATAAAATTATCTTATTTATATTATCATTTTCCATAATAATATTTCCTAAATCAACCATTAATTGTATATTGGAACAATTGATTTCATTAATAATACATACTGCTTCATCAATTGTATTAATAAAATTACAATTATATTTCTTACTATTTGGTTCAATACAAATAATTAATTCTTTATTTTTACAATAATTACTTAATTCTCTAAAAAAATTTATAAATATCAGTTTATTATCAATATCATTATGTAATATTTTTCTATTTTTTGGACATCCAAAAACTAAAATTTTTACATTATTTAATAAAGCAATATCTATTATATTTTTAATATGTTCTAATAATAAATTTATATTTTCATTAAATATATTTAAATCATGTAGTTCATATGTAATTGATTGAAATGAATACACTCTTACATTATTATTTTTAAAAATATCTAAATTTAAATTTTTTAGATTATTCCATGTTATTAATTTTGTAGGTGCTACTTCAACATTTATGAATCCTAATACTTTTAAAATACATGAAAATTGTAATTGTAAGATGGAATTAACGCATATATTAGAAACACATAAATTGATTTTATTAATATTTTCATAATTTATAAAATTAATAAGTTCTTTTTTTATTTCATCTTTATTTCTAATATATCCATCTATATTACAATTAAATATTTTTGAATATTTAGTTTTTAAATTATATGTTATATTATTATCACTATCAAATATGTCTATTGGATAATTAAATAATTTTAAAATATCTTTAGTATGCAAAGGTTCTGTAAAAAAATTACATAATCTTATATTATTATTAATTATTTTTTCAATATCATGACTTAACCAATTAAGATTATACCATTGAAATATACTATTAATTTTTATTTTATTGACTTGATTATTATTTAATAAATCAAATATAATATTTTTTTTTAATCCATATCCAAATAATGCGGGTAGTCTAATTATATAATAATTTTTAAAATATTGTTTTATAAATTCTTCAAATAAATATCTATTTTTTCCATATGTATGATTATCATTATAACAATTATAATCTTCATTATAATTTTCATTAATATTGTTATATACATCAATTGTACTAATTAAAATAAATTTATTAATTGTCATTGTTTTTAATATATTTTTAATATTATTAATAATTAAATTATCTTCATCCGGATATGTATTAGCATACCATTTTACAGCTGGTAGGCCACAAAAATATAAAGTATCTACATTTAAATTTCTTGCACTATCAAAGTTTTTACTATTAAAAAAATAATCAAATTTATATTTTAATAATAAATTTCCACCTACAAAACCAGAATATCCAACAATACATTTGCTCATAATTAAATATTATTAATATATATTTTTTATATATTTTTTTATTATTTTATATAAAGCAAGAAAATTTTAATATAATAATGGCTAAAGTTAAAGTGTTTTGTATGACTCGTGATGAATATGATTTAATAGAACATTTTATTTTATATTATGGATATTTATTTGGTTATGAAAATGTTATAATAATAGATAATAATAGTATTAATATACATGTTTTAGAAGTATATGAAAAGTATATTAAATTAGGTCTTAAAGTTTTTTATGAATCTAATTATAAGGAAAATGGTCAAGGAGATGCATTTACTAAATATATGCACTTAGAAAAAAGTAATTGTGATTTTTTAGTTGGATTAGATACCGATGAATTTTTATTTACATATGATGAATTTATTAATAATAAAGATCCAGTTAATAAAATAAAAATACAACAAATATTTGATTCTTATGATATAAATGATACTTTATTCAAAATTGATTTATATCCATGTAGTGCAGTTGACCCATCTAATTGTAATTATAAAAATAATAAATTTGAAAATCCAGCAATAGAAATTAATTATTTTTCTCATGATTTTACAGCCGAAAATATTAATATGGAAACTATAATAAGTGTTAGATGGCAAGATATTCAAAAATATTTTGTAAGGAGTACAGCATTTATAGAAACTACTTGTGGTAATCATTCAATTAAAATTAGTCATGGTAATAAAAAAAATTCTTTATTAGGATTATTTCATTTTAATAATACGGGTAGTCGAAGGTCATATGAAAGATCTAAATTAGTTATTGATGGTTATAATTATTTTTCAACTTCGGATGATATAAAAACACAAATAGATTTTTGTGTATCAAATAAACATTTATTTAGTAGAGGTAGCCATAAAGTAATAAATTATCATTTAACATTATTAAGAATGTATATAATTGAATTATATATACCATATATTAAACGATTACCATCTATTGAAGAATTAAAAATACTGTCTAATGGACTTATGCATGTATTATGTAAAGATATAGAAAATCATTTTAAAAATTCTCAAGAAGCAATAGAAGCTATTTCACATAATGCTATATCAGTTAATGATACTGAAAAAAATAATTTAATATTTTATGATGAATCCATAAAAGACTTATCTTTAAATTATAATATTTTTAAAACAAGTTATTTACAAAATTTATTAAAAAAACTTTTACAACCTAATAAAATTAGAGGATATCTAAATATTTAATAAAAATATTATTTATGAGTTAATATGATAACTTTTATAAATAAAATTTATCTTAATTTTGGTTCTAAATATTCTAGTTTTAATTTTTTAAAAACATCTTCTTCAGATTTAATTTTAATAATTTTATTTTTATCTATTTGTAATAAACTATATTCAGATAATTTATATCCTAAATTATGTGCTATTTTTCTCATATATTGATTATTTTCTGCTGAACCAGTGAAATATAATAATGCAGTATAATAAGATTTCCAATCAACATATCTTATATCAATTCTTCTAAATGGATTATCTTTATATTTAATAAATCCCATATATTTAGTATCAAAATTTTTATCAGTTAAATCATCTGTTATTAAAGGGTTATTATTATTTGCTCTAATATTTTTTTTTAAATCATTTACTAATGTTAATAAATAATTATCATTAGTATAATCTATTTTTTTACTAAATAATATGTCAATATCCCCAGAAGTAGGTTTTTGTCTACGATAAGAACCACAAATTTCTAAAATATATTCTTCTTTTTCATCTAAGTTTTTATTATATTTTTTTATTATATTATCTAATATTTTTTTAATGAGTTCAATTTCTTTTCTTGGAATATTGCCAAAAAATTTATTATGATATTTTATTCCTAAAGCGACTTTATCATTTACTGCATATTCGTTATTTTTTATTTTATTTTTTAAATCATTAATTGATTTAATACCATTTTTTATCATTTCTAATGCGGTAGCTCTTCCAATGCCAACAATAGTTTCTAATTCATTAATTATTGATTCTTTTTCATCAATTTGATAATTATTTAATTCTTCTAAGGAACCATTATTTAATATTTCTGTTATTCTATTTATAGTTCCTTTGCCTATTCCAGGCATTTTAAATTCATTTATATTTTCTAATGTAATTACCTTGGGATACTTTTTAATAATATTTAATGCATTTTTTATATTTTTTAATTTAAATTTATTAGCTATTTTTTCTTTTTCATTAGTTATGTTATCAGATAATGATTGTATATATAATAGCAATTTATCAAATTCTTTAATTATAAGTTCATTCATTAATATTAATTAATATTATTTTTTAAATATATTTAAAAAATAAATTGAAAGAATTGTAATGAAAGGATTATATAATATTGGTAATACTTGTTATCTAAATTCTGCATTACAAATGTTATTACAAAATGAAGATTTTTGTAAATTAATATTGGTAAATAATAATAATTCTGAAATTTTAGGTGAATTATCAAATTTTATAATACAATATTATTCAGATTCACAAGATAATATATTATCACCTGAAAAAATAAAAAATATATTAGGTGCCAAGTATGATATATTTAAAGGTTTTCAGCAACAAGATGCAACAGAATTTATTATATTTTTTTTTGATTTAATTAATACAGAATTAAAAAATGATAAATTATATGATTTGTTTGGATTAGAAACTACTACTAGAATAAAATGTAAATTATTAAAATGCTTACACATTAATAATAAAATAGAAAAGAATTTATTTTTAATGTTGGATGCAAACAAATCAAATAATTTAAATGATTTAATAAGTGATTTTATTTCAAGAGAAGTAATAGAAAATGAATATACATGTGATAATTGTAAAAATAAAAATAAAATTTCAAAAAGAATATTAATATCAAATATGCCTAATAATTTATTAATTTGGATTAAAAGATTTAATACTGAAATTATAGATTTTGGAAATAAATTATCTAAAAATAATAAAGATATAATTATTCCATTACAATGGAATAATTATGAATTAAAAGGAGCAATTATTCACTCTGGAACTTTATTTGGGGGTCATTATGTATATATTAGTAAATATGATAACAAATGGTTATTATTTAATGATAATGATATATCAATTGTAAATAATATTGAACCATATTTATTAAAATCATATTATTTATATTATAAAATAATTTCTTATTAAAATTATATATATATACATGAGTAATACATTAAAAACAAATTTATCTATACCATGGAAAAAAAATATATTCTTAACAAATTTAGATAATGATATATATTTAACAAAAATAACAAATAATTTAAAAAATTTCATTAATTTAGAAAAATTATTTTCAATAAGTACAGTTTTTGTTCAAGGCCATACATATATTAAAACTAACATTAATAATATTTTTAATTTAGATAGTGAAATATCACAATTTATTTTTAATTATCAATATAAAACAATTAAAGCAAATGAAAACAATTACAATAATAAAAGTAAAAAATTTATTTATAATATTAATAAATTTGTAAATTTAACTATACCAAAATTATTAAAAAAAATATTTACTAAAATATTTATTTCTGATCATTTGCCAGTCATAGATAATAATAATAAAATAATGTCTTGGAATATTGAACATGATATAATAACATTACAACAAAGTTCTTATAAACAAATATATACTAAGTTTAGCAAAAGATTCCACAGATTTATAGTATTGAAAAATTATTGCATTATTAATATAATTAATAAATTAATTAAATCAAATTATATTTGTTGTATTCAAGAAGGAAGTTATTTATTACTTTGGCTTTTATATCAAATTTTTAAAGAAGAATGTTATATTAAATATACTGCTAGGCCGTGGCATGCTACAAATCAACCAAATAAATACAAAGGAACTAACACTTTTTTTAACTATTTAAGAAATAGTAGCGAACTTAAAAAATATCCATATCAAAACATAAAAAATATTGATGCAAGATGTATATTTATTTTAATTATCACAATAATACCTAAACAACGTGCGGATACACCTAAACAACTTGCGGATACTACAAAGTCGATACCTATAATGGCTGAGGTTAATATTAAAACTAATTTAAGGAATAATACAACTAATTTGGTACAAGGTAATAATACATGTCCAAACTTAGTTAAAAATGAAACATTAAACAACATATCTAAATTTCGTGGATTGCAAACATATATATCCAAAAATAATGAAACAATAATAATAATAAATATGCATTTAAAAGCAGATAATGACAAAAGAAAACCTGCAAATTCAAAATTAACAAGTAACGATAAAAATTATTTCGATACTTTAATTAAGCCATTAATTACTAAACTAACTAATAAAACACAGATTCATGTAGTAGGAGATTTTAATTGTTCGGGTGACCTAATTTTTAAACATATTAAAACTATGAGTAATACAGTAAATTTTGAAGGAACATATACAATATGCAAAGAATTAAAAACAGCAGTAGATGGTATATTTACAATTAATAATAACGCAAGGATTCCATTTAAAAAAGAAGCATCGATACAAGAAATATCGGCAAGAAAAAAAAAATTTGCTATTAAATATTTTTTAAAAAAAATTATTACTAATAAAGATATATTAGATTTATTATTAAATAAATTAAAGAATTATTTAGACAGAAATGAAATAAATAAGTATATAGTTATACCTATTCTGGACAAATTTGGACTACTATAAATAGTTGTTATCTTAAATATATGTCTTTATAAAGAATAGTTTTTTTAAACAAATGTTTAGTATAAGAAAAAAAGTATTCTATTCCATAAAGAATAATTTATTTAAATATAAATTATTTTTTTTTTAGAATAATCTTTTATATTATAATGAATGAGGAGTTTTTAAATAAATTAATGCTAAATTTTACAAGTTTTTATGAAAAATTTAAAAATTTTAATATTGATTTTGTATTATCTTCTAATCATAATTATCTAACACATAATATTAATTCAGAATTAATTGATAATAATATATCAAAATATATTTATTTTAATCAATTAAATATTAAAAAAAATATTATTTTAAATAAAGATAAAATTTTAAATAATTTTATAAATAGAAAAACCAGTTTTATTAAAAATTTAGGAAAATTAGATCAATTAATAAATAAAGATGGTAATATATATTCATCACTAACTTCTAATATTCTACTAAATCTTATTTATGACTTACAAGCCAAAATATTTATTTCTGATCACTTGTTTGTTATTGATAAAATAAATAAAATTATAACATGGAATGTTGAACATGACATATTATTATTAAGTCAAAATATTAATAAAATTAAATATAAAACAAAAATTGTTTTACATTATATAACTTCATATCAATGGTTTAAATCATATATATTATTAAAAAATTTTATTATTTTAAATATTATTAATTATTTAATAAGTCTTAATTATATTTGTTGTATTCAAGAAGGGTCATATCTATTATTATGGCTTTTTTATCAATATTTTGATAAAAAATTAGTTTCTATATCATACTTATCCAGACCATGGCATAATACACCACAAGATACAATATTTTTTAATGATTTAAAAGAAGACAAATATAGTGATGTAAAAAAATTTATAACTACAAACTCAGTTGACGCAAGATGTATATTTTTATTAACTATTACTATAATACCTAGAAAAAAATATTATGTATTAAAACAAAAAACTATTATATCTGCATCTATTTATAAAAATAATATAAAACCTATTATAACAATTAATAATAATAATACTTGTAAAAATTTATTGGAAAATATCAAATTAAGTCATATTTCAATTAAAAGAGGATTAATAGTTAGATGTATGAAAAAGAATATATTACAAAAACCAAATGAACTGCAACATATTAAAATAATTAATTTACATGTTAAAGTAACTAAAAAAGATGGTCATTTAAAGTTAACTCATGATGAAAAACAACTAATTAAAACAATAATTAAAAAATATCACAATACAATAACATATTTATTAGGTGATTTTAATTCATCTTGTATTTTAATTCAGGAATATTTAATATATTTATTAAAAAATCAAAAAATAAATAGTAATTTTATAAATATTTCACAATTAGAAACAGCTGTTGATGGAATATATAAAATTACAAATAAATAATAAATGTATATAAATTAAATATAAATAATAAATGTATATAAATTAAATATAAGTATAAATAAATTTTATTATATATAAATTAAATAAATTTAAATAAATCAAATTAAATTACTTAAAGTTTCTTTATTAAAATTTATTGTTTGTGTCCAACCTAATTCTAATAATTTATTATTATTAATAAAATAACGTTTATCATTAAAAGGTCTATCATCAATAAATTGAATATATTCTTGATAATTATTATCATTTTTAATTATATCAATTAATAATTTGGTAACATCTAATACCGAAATTTCGCAATTAGAACCTATATTATAAATTTCATGAATAATTCCTTTATTTAAAATACACTCAATTGCTGAACAAACATCATCTATATAAATAAAACTTCTTAGTGCTGAACCATTGCCATGAATTGTACATTTTTCATTATTTTTTAATAAATTAATAAATTTAGGAATTAATTTTTCTGGATATTGATTTTTTCCATAAACATTATTACTTCTTATAATTATTGCTTGTAAATTAAAAGAATGGATATAAGAATTAATTATCATCTCTGCCGCTGCTTTAGATGCGGCATATGGATTAGTAGGAGATAATATATCTGTTTCTTTTTTAGAGTCTTGATTTAATTGAGATTCTCCATAAACTTCATCAGTGCTAATATGAATAATTTTTATGTTTATATTACTATTTTTTATTGCTTCTAATAATGTATGGGTTCCTTTAATATTATCTTCAGTATATTTTAATGGTTCTAAAAAAGAATTATCTACATGAGATTGAGCCGCAAAATGAACTATAGTATCAATATTTTTGCTTAATAATAAATATACTATTAAATTATAATCATTAATATTTCCTTTTATAAATTCATAATTATTTCTATTAATAATTGGATTAATTAAACTATTATAATTTAAAATATCAATATTATAAAAATTATAATAATTATATTTTTGAGTCATATAATTAATAAAATGCGATCCTATAAATCCACAGCCCCCTGTAATTAAAATATTTAACATAATAATATATCTATATTTAGTAATATATATTTATATGTATTTATAAATATTTAACATAATATATATATTAATATATATATTATGTATTTATAAATATTTAACATAATATATATATTAATATTTAGTAATATATATTTATATGTATT
>Ga0214919_10009917_pt1 | contig 12179 bp, 13 predicted proteins | sample LL1503_MetaG_FD_177994 | JGI IMG/M metagenome (GOLD analysis project Ga0214919, IMG submission 177994) | Freshwater microbial communities from Lake Lanier, Atlanta, Georgia, United States - LL-1503 | ecosystem: Environmental > Aquatic > Freshwater > Lake | place: USA: Georgia | collected...
CAGTGCCAGCGTTTGCGTGAGGATGGAGTTGTCTGCGCCGTGGCCGGGCAGCCCTTCAGGCAGCTTGCCGATCAGGTTGCGAGTCTGAAAAAACAAACGACCGCTAGCCTTGGCCTGCGGATCGATGCTGGCAATGGCCGGTTGGATGACGATGCCTTGGTCGATCTGTGCCTTGGTTGCACCACCGAGCAACTCATCGAGAAAGCGCGATACCTGGCGCACGTTGCGCGCCTGTTCGGAAAGCCCCTTCTTGTGCTGGTCGAGTTCTTCCAGCACCACCATCGGTAGATAGATGTCGTGCTCTGCGAAACGGAAAATTGCCGTCGGATCGTGCATCAGCACGTTGGTGTCGAGAACGTAGATGCGTTGGGCTTCAGCTGGCAGTTCTGAGGGTTTCAAGTACCTGCTCCGCGTGGCCGGGGACTTTGACCTTGCGCCATTCGTGCCGCAGCACGCCCTTGGCATCGATGAGAAACGTGCTGCGCTCGATACCCAGCACTTTTTTTCCGTACATGTTCTTTTCGCGAATCACATCGAACAGCTTGCAGGCTGATTCGTCGGCATCGCTGAGCAGGTCAAATGGCAGGCCCAGCGAAAGCCTAAACTTTGCGTGGGATGCCAGGCTGTCGCGCGAGATGCCCAACACCTGTGCTCCGGCGGCGGTGAATTGGCTGTGCAGATCCCGAAACGCTGCACTTTCGGTCGTGCATCCGGGGGTGGCATCCCTAGGATAAAAGTACAGGATCACCCAGTTGCCACGCGCATCGCGCAGGCTGAAATCCTTGCCTGCAGTCGAGGGCAAGGTGAACTGGGGTACTGCTTTGCCTGTCACGACCTGAGTCATGGCATTACCTTTAATTTTTGATGGGTTCGAGGATGGCGTCGAGATTAAGTGAGTCGCAGTAGTCCATGAAGTCTTCGCGCAGCTGCGACACGTGTATGCGAGTGGGGACGTTGATCATCATCTGCAGCGAGAACATGGCCGCGCCGGTCTGGGCGGCAAGATAGCTGCGTGTCGCCACTTCGCCGATATCGATTTGGCGGCTGGCAAAGAAACCAGCCAGACCGGATGCAATCGCGGGTTGGTCTGCACAGACCACATCGACGGAATAGGGCAGGTGATCGGCCCGCCGGGGTCTCGCCTCGGTACGACGCAGCTGAACGATCAGCCCATTGGTCTCGGCCAGGCGCGGCAACTCGGTCTCCAGGCGCGCTAGCGCGTGCCAATTGCCTCCGACCAGCAGCTGGAGGCCGAATTCGGCCCCCAAAGCCAGCATGCGGCTCTCGCTGATGCTGCCGCCGCAGTCGGCAATTGTGCGGGTGAACTCATGGACAAGACCGGGCCGGTCGCTGCCAAGTGCCGAAACAGCCAAGAATTGCTTCATGCCGACCTGATGTGGTTGAACCGATCCAGCATACCGATGCTTGCCTCGGATATCACGCGGACCGTAACATCGCGCCCCTTTATCGCAGTCATCCCGCCTCGGGGGTTGCCCAATGGTTCGTAACGGTTTCTCAGGCACTTATGTCGCCATCGTCACCCCGATGCTCGCAGGGGGAGGCGTGGATTGGCACGCGTGGGACCGTCTGATCGATTTCCACGCCGACAATGGCACCGCTGGTGTGATTGTGGGTGGCACCACGGGTGAGTCGCCGACACTCGGTGATGCCGAGTTGCGTGAACTGGTGTTGCAGGCGCAGCGCTGCGCAGCGGGCCGGCTGCAGATTCTGGCCGGTGCCGGCACCAACAGCACCGCCGGCACGGTCGGTAAGGTGCGGGAGCTTTCTGCGTTGGGTGTCGATGGGCTGTTGTTGGCCACGCCGGCCTACAACAAGCCCACTCAGGAAGGTCTGTATCAGCACTACGCAGCGGCGGCCGCCGCCAGCAGCGTGCCGCTGATGCTCTACAACGTGCCCGGCCGTACATCCGTAGACATGCTGCCTGCCACAGTGGCGCGTTTGGCGGTGTTGCCGCATATCGTGGCCATCAAGGAGGCTGTGGCCTCGCTGGATCGCATCCGCGAGCTGCGTGCGCTGTGTCCGCCACAGTTCCAGATCCTCTCCGGTGATGACCCTACGGTGCGCGAGGCAATGGCGTTGGGTGCCTGCGGTGTGGTGTCGGTCACCGCCAACGTCGCGCCGGCGCTGATGAGCCGCATGATTGCCGCCGCCGGTCGCGGCGAGACTGCACTGGCTGCGGAACTCGACGCCCGTCTGGCCGGTCTACATCAACACTTGTTCGTTGAGGCCAACCCGATTCCGGTCAAGTGGGCGATGGCGCGCATGGGCCTGATCGGTGATACCTTGCGACTGCCGCTGACTGAGCTCTCGCCGCAATGCCATGCGGTGGTGCTCGATGCGATGCGGCAAGCCGACATCACGCCCGCTGCCTGAGTACACGCCATGTCATCGACTCTGTCTCCCGTCCTGCACACTGCGCCGCGTTCCGTCTGGCGCAGCGCTGCGCCGTTGGCAGTGGCGATGTTGGCGCTGCTGGCTTTGCCTGGTTGCAAGCGTTTCACGCGCGCCGATTGCAATAAGCCACAGGGCTATGAGCAGGCGCAAAACCTGCAGGGTTTGCGCATTCCTGGTGGGCTGGATCCGCTCAATACACGCGGTGCGCTCAAGATTCCTGAGTTGCGTGAGCCCGAGGCACCACGCAACGTCAATGACGCCTGCCTTGAAGAGCCGCCGAAGTTTTCTAATGCGCGCCTGATGCCGCTGGTACGCGACAAGGCCACCGTCAAGGCTGAAAAGAAGGCTGCCGATGCTGCGGCCAAGAAGGCTAATGCGGAGGCTAAGGCCAAGAAGAAAGCTGACGCTGCAGCCGATAAGGCAGCTGCAAAAAAATAATCTGACGGTGCGTTGCCAGTGCAGAGCGCGGTGTGCGCTCTGGTACACTGCGCGCTCCAGCATCGTGTGTTTTTCGGAGAGGTGGCCGAGTGGTCGAAGGCGCTGGACTGGAATTCCAGTAATATCCTAACGGGTATTCGTGGGTTCGAATCCCACCCTCTCCGCCAGTTACAGTGGTGGTCCGCGTCGGCTCCTTCGCGACGGCAAGCCGTGAATCCCGCCAGGCCCGGAAGGGAGCAACGGTAACGGACAGGCCGGGCGCCGAAGACCGGCTGGCGCGGACCGCCTCCCATCGCTGCCCGTCAGCTCAGGCTAGTAGCCATGTCCTATACAGCGTTGGCGCGCAAATGGCGCCCCAAGTCCTTCGCCGAGATGTCGGGCCAAGAGCATGTGCTCAAGGCGCTGGCCAACGCCTTGGATGCAGGCCGCGTGCATCACGCCTTTTTGTTCACCGGTACGCGCGGCGTGGGCAAGACCACTATCGCGCGCATCTTTGCCAAGTGTCTCAACTGCGAGACCGGCATGCGTTCGGTGCCTTGCGGCACCTGTGCCAGTTGCCAAGAGATCGACGCCGGGCGTTTTCTGGACTTGATCGAAGTGGATGCTGCCTCTCGCACCAAGGTGGATGACACCCGCGAACTGCTTGAGAACGTGCAGTACGCACCATCGCGTGGTCGCTACAAGGTGTACCTCATCGACGAGGTGCACATGCTCTCCACCAGTTCGTTCAATGCGCTGCTCAAAACCCTCGAAGAGCCGCCGCCGCACGTCAAGTTTCTGCTCGCAACCACCGATCCGCAGAAGCTGCCTGCCACGGTGTTGTCGCGTTGTCTGCAGTTCAACCTCAAGCGCCTGACCCCTGCACTGATCAGCAGCCGGCTGGCACATGTGCTGCAGGCTGAAGGCATGGAGGCCGAATCTGCCGCGCTGCAACTGTTGGCGCAGGCAGCCGATGGCAGCTTGCGCGATGCGCTCTCGCTGCTCGATCAGTTGTTGGCCTTTGGCAATGGCGCGGCCCGCGAGGCCGATGCAGTGGCCATGCTCGGCACTGTTGATCGATCGCAGGTCACGCGGTTGGCACAGCTGCTGGCGGCTCAAGATGCAGCAGGTTTGGTGGCGCAGGCGCGCGATCTGGAACAGTTCTCACCCGACTACGCGCAGCTGCTGGATGAACTCAATGGCCTGCTGGCACAGGTGGCTGTGTTGCAGGTGGTGCCCAACTCAACCACCGAAGACTCGTTGTATGCGCCGGCGTTGCTGCAGTCGCTGGCTGCAGCAATCGCACCGCAGGATCTGCAGCTCTATTACCAGATCGGTTTGCTGGGGCGTCGCGATCTGCCCTTGCTGGCTGATGCTCGACTTGGTTTTCTGATGACCTTGGTGCGCATGTTGGCGTTTAGGCCGCAGGCGGCAACCACTGCTGCGCCGGCGCCTCTGGCAGCCGCAGCGGGGCAGGGCACGCGCCTGCCCGCAGCACCAGCCACAGCGCGGCCGGCGGCGATCGGTGTTGGCGCCTCCAGTGCAGCGCCTGCTGTTGCTGCACCGGTTGCCGCTCGGCCTGCCGATCCGGCTGCCTTGGCAGCGCTGACCGCAGCGGACTGGCAGGGGCTAGTAGAGCGCCTGGATCTGCGTGGCGTCACCCGTCAGTTGGCCGCTCACTGCGCATTGACCGCCGTACAGGGCAGTACGCTGCGTCTGGCGCTGGATCCGCGTCAGAAGCAGTTGCTCAACACGCAGTCGGTGGAGCGGCTTGTGCAGGCGCTCAGCGCCCATTACGGCATGACCGTCCGCACCGAGATCGACACCAATGCGGCGGTAGCCGACACGCCGGCGGCCGCGCAGGATCGCCAAGCGCGTCAGCGCATGGATACGGCCGCGGCCGGTCTAGCCGGTGATCCGCTGGTCAAGGCGCTGGCCGATCAGTTCGGCGCCACCTTGCTGCCCGAGTCGGTGCGTCTGACACCGACGGCCGCGGCTCCACCCAACCCGGTAGAAGACGACTGACACCGTGAAGCATTCGCCCGCGCTCGCGCGCCTCATCGATGCCTTGCATGCGCTGCCGGGTGTCGGCCCCAAAACAGCCCAGCGCATGGCTTTCCGCCTGTTGCAGGACGGCCGTGAGGGCGCGCGGGAGTTGTCTGGCGCTATCACTGGCGCCCTCGGTGCGGTCGGTCGCTGCTCGCGCTGTCGCATGCTTACCGAGGGTGAGTTGTGTTTGGTCTGTGCCTCACCGCAGCGCGATGCGTCGCTGCTGTGTGTGGTCGAGTCGCCCGCTGATGTGGTGGCGGTAGAGACTTCGGCCAGTTTCCGCGGTCGCTACTTCGTGCTGATGGGCCATTTGTCGCCGCTTGATGGCATCGGACCTGAGCAACTGGGGTTGGCGCAATTCGAACAGTTGCTTGCCGCAGGTGAAGTCCGCGAGGTCATTCTGGCCACCAACCCGACTGTCGAGGGCGAGGCCACTGCGCATTTTTTGTCGGGCTTGGCGCAAAAGCACGGTCTGCGTGCCACCCGCATCGCCCATGGCGTGCCCATCGGTGGCGAGCTCGAATATGTGGATGGCGGCACGCTGGCCCATGCCCTGCAAGGGCGTCAGAGCGTGTTCTAGCGGCGGTTACCGTTGCCGCGCGTGCCTGGTGCGCGCTGCCCCAGTAATTCTTCGTATAGCCTTCGCAGCCGGCGGTAGCTCTCGTAACGGCGCGCACTCATCCCTGCGCCTGCCACAGCTGCAGTGACTGCACAGCCGGGTTCCTGACGATGCCGGCAATCGCCGAAACGACAGCCAGGGGCAATGCGGTCTACCTCGATGAACCCCAGACTGGCTGCATCGAGTTGATCAACGGAGGGCGCGTAATCGCGCACACCGGGTGAATCGATGATTCTGCCGCCGCCGATGCAGTCGTACAGTCGCGAGGCGGTGGTGGTGTGACGTCCTTCGGATTCGCGCATCAGTTCGCCGGTGACTGCGTCTTGGCCGTCCACGGCCAATTGCCGGATGAGGGAAGACTTGCCTACGCCAGATTGCCCCAGCAGTACGCTGGTGTGCTGGCTCAGCGCGGTGGCCAGGCCTGGCAGACCGGTCCCTGCCAAGGCTGACACGCGGTGCACCTGCCACCCCAAGGTGGCCAGCTCTGCCAGCGCCGTCTCATCTTCATCACGCAGCGGCAGATCGGCTTTGTTGACGATCAGCAAGGACGCCAGTCCGGCGCTGGCGGCCGCGCACAGATATCGGTCGATCATGAAAGGATCGGGGCGCGGCACGGCTGCAATGACCACTGCGGCCATCGTCAGATTGGCAACGATGGGTTCGCTGCGGGCTCGCGCGTTGCTGCGTAGCAGTACGCTGCTGCGTTTGTGCACTGCAGTGGCCAGCACTTCGCCATGCGCATCGCGCTGACAGGCCACGCGATCGCCGCAGACTATGTCTAAATCACGACCGAATGGCCGCGCACGCAAAATCACTGCGGCATCGTCGCGCAACAGCACATGCCGGCCATAGGCGGCAATTACATCAGCGTCGAAGCGTTCAGGGCTTTGCATGGGCACTGCTAGAATGACACATCACACCGGAGTCACCGCATGCAGAGCCGCGATAACCTGATTTGGATTGATCTTGAGATGACTGGGCTCTCGCCCGAGCGCGACGTCATCATCGAGATCGCCACCGTGGTCACCGACGCGCAGTTGCAAGTGCTGGCGGAGGGGCCGGTCATTGCTATTCACCAAAGTGATGCGATTTTGGCTGGCATGGACGAGTGGAACACCCGTCAACACGGCGGTTCGGGTCTGGTGGATCGGGTGCGGGCCAGCACTCACGATCACGCTGCTGCCGAGGCGGCCACGCTGGCCTTTCTGGAGCAATGGGTGGCAGCGGGTGCATCGCCGATGTGTGGCAACAGCATCTGTCAGGATCGGCGCTTCATGGCGCGGCACATGCCTGCGCTGGAGCGCTGGTTCCACTATCGCAACTTGGATGTCAGCACTCTCAAAGAGCTGGCACGTCGTTGGGCGCCACAGGTGTCGGCTGGGTTCAGCAAAAACTCCGCCCATCTGGCGCTGGCTGATGTGCACGATTCCATTCGCGAGCTGGCCTATTACCGTGAGCATTTGTTTGCTGCAGTCTGTGCGCCGGCTGCTTGAAGACTGCCGCTTTGCCGCGGTAGTTTGAAACATGCTCACTGAAGCCACTTTACCGGTCTCTTGGCGTGCGAAGCCGCGCAGCTTCGTGGCGCTGATGGGCCTGTACGAAAGCAATTACCTGCGTTTACTGCGATTGTGCGGTGATCCGCAAGCACTGCCAGCGGTACGCCATGCGCTGGTCGAGGGAGATTGTCCCTTGCAGCTAACGGTGGCGGCGCGTACGCCCTATACCACCGAGCTTGATCTCACTTATCTCATGCCCGATACCGATGAGCGTCTGCCGGATTTGCGCGTCAAGCTCTATAGCGATGCGCGCATGGCCGAGGCGCTGTCCTGTGCCAATCAGCCGCTGCATCCGGCGCTGCGCGCTTTGCATCTGGCTACCGCAGCAGAGCAGTTTGATCAACGCTGGCGCCTCAACGTGCTGCTCAACAAGTGGCTCGAATACTTGTTGGACCGTGGCTATCAGTTGAGCTGATCAGGGCGCTTAGCGCTTGAGCCGAACGCTGCCGTTGCTGTTGCCGGCAGCAGGCCGTGCAGCAGGTGGCGCTGCGGCCCCTGACGTCGTGACCACCACCAGATCGGCCAACAGTTGCGTGGTCTGATCCAGCAGGATGTCTGGGCCCTTAGCCGCGTTGGCGACCTTGGCCGGTGCATCCTCAGCCGCGGCATCGGTCTCGGTGTCATCCAACGCTTTGAGTGGCGGCTTACCCTGAGTGATGCGGCGCTGATTCTCACGCGCCAGTCGGTCTGCATCGAGTTTGCTGCGTTCGGCGCGACGGGTGACCAGATTCAGTGATAGCGATTTTTGTTTGCGCAGGCCTTCCAGCACCGCGATATCTGCCGTCAGCCAAGTGTAGTCAGCGTCGGTGCTGTTGCGTGCGGCGGCAGCTTGTTGAAGTGCAGCAACGCTGGGCAACAAGGCCGGTTGCCGCGAGGCCTGGAAGGGCACGCTTTGGATGCGATCCCAAGGCAGTGCCGCTTCTAATGAGCTCTCGCCCACATCATCCAGACTGATAGCCGAGGGCAGGGCGATGTCGGGCTCAACACCGCGGTGCTGGGTGCTCTCGCCGGTGATGCGATAGAACTTGCCGATAGTCACGGTCAGTTGCCCATCGACCGGACGCTGCGACCAGCGATCCAGCGGAATGAGGTTTTGCACCGTGCCCTTGCCAAAGCTGCGCTGACCGACGATATAGCCGCGTCGATAGTCTTGAATAGCGCCGGCAAAGATTTCTGAAGCCGAGGCGCTGTAGCGATCGATGAGCACCATCAGCGGACCGTCATAGGCGGTGCCGGGAGTCGGATCATCGAGCACTTCGATGCGACCGGTGGTGTCCTTGAGTTGCACCACCGGACCCTTGTCGATGAACAGGCCGGTCAGTCCAGTGGCTTCTGGCAGATAACCGCCGCCATCGCCGCGCAGATCAAGGATCAGACCGTCGATACCGCCTTCTTTGGCCAGCTCTTCGAGCAGGCGCTTGGTATCACGTGTGGTGCTGCGATAGTCCTTGTCGCCCTGACTTTGGGCCTGGATGTCTTGATAGAAGCCCGGCACGCTGACCACGCCGATGCGCACTTCGCGACCGTTGCGCTGCACGACGCGTTTTTCTTTCTTGGCTGCCTGTGCTTCAAGCGTGACCTTGCCGCGCGTGAAGTCGAGGATCTTTTCTGGAGTACCCGGGGCAGCGCCCGCAGGCAGCACCTGCAAACGCACCAGCGTGCCGTTCTTGCCGCGGATCAGTTGCACAACATCGTCGATGCGCCAGCCAATCACTTCCTGAAAAGCGCCGGTTTTGCCCTGGCTGATGCCGACGATTTTATCGCCTGCGCCAATGGTGCCTGCGACTGCTGCAGGACCGCCGGGGATAATGTTGACGATGCTCACGTAGTCGTCAGAGGCTTGCAGCGTTGCACCGATGCCCTCATAGCTGAGGCTCATCTGGATGCGATATTCCTCGGAATTGCGCGGCGAGAAGAAGCTGGAGTGCGGGTCGAAGGTGCGCGCGAACGCATTCATGAACGATTCGAAGATGTCTTCCGGCGTGATCTGATCCACGCGCTTGAGCACGCGCTCGTAGCGCTTTTTGAGCACCTCTGCACTGTCTGCCCAATTCTTGCCGGCCAGCACCAATGACAAGCCGTCGCTCTTGACGCGCTTGCGCCATAGATCATCGAGCGCAGCCGTGTTGGCAGGCCAGGGGCCCTTGGCTCGATCAAAGTCGAAGGTTTCCTGCAAGGCCCAGTCGGGCTCGGTGTTCAACAGCTGCATCGCATAGCGGATGCGCTCGCGATTGCGTTGCTGATAGCGGGCAAAAATGACAAAGGCCGGTTCGACTTCCCCGGTATGAATCATGTCGTCGAAGCGCAGTCGGTACGCTTGGAACTCGGCGATATCGGCAGCGGTGAAATAGCTGCGCTGGCTGTCGAGTAAGTCCAGATAGCGATCAAATACCTGTGCCGACAACTCGTCGTTGATGGCGATGCGCCGGTAATGGGCTTCTTCGAGGATGGCGCTGACGCGCCGCGCAACCTGCCGCTGTCTCTCAAGCGGTGCGACGGCACCTTGAGGCAGCGCGGTGCTGAGTGCCGGGGCTCCGGAGGAGCCGGCACCGACCAGAGAAAAAGCGAGGAGGCCGGCCAGCGACAAAGCGTGCAAGGGCCGACGAAAGAGTTGCGTAGTCAAAGTGGAACCGCCCGCGAACCTGTGGGTGAGCTAAAGTGACGGTCTAGGCTGAGGCCGCGCCGTGCTGTATCGAGGCTAGTCTGCCTTGGCGGCAGGAACAAGTGCCACAGGCCAACCTTTGTTGTCAGGAGTAGAACTTGCGTCCTCTGGGAATGTTGCTGGCATTGGCGTTTGGTTCTTCGGTGTGCATGACGTTGGGACTGACCATGTCGCTGGCTGTGTTGCTGCTGGCGGCACCGACGCATCCGGAAATCCCCGTATTGGTCCGCACGGTGCCCTGGGGGCTGGTGCTGACCACTGCTGCCGGCTTCTCGCTGCTCGGGGAACTCAGGCAGCTGCCTTGGCGCCGCCGTGCCCAGCTGGCGTTGCTCGTGGTGATGGTGGCTATAGCAGTCTGGTTTACGCCGGCTGGTTGATCAGCCCAGCAGCACACGGCGCAGCCCGCGCCAGGCCAGCATCAGGCCATAGGGGCCCGCAGCCAGCAGCCAATGGGCGACAGAGCCTTGGGCTAGCTCCTTGAGGTAATCCAGGGTCAGCGCAAAGGGCCCGCCGGTGGCGCCGGTCAGTGGGTCACGCACATAGTCGCCAATCACAAAGTGACCACAGACCCAGATTGCCGAGGGCAACACCAATACACCCAGGGCCAAAGCCACCGCGAAGGCGCCCAGTTCGAAACCCAGCACGCTGGGAGGCTTGCCCCTGCGGGCGGCTTTGGGGTCTTTTGAGATGGATTTGTTCACGCGGGGCATAATAGCCGCACCATGCAAAAAATCAGAACCGCTGTAATCGGAGTGGGCTACCTCGGCAGGTTCCACGCCCAAAAGTATGCCGCTCTGCCACAAAGCCAGTTGGTGGGTGTGGTCGACAGCAGCTTGGCCATCAGCCAAGCGGTGGGCGCAGAGTTGGGTGTGCCGGCTTATGCCGATTATCACCAGTTACTGGGCCAGGTGGATGCGGTGAGCATCGTCACCCAAACCCCTGCGCACTATGCGATCGCCGCAGACTTTCTGCGTGCTGGCGCGCATGTGCTGGTGGAAAAGCCCATGACCGAGACACTAGAGCAGGCCCGCTCGCTTATAGATATCGCTGCCGCTGCTGGTCGTATCTTGCAAGTCGGTCATCTGGAGCGTTTTAACGCGGCCATTTTGGCAGCGGAGCCGAGTTTGCACGAGCCGCGCTTTCTCGAATGCCATCGCCTGGCACCGTTTCGCGAGCGCGGCACTGATGTGAACGTGGTGCTGGATCTGATGATCCACGACATCGATATCCTGCAAAGCATCGTGCGCTCTCCCATTGTGTCCATCGATGCAGTGGGCACGCCGGTGTTCTCTGATGAGATCGATATCGCCAACGCACGGCTGCGCTTTGCCAACGGCTGCGTTGCCAACACCACCGCCAGTCGCGTCAGCCTCAAGACCGAGCGGCGGTTGCGTGTTTTTCAGGACGATGCGTATATCTCTATCGATCTGCAGCAGAAAATCCTGACAGTCATTCGCAAGCGCACAGCCGATACGCCACCGGGTCCGCTGCCAGTCAGTATCGAGGAGCAGAACCTCGATCAGGGCGATGCGCTCAAAGCCGAGATCGAATCTTTCCTCCACTGTGTACAGACAGGTGCTGCGCCAGTGGTCAGTGGTGAAGATGGTTTGCGAGCCTTGGAAACAGCGCTGCGCATCACCGAGCAGGTGCAGGCCGGACAGCGCGCGCGCGCATGAACCAGGCGCCTGCACATCTGGGGTCGGGTCATCGATCAGTGACGGTGGCTGCCACGCAGTTCGCCTGTACTTGGGATCTGGCGGCCAACCTTGATCGTGCCGAAGCGTTGGTGCGGGAGGCGGCGCGCAGTGGTGCGCAGGTAATCCTGCCGCAGGAGCTGTTTGAGACGCCGTATTTTTGCATTGAGCAGGACACGCGGCATCTGAGTTTGGCCACGTCAGTGCTGGCTAATGCGGCAGTGCAACGCTTTATGAAGCTGGCGGCAGAACTGCAGGTGGTGGTGCCGGTGAGTTTCTTCGAGCACGCTGGCCAGGCCTATTTCAATACGGTTGCTGTCATCGACGCCGATGGCAGCCTGCTGGGTTGCTATCGCAAATCACACATTCCTAATGGCCCCGGCTATCAGGAAAAGACTTACTTCAGTCCGGGTGATACAGGCTTTCGTGTCTGGGACACGCGCTATGGACGCATCGGTGTTGGCATCTGTTGGGACCAGTGGTTTCCAGAATGCGCACGCGCGATGGCGCTACAGGGCGCCGAGCTGCTGTTGTACCCCACTGCCATTGGCAGTGAGCCACCGCCGGCAGTGCCGGTGTTGTCACGCGATCATTGGCAGCGTGTGCAGCAGGGACATGCAGCAGCCAACCTAGTGCCGCTCATCGCATCCAACCGTCATGGGTTAGAGCGTTCACTGCAAGACCCTGAGGGTCTGTACATCCGCTTTTATGGTTCGTCGTTCATCACAGACGCTCAGGGTGCCAAACTGGCTGAGGCCCCCGAAGCT
>Ga0214919_10009919_pt1 | contig 12175 bp, 9 predicted proteins | sample LL1503_MetaG_FD_177994 | JGI IMG/M metagenome (GOLD analysis project Ga0214919, IMG submission 177994) | Freshwater microbial communities from Lake Lanier, Atlanta, Georgia, United States - LL-1503 | ecosystem: Environmental > Aquatic > Freshwater > Lake | place: USA: Georgia | collected 2015-03-15
GTTCCTTGTGCACCAGTGTATCCTTGTGCACCAGTAGTTCCAGTAGTTCCAGTAGATCCTTGTGCACCAGTATCACCATCGTTTCCAGTAGCTCCAGTATAACCCTGAGCTCCGGTGTATCCTTGTGTACCAGTAGCTCCAGTAGATCCAGTAGCACCAGTACGACCAGTGTATCCTTGTGCACCAGTGTATCCTTGTGCTCCAGTAGCTCCAGTAGATCCAGTAGCACCTGTACGACCATCGTTTCCAGTAGCTCCAGTATAACCCTGAGCTCCGGTGTATCCTTGTGTACCAGTAGCTCCAGTAGTTCCAGTGTATCCTTGTGCACCAGTATATCCTTGTGCACCAGTGTATCCTTGTGCTCCAGTAGCTCCAGTAGATCCAGTAGCACCTGTACGACCAGTATATCCTTGTGCACCAGTGTATCCTTGTGCACCAGTGTATCCCTGAGCACCAGTAGCTCCAGTAGTTCCAGTAACACCAGTATAACCCTGAGCTCCGGTGTATCCTTGTGCACCAGTAGATCCAGTAGATCCAGTAGCACCTGTACGACCAGTATATCCCTGTGTTCCAGTATAACCTTGTGCACCAGTGTATCCTTGTGCTCCAGTAGTTCCAGTGTATCCCTGAGCCCCAGTAGAACCAGTAGTTCCTTGTGCACCAGTGTATCCTTGTGCACCAGTAGCTCCAGTAGCTCCAGTAGCTCCTTGAGTACCAGTAGCTCCTTGAGTACCAGTAGCTCCTTGAGTACCAATAGCTCCTTGATCACCAGCAACACCTTGTAAACCAGATGAAGAACCACCAGAAGTTATACCTATAGTACCTTCATATCTCCAAAAAGTAAATGTAACTATTTGGTTTGAATTAGGACGATTATTATTAGCAATTCCTGAAATATATGGAGTATCTCCTAAAAATTGAACAATGCCTGAATTAGGATTGTAAACCCATGGATATTGAGCATTACCTATTGTATACGCACGATCTTCGCTAATATCGGCTCCATTATTTCTTATGTGTATAACTGGATTATAAGAACCATCAGGTGCATAATTTGGCGGAATACCTTTATTTAATAAATTATTTTTAACTTGATTTAATTTGTTACCGGCATTAAAACTAATATTTGCACCTTCAAACCAATAAGTTTGATTTGAAGTTAATTCATTTGATTTTAACACTAATTTTGTATATTTTACAATATATGGATAATATGCAGATACTTGTTTAAAACTATAAGTAGGAATACTATTCGTATAAGTGTTATCAAACAATGTAATAAGCATTTGTTCGCCTAAAACAATTGGTCCACTTTGAGGTACATATTGAGAAAAAACTTGATTATTAAAAATATTTATTCTTGAAGTCCCTGGAATTTCATCAGAAAATGGTAGCAATAGTTTTCCATTAGGATAACCAAATAATTGTTTATATAGTTGTTCTGATATTTTTTGTTGTCCAGTTGTTCCTAAATCACGATAACCAGACATTAATAAAATATAGTGTTATTTTTTATAAAATATAGTGTTATTTTTTATAAAAAACTATGGTATTATACTAATAATTGTAATGTTACATATTCAAACGCATAATTGGCATTCATTGGTAACCCAATTCTACAATAAATATAACTTTTTGTACCTTCTGCACCATATAATATACTTGATACTTTAGCTTGTAAATTAGTTCCATTCATTGTATAAGTTATTGATGAAGTACATCTGACAATTGTATTATCAAGATTATAATTATTAGTATTTATAGATTGTGGATCAGTTATTTCAGAGCTTAATACATTATTACTAAGAGTTCCCCTTTGAGAGCTACCATCAACCCATCCAGTAGATGAATTATTTGATGATGATGGAACTATATTAGTAGTATTAATAGTATTAATAGTATTATATTGTTCTACTCTATAATGTAAAAAAAATCTGTTTTTTGCACCATTCACGTAAAATGAATTTTTTGAATCTGTAGTTATTGTTGGTGTAACTCCCTTATATTTAAAATTTTTAAGAGTAAATAAAAAAAAAGTTGGTACAATAGTACTATCATGTTTCCAAACAAATGTAGCAAACCTGTAATTACTTGTTACTTCATCACCAGACTTTAAAACTGTAGAATAATCTATACTACTATTATTAGTATACGAATCATAATTAACATATCCTATAACATTTCCATTATTTAAACCATTATTAATATAACTATTATCAGAACTAATACTTTGATAATGCCCATTAAATACTTGAAGTTCTTGTGTCGGATTAACTGTATATTCTGTACCACTTATTGTAATTTTATTTGCAGCACTGTTAGCATGACTTATATTCCAATTATGACTATATTTAAATTGTGAATATGAAATGGTATTATTGTAACCATACATTGGCGGCATATACGTTTGTGTAGTAGTTGATGCCGGTAAAAGCGGTAATTGAACAGGTGCTGACCAAATCCTATACCCTGGTTGTTCAGTTGTAGATACAGCAGTAATATCGTCAGGATTACTTGTTGACTTATTAGTTATTAATAAAATGTAAGATGCCTTATCAAAAATTATTGGTAAAGATTGAGTATCAGAAGTTGCTGTTGACCCAGTGATATTTTTTGCAGTAACGCTTAATGATATATTTTTATTAAATGACGTGCTTAGACCGGTACCCTTTACTGAAGTATTAGTAAAAGTAACTGCAGAACCATCTGTTTTAATATTAGTGCATTTGGTCAAATTTGATTCATTTGGAGTTTCTATTATAAAATTTGAAAAATTATAAGTTAGTAAATCGCTTGTAAAGAAATATTTGAATAATTTTGATATGGTTGAAGTTACGGTAAATGTTGGTTGTCGTCCTATAATATTGATACCAGAAACTGAATCAAATTGATTACTAACAAGTGTACTGAGACTAAAAGTAACTGAATTAGTATTAATTATTGGGGGTCCAGTTAAATTATCATAATAAAATTTATAATTGCTATTTGTATATGATGGTAATATTGTCGTTAGTGTATTATTGTTGATATTTTTATATGTTTGTGTTAAAGTAATAGTATTTAGTTCCTGTGAAGGTGATAAAGATGAAGTAGGAATAACAACACTAAATGAAGGAACACTAAATGACGATAATTTAGAGTAAAATCCTTGTTGTGCTAAATCTGAGTTTTCATATTGATCTGAAGGTGTATTGCAATTTAATGTTATTGTTGTATTACTAACACTTGTTGTTAGTGCTGTTGACGAAAATCCTGGAAAATTTAGGGTTACTATATTACCACTATTTAATTTTGCGTCTAGTGACATAATATTATTTGAAGTTTTATTTCCTCTTACAGTACTATCATATTGTATACTTAAATCTGTATTACATGATAATGTGATATTTGTTATATTATTATTATTATTAAACAAGTTTGGAACTGATGTACCATTTGAAACCATATATGCAGTTATTGGTGTATGTGAAAATGTATAACTACCATTTCCAATATTTGTAGTTTCAGCATTAATTAAACGAGGTAAAGCAACCGTAGAAAATGATGAATTAAATAATGAATTTGTTAGGATTGTTGTAGTTGATGATAACCCTAATGAATTATATGAAACTATTTGTGGAAAAGTATAAACACAATCAGGATATAATCCTGTAAATTGTTGTGGTTGAGAATTTAATAAATACTGAATGTTGATGTCTGGACCTGTTTGACTAATTTGTCCATTATATCGGATAATAGAACCAGGTGTAGAATAATTACATTTATAACTCGTTATTGTTATGTTACTAAGTCCTTCAATATTTGTTTGAGTTGGTTCAATTATTGACAAAGTTATACTATTACTATCACTTGTGTAAGAAGAAGAATAATTTGCATCCTCAGAAGGAGGTGTACCATCAATAATATTATTATCAAATGTGCCAAAATTTACAGTTTCTGGTATTGATAATGCAAAATAGTTTTTATAGTAACCAGTAATTATATTATTAGTTGTTATAGATGCCAAATTATTTATATTATAATTTATAGACCATACACTTCTCGTAGTTGTAGTAGTCCCGTTACTAAGTCTAAAAGTTTGATAACCTGGACTAATATTTGTAGCTTGAGTTTTACTTATTATTATTCCTCCTAATGGCGGGTTACTTCCATAGTTTACATCAGTAGCTAAAGGTCTTACATAACGATAATCAAATGCCAATACAGAACTCGTTGTATTTAACATTCGTGCAGAATTAACTTGTCCTTCAACTGTATTATATGAAATATCAAAAATACAACCTAAAATTGTCGGCAATGGTTGAGGTAATGAACCCACATATATTTGATTAGGATATGTAATGGGTATGTAAATTTTTGATGATGTTTTATAAGGACTCCCGAACGAAACACTTGGTGGAGTATTCTCAAAATTAAAGGTACCAGTAGCGCCAGCAGCCCCAGTATATCCCTGTGCACCAGTCGCACCAGTATATCCCTGTGCACCAGTCGCACCAGTGAAACCAGCAGCACCTGTCGCACCAGTGAAACCAGCAGCACCTGTAGCACCAGTGAAACCAGCAGCACCTGTCGCACCAGTAGCACCAGTGAAACCAACAGCCCCAGTCGCACCAGTATATCCCTGTGCGCCAGTAGCACCAGTGAAACCAACAGCACCTGTCGCACCAGTAGCTCCACCAGGAGAACCAGCATCACCCTGTGTACCGCCGGGAGCACCTTGAGCTCCAGTAACACCTTGAGCTCCTGTAATACCAATACCAACGCCAACACTAACTCCATTTTTAACACTATTTGCAGTTACTCTTCGTGGAAATAATGATACTAATGACATTGTATAAATTAAAATGACATAATATATTTATAATTTGACATAATAAATATAACAATTTTGATAATAATAATAGATAATAAATTGACGTAAATATAAATAAAAAGAATTCATATAATAATATATAATATACACATGAATTCAAACTTTGATTTAAATATTAATAACTATAATAAAAACGAATTAGAAGAACTTTTAGAATTACCGATGAATTATGATGAATCCATAGTTGAAATGAAGGAAACAAAATTAAGACAAAATATCATGAATGACAATAGTATTTCATCATCAATAAAGTCAAAAACAATAAGTTTTATAGCAAATGTAAAAAATATATTGACTACAAATATACAAAAACAAAAAAATAATCCTCTAAATAATATCGGTAATGGTATAAATACTTTAACAAAAACATATCAAGGTGTTTATAATACAGATAAAACATTAAAAAAATCGGATATAACTGATGTAGGAAATACATATATAATAAAACAACCAAATACACCATATGGTCAATCCAGTCCAAGTGAGTTTTATCCTGGCTCTATAAATCCTCTAAGTAAACGTATTCTAAGAAAAAATATTAATATAGATACACGTTTTAGAGATAATTATTATACAACACAATCATCAAATTTTCATTTAGAATTACCAATCCGTCTTACCCAAGTGGTATCATTACAATTAACTGCATTAGAATTACCAGGAACATTTTATTCTATTTCAAAAGTATTCGGAAATAATTTTTTTGTTATTGAAATAACTGGTGCAGAACCACTGATAGTTACAGTTCCTGACGGCAACTATTCCTATTTAGATTTGCAAAATTACATAAATAATTTTCTATCAAATTCAAGTATTTCAGCATATAATATTCAGTTTTTGGCAGATATAAATACACCATCTGGTACTAATTCAAGCGGTTCTGGACGTATGGTTGTTGGATCTTTAAGCGGAACTGTAAATTTCTCATTAAATTTTCAGACAGATAAGTATGGAAACGAAGATAGACAAACACCGCTACCTTTAAAATTAGGATGGATGATGGGATTTCGTGAAGGTTTTTATGATGGCAATACGACATATACTTCAGAAGGGATTATTGATTTAATTGGTCCGAAATATATATATTTGGTCATAGATGATTTTAACAACAATGTTAGTGATGGATTTTATGGCGCATTTAATTCTTCAATATTAAATAAAAATATATTGGCACGTATTTCTTTGCAAGGAAGTGTTTTTAGTGTATTAGTACAAAACAATCTAAATTTATTGACAACCCCACGACAATATTTCGGTCCTGTTGATATTCAAAAATTACAAATTCAGGTATTAGATGAATATGGCAGAATCTTAGATTTAAACAATATGGATTATAGTTTCTGTCTAACATTCCAAACAGTTTATGATTTGTAATATAATATTAAGAATAATTATGTATTAAATAGTAAATAATATATAATTAATAATAATAAATGTCAAATGTTGCACTAATTACAGGAATAACTGGTCAAGATGGTTCTTATTTAGCGGAATTATTATTGGAAAAGGAATATAAAGTATGGGGGCTTATTCGTCGCTCATCATCAATAAATACCGGCAGAATTGATCATATTTTTGACCAATTATTCTTAAGATATGGCGATTTAACAGATAGCTCTAATTTATTCAATGTTCTAACAGAAATTAAAAATACATATCCTGATATTACCCGTTTAGAAGTGTATAATTTGGGAGCAATGAGTCATGTAAAAGTATCATTTGAACTACCAGAATACACATGTGATGTAGATGCTATGGGAACACTACGTCTATTAGAAGCATGTAGAACATGTGGTGTCCCATTGTCAAAAATTCGGTTTTATCAGGCATCCACGTCTGAAATGTATGGTAAGGTTGTTGAAGTCCCCCAAACAGAACGAACCCCATTTTATCCACGGTCGCCATATGGGGTGGCGAAATTGTATGCATTTTGGATAACAAAGAATTATAGAGAGGCTTATAACATGTATGCTTGTTCCGGTATTTTATTTAATCACGAGAGTCCGAGACGAGGACATAATTTTGTTACCAGAAAGGTGACGATTGCGTTGGGCAATATTTTAAACGGGAAGCAAGACCGACTTGTATTGGGTAATATTAATTCGCTAAGAGATTGGGGGCATGCGAAGGATTATGTAAAAGGAATGTGGCTCATGTTGCAGCAGGAGAATGCGGATGATTATGTATTAGCTACGAATGAATATCATAGTGTAAGAGAATTTGTGGAACGTGCGTTTTTTCAAAAGGGAATAAAAATAGGATGGAAAGGACAAGGTATTGCAGAAATAGGATACGATATGGATACGGGGAAGGAATATGTATTTATTTCGGAGAAATATTTCAGACCGGCGGAAGTGGATGAGTTATTGGGCGACTCTACAAAAGCGAAAGAAGAACTGGGATGGGTGCCGATGGTGAGTTTTGACGAATTAGTCAAAGAAATGGTAGAATTTGACTGTTAAATTATATTATGTTTTTTGTATATGCTAAAAATATAATATAATAATTATTCGGTGTTAACAAAAATAAAAATAAAAATAAAATAAATATAGCTAATATATAAATGGCACATGCTTTCAAAAAAATACCAGCTAAGCCGACATTTGGTACGTTAAAGCCTGATTTGTATCAAAGCGACTATATTACAAATAAAAAGGCCAAATTAGCGTTTTGTGATATTAAATATTTATGTAAAAATATAAACAAAGCATCCAGCTATAATCAGTTAAATTTATATAACCAGGGGCGATATTTAAAGGGTTTAGAAGTAGGTGCGATTTGGCCATTTGATAAGGCGGACCTAATATTTGGTCTATATTCTAAAATGGAATTGACGAATGTATGCACTGTTATAGATGGTCCTCCGTGTGATAAAATAGATTCATGTGCTGGTTGCTCTGCTGTAACAAAAATTGATGCTTCGCCGTTAGTAACTGATCCATTTTACATCACAAATACAGTTGACCCAGTTGGAGAATTATTTGGCAACTCAAGTTGCGGAACAAATAATTTTGTTAATTATATGGTTTACAATTAAAAAATAAGTTTATAATATTATAGGTGATGATTTGATGATGCTTATAAGTGATTCCTGGTTAGTGTAACAAAATATTCCCAATTGTTAAAATACATATGAAGCCTATAATATGTATTTGTTTGGTCATAATATATATGAAAACTGCATTTTTATCATGAATATTTCTATTATTATTATTTTTATTTTTATCATCATTATGCATATGCATATGCGGTGTTTCATGTATAGTTGGTAAAATATGAACATGTTTGGTTAACGATGTAGAATTATAATTATTTACGAACTGGATTTCAATGTCAGCATATTGTCCCCAATTTCCGTCGCCAGTTCCATCATAATCGCATCCATTAAATTCTGTATTTACTTCTAATGACGTGGATAAACTACTGGGCATTTTTGCGTTCTTTGTATAATATATTTACAATGATATATTATATAAAATATAAATCAATTTTATTTTTATATATATTTTGTTTTATTTTTGATTTAATACAACATGCTATAAGCTTTGTTTGAAATAGTTTTATATTTTTTTAATTTGGTCATTGAGTAGCGTTGAGATGCACGAATATATGCAGCATGAATACCCTTCTTATTTATTGTGCAAGTATTTTTATTGCAAATGGGAAACGATTTGTTTAACCCTAAAAAACATTTTTTCCCGCATTTTCGTAGCATAACTGTTCTTTGATGTTGTCCCGGGCTTTTTTTAGACCAACCTTTTACAAATGCACCTCTACCTTTGATTCCTGTTTTACCTGTTTTATTTTTTCGTGTATAACTTACCATATATAATATATAATATAATATAAATAATGAGAAATATAGTTTTAAGTATTGATGATTTGGAAGAGGGAATAGGAAGAGAAGGAGATATACCGCAATTATTACATGAAAAAGATATACTATTTGGGTTGGAAGATGGCTCAAATAGCACGACAAATAGCATAAATGTTAATAATGTTAATAATGATCATCATGATAATAATAGTAATAACGATAAACCAAGGTTAACTGCATTAGATTCACTAAAAAGATTTCTGCCAACAGACAAAGATAACGAAGACAATTATCAATCAGAAGATGAGAATTTGATAACATTAACTGAAAATATAAAAATAAAAGACTTGTCTGTTTTTAAAAAGTTAGAATACAAAGAAGTTGAATATAAAATAGATAAGGCATATTTTGATATAAACCATAAATATAGTAGCGCATTAGACATATTAGCAAGTTATTTAAAGGGTCAAAAAATAATCTATATGGAATCTAAATTTTTTTGTGAATCGCATTTGAATTGTTACATGATGCCGGCGATATTATTTTCAACTGCGGCAACAGTATTATCCTCATTTGTAGATAAATACACTTGGGGGTCTGTATTTATTGCCGGTTTAAATGGAATCATTGCATTTTTATTAGCAATAGTAAATTACTTAAAATTAGATGCGGCATCAGAGGCACATAAGATATCATCACATCAATACGATAAATTGCAAAGCACTGTGGAGTTTACGTCAGGCTCAGTGCTACTATTTAGATATAATGATATACAAAAGCTGGAATATCAAATAGACCAGTTTGACCAGGAAAATAAAGATGAAATACAAAAAATGAAAAATAAGGTGGAAGAAAAGACGACAGAAATTGAAAAAGAAATGAAACAAAAGCTGGATGATGTTGAGAAAAAGATTTCTGAAATAAAGGAGACAAATCAGTTTATTATTCCTCGGATAATCAGGTTAAGGTATCCTGTAATATATAATACAAATATATTTTCGGTAATAAAGAGAATAGATGATCAACGTAAAAAAACGATAACAGATTTAACAAATGTGAAGAATGAGATTCGTTATTTTTGCCATTTAAAATATGTATATGAAAATGAAACCACATGTGGTAACAACAAGGATAAAATAAAAATAATAGCGACAATATTAATAAAATTATTTAAACGAAAACGATACTTATTGAGAGAAATAATATTATTGAAATCCGCCTTCTCAATAATAGACCAAATGTTCCACAAGGAAATAAAAGATGCAGAGGAAAAACGTAGCAGATATTGTTTAAATTTATTTTACGATAAAAATTATGTGAATCCGGAGGAAATGAATGATTTTATTAAAAATCTAATGGACCCATTTAATAATTGTATTACTCAAACTACAGTTGATTTTGATTCATATTATGAGGAATATTATAAGCTATATGATATTAAACAGCCTGATATGGAATTATCGTTACCAGATGAATATAATTTTAAAAAAATGTTGAATCCGTTTACTGTTATCCGGCGACGAAATTCATAACCTGTGATTTAAGTTATAATATAAAGAAAGACCCTTATTTTTAGTGATGCTGTATTTTAGTATTTGAAAAAAAAAATTGAATTTATATGGGGAATGTATTGTAAGTTACTTATAATTATAAACAAACCTTTAAAGCGATTAACTGACGACTAATAACAACTAATAACAAGCGACTAATAACAACTAAGAACCATGCAAAATACTACTACTAACGATGACGAGTATGTGTGTTATGTAGGTTTAGAGAAGACGAGCCGCCGCCAGGTCAATGGAGCCAACAAGTCCCGCAGCTACACTTCAAAGCAACAGGCCATTCAAAGACAAAGCAAGAAAAACCGAGCCAAGACTGATAAGGATACAGATTCAGTCACGACTTCGGATTCGGATTCAGAACCAGTTCATAAACAAAGCCCAAAGCAAAAGAAGGGGAACAAAAAGCCGAATCTGTTTGTGTCCGTACGGGATGTAAACAATGAGGTTTACGACGACGCTCAGGTTGAATACGACGTTCAGGATGAATTCGTATTGGAGGCGGTATACGAGTTCTTCCGTGAAGAGGCGTATAAGAAGCAAATACTTGACGACTGTATGAGATACAATGCCTATATGAGTCACAAGGCCGAATTGGAATACCGAAATAGCGACACGACCGAGCCAGTGGACCATTACAGGAACAGCTTATTGCTTGAGCTGATCAAAGAATACGACGATCACATTTCAACATGTAGAAATGTTGAAATGCAAGACCCACCAGACAACGACCTGTTACAAGATCCGAATTACTTGGCAATCCGAGACGAAATGCTGGACATGCTGAGGAGCGAGCACCTCAGAGAGTTGGAGATTATGTATAGCATTGTCACTCACTGCAATGGTATACGGTTCGGGTCAAATGACCTGGTTGTGTAAGTAAGTGGTTATTAAGCAAGACAACATCAAGACAAAGTAAATACAATTATGAGACTATTACATATGAATTAAGGTAAGCAACTATTTACTATATTATATTGTTTGTGTGTTTTGTGCTAACATTTATTTTAGGTTTTTTCTCTGAATAATAAATAAAATTGAAATGCTTTATTAAAGAAATAAATAAACTAATAATATAACTAATAACTTAACCTAAACTATAACTAAAGAATGTATCTAAGACGAAGCGAGCGATTATCTGAATCTTTAAAAGTACGATATACAAAAGAATATGATAATTTAATAAGAGAAATTTGTAGATTAATACAGATATTAACACGTCCCGAACAATATACTTACTTTATGACTTCAGACAGATTTATTGAAATTAGGATTCAGCGTATGGATTTGTGTATCAAAAAAATCAATAGTAAACTCCCGTTTATTGTTTATTTTCACAAAAACAAATCCGTACAAGTTAATAAGTTAATGAAGTTGATTAAAGCGCAAACTATTAATTGGAATAAGGAAATACAAACGTTGATTCAAGGCGAAGATGAAGATGATTATTATATGACTCGTGTTAATGACACAGATGAAGATGATTCTTATATGATACAAATGATGACACGAATAATGAAAAACTGTTCAAAATTTCACAAAAAATATCAGGAGTATAGGTATGACTATTGGGGATATATTATTAATAAATATACAGGTGAAGAACATATAATTAATAAAATTGATGAATATTTATAATTGTATTTATAATTATAATTATATTATTGTTGTGTTTATATTATTTTTTTATTTTGAATCAACAATATAATATAATTTAATGCTGCAGAATAGTAACGGTGCAAATATATATGTTGTAGATGGTAAATCGTGGACTATAGGTGAACGTAAAATATCAATGTGGTCGGGTTCCAAATGTAATGAGTCCAAATGTAATGAGTCCAAATGTAATGAGTCCAAATGTAATGAGTCCAAATGTAATGAGTCCAAATGTAATGAGTCCAAATGTAATGAGTCCAAATGTAA
>Ga0214919_10009920_pt1 | contig 12175 bp, 11 predicted proteins | sample LL1503_MetaG_FD_177994 | JGI IMG/M metagenome (GOLD analysis project Ga0214919, IMG submission 177994) | Freshwater microbial communities from Lake Lanier, Atlanta, Georgia, United States - LL-1503 | ecosystem: Environmental > Aquatic > Freshwater > Lake | place: USA: Georgia | collected...
AACGCGCTCTCGGGTGGCCAACAACAGCGCGTGGCAATTGCACGTGCCCTTGTACACGAACCGCCTCTATTGATTTGCGATGAGCCCACATCGGCGCTCGATAAAGATACCGGCGCACAAATTATGGAAATGGTGAGAGAGCTTTCACGTTCGCCCGACCGTTGTGTCGTTGTGGTGACGCATGACTTCCGAATTTTCCGTTTTGCCGATCGCATCGCTGAGATGGAAGACGGTCGCATCTCTCGCGTGGTCGACGACCCCCTTTCTTTAACGCAGCAAAATATTTAACCCTATGTTCCAAAAACGCTATATTCTCATCGCCCTTGCGCTTGCTGGCTCCATCGCCGCCTGGCAACTCACCCGCGGAACATCATCCGAAAAGCCCATCACGCCCCCTCCCTATGAACCTGCGATACGCGATAAGGATGGTTTGATTTCTGCGGCCGGCCTCGTCGAAGCGTCAGCTGAAAATACTTTAGTGGGCTCGCCCAACTCCGGACCGGTGCTCGCGGTGCATGCTAAAGTTTGGGATAAAGTAAAAGTCGGCGATCCGCTCATCACACTCGACGACCGCGAACTCAAGGCACAGCTGGCGGTTCAGCTCGCCGCTGTACGCACGGCTGAAGCCGAAGCGGAGCGTGCCGACGATCAAGCCAAGCGCTGGACGGGCATCAAGGACAGCGGTGCAGTGAGCACATCGGATTTAATTTCATACCAACTCGCGGCTAAGGCAGCACAGTCCAAGTTGGCATTGGCGAAGGCACAAGCGGATCAATTAAGCGTTATGATCGACCGCATGGTCGTGCGGGCACCCATTGATGCGACCGTGCTGCAGGTAAATGTTCGAGTCGGAGAATTCGTCGCTGCTGGAATGAAAGCCCCAGTGATTTTAGGCGACATCAGCCACCTGCAGATACGTTGCGACGTGGACGAGCAACTCGCTCCGCGCATGCGCGATGGCTTGCCTGCTAAGGGATACCTTAAAGGTGAGAGCTCGCGCGTGGGCGCCGAGGGTCGCGCCATTCCATTAAAGTTTGTACGCATTGAGCCGTTTGTGATCCCCAAAGTTTCGTTGACTGGTGCGAGCGTGGAACGCGTCGACACACGCGTGCTACAAGTCATTTACCAATTTGATCGTCCCAGCGACCGCACCATCTTCGTGGGTCAACAAATGGACGTCTATATTGATACCACCAAAACTTCGGCGACGAATGAAGCGGCTAAATAAAAAGTTTCTACTCGCAGCACTCTTGCTCGCCGGCTGTGCCCATGAGGCCGCCGTGCGACCCGATGGGCTGGCGCCAGTGAGTGAGTTTGCCCACGCTGCGAAGGAGAATAAAATCGCAGGCGAACAATGGTGGAAATCTTTTCAAGATCCTGCGCTCGACGGATTAGTTGAACGGGCGCTTAAGGCGAACCCCGACTTGGCCATTGCTCAGGCGCATTGGCGCGAGGCGCGTGCGGGTGTGGCTGCCGTGAACGCTCAACTGCTTCCACGTGTGGATGCGCAGGCATCGTATCAGTCGAGTCGGACCTCTGCTGAGTCCGGCAAAAACTTTCCGACGATGCCTCGTCGATTTGATACTTTGACTGTGGGCGGCCAGGTGAACTGGGAATTGGATTTATGGAATCGTAATGCGCTCAATTCGCAGGCGGCACTCGCCGATGCGGTTGCGGCAGGCTACAGCGTCGAGAACGCCAAAGTTTCGTTGGCTGCGGAAGTGGCCCGACTTTGGTTTGCGGTGCAAGCGGCGCGCCTGGACTCGGTGTGCTTATCGGATGAATTTAAAGCACGCTACCGCGAGATGGAAATCACCGAGCAGGCCGTAAAAGCCGGGCTGCTGTCCACCGATCCACTTTCGACCGCTCAACTGGCAGCGGCACAGGCTAAGTTAGATGAATCGAATGCGTCCCGTCGACTCGCTGGCTACGAAGGTGCGCTGCGCGCCCTCATCGGCGTACCATCAAACGAAAAATTACCTGAAACGAATTTTAAGGAAATTAAAATTAAGAAAACGCGGCCAGAATTTGGCGCAGGCATTCCTTCTCAGCTTTTATTGAGTCGGCCCGACCTCGCTGCTGCCTCGGCTAAGCTGGACGCTGCGATGTCGCGTGAAGGTGCAGCGCGTACCGATTTCTATCCAACCGTTACTTTGAATGGTCAGCTCGGTTGGCAGGCCGATCCCGCATCTCGCATTGGTCGCGGCTCGTCGGGCTTTTGGTCACTCATGCCTGCCGTGGATATTCCGATTTTCGACGGCGACCGCCGCGAGGCTCAATTAGAAGTGGCACGATCGCGCATTGATTTAGCGGGGGCCGTGTGGCGCAAGGCCGTCCTTAATGCGTTTCGTGAGGTCGAGGTCACTTTAGTGGATATTAAAGAACTCGAAGAAGAAGTTAAATTAGCCGAGCGGGTTCTCGAAGCCGTCACGCAGCGACTGGAGAATGCAAAAACACGATTTACGGCGGGCGTGGCCGATGAGCGTGAGGTTGTCATTGCCACACGCGATCAATCACTGGCCCGCCGCACGCATGCGGATTTAGAATTTGAACTTAGTCAGACGGTGGTGCGACTCGCGGCCGCTACCGGTGGCGGGTGGGGCGCACAGGGCTCCCGCCCGTGACGCAGGGTAAGTTCGCCCTCCTTTGGCTCATTTAATCTACTCGGCTGAGAAACGGGCCGACCTTAATTAACTTTCTTCGTAGATCACAGTAACTCACGAAGAGCGTATTATTTATAATGTAATAAATCGCGTCCTGTTTAAAGAGCAGGCCGATATCGCACGCGTCATCAAAGGAAAGTGCAACGCCCCAGCCAGGCTCGGCGTGCTCGATGTCCTTGGCGGAATAGCCGGTGATGCGAAACGCTTTTACGCTGAGTTTCTTTAGGAAGGCTTTTAATTTATCATCAGCTTTTTTATTTTTGGCGGGCGACCACGTTTTACCAGTGGTGGCGTAGCCGGTGATGGTTGCAAAACATTGGGGCCAGCGGGCGGGTCGACGTGGAACCACGAACCGCACTTCGGCGTAGGCCGCATGCATGCCTTCTTTGATGGCCTGTCTCAATTCTTTGGAAATGGGCATGACAAAAACTCTATCAGTAAAACCCTCTCGTAAAGAAAAACCCCAGCGTCTGCTGGGGTTTTGCGTCATAGGCAAAGCGTTTAGGCTTTGATTTGGGGGCGCTTAGGATCGGGCCAATCGATGTGGAAGAACTCGCCGCGTGGCTTGTCGGTCCGCTCGTAGGTGTGCGCGCCAAAGAAGTCGCGCTGACCCTGTAAGAGGTTTTGCGGCAAGCGTTCGGTGCGGTACGAGTCGAAGTACGAAAGGGACGAGCCGAGCGTGGGCACAGGAATGCCGTGCTTCACTGCGAGGGCGATCACCTTGCGCCAGTTCTTCTGCGCCTGACGAACGGTCTTCTTGAAGTAAGGATCCAGTAAGAGGTTCGCGAGTTTCGACTTCTTGCCGAAAGCCTCGGTGATCTTTTGGAGGAAGCGTGCACGGATGATGCAACCACCACGCCAGATTTGGGAGATTTCGCTGAAGTTAAGTTTCCAGTTATATTCTTTTTGTGCTTCGCGCATGAGCTGGAAGCCTTGAGCGTAAGAACAAATCTTGGAGCAATAGAGGGCGTCGCGAATTTGTTCGATGATCTTGGCCTTATCAGGATTGGTCATCGCGCGCTTAGGTCCACGAAGGGCTTTCGCTGCAGCGACGCGCTCTTCTTTAACGGCGGATAAGCAACGAGCGAATACGGCTTCGGCGATGGTTGGAGCGGCTACACCCATATCAAGGGCATTAGCGCTGGTCCATTTGCCGGTGCCTTTTTGGCCAGCGGTGTCGAGGATCACATCAACGAGCGGAACGCCGGTTTCAGGATCTTTTTGTTTGAGAACCTTGGCGGTGATTTCGATGAGGAAGGAATTGAGGTCGCCCTTATTCCATTCTTCAAAAGTCGTACCAATTTCATCGGGAGTCATGCCGAGTAAGCCACGCATCAGGTCGTAAGCTTCGCAGATCATTTGCATGTCACCGTATTCGATGCCGTTGTGAACCATCTTCACGTAGTGACCAGCGCCATCGGTTCCGATGTACGCAACGCAAGGCACGCCACCTTTGATTGGCTTGCCGGGCTTTCCGCCGGTGAGTTCAACGCCGGTTTCAGCGTCGACCTTCGAAGCAACCGCTTCCCAGATTGGTTTTAATTCAGCCCATGCACCAGCATCACCACCAGGCATTAAGGATGGTCCGAAGCGTGCGCCTTCTTCGCCGCCAGAAACACCGGAGCCGATGAAGCGGAGGCCCTTGGCCTTGAGGTCGCGTTCGCGACGAATGGTATCGGTCCAAAGTGCGTTACCACCATCGATGATGATGTCGCCCTTTTCGAAAACCGCAGCGAGCTCGTTGATGACGGCGTCGGTGGGGGCACCGGCCTTAACCAAGATAACCGCTTTACGAGGTTTTTTGAGCGAAGCCGCGAAGGCCGCGATCGTTGGGCAGCCCGTTAACTTGCCGGGGGTGCTTGGGTTTTCTTTGACGAATTCGTCAGTTTTTGCCGTCGTTCGGTTATAAACCGAAATCGCAAACCCGTGGTCAGCGATGTTGAGGGCGAGATTCTGACCCATTACGGCCAGACCAATAAGACCAATGTCGGATTGCATAAGTGGCGCCCATCGCAAACACCCTTGCCCCCCTTGGCAAACCCGAAAAGACCCATTTACCCCTATTTCAGTGAGATTTTGACTTTAGAGTCCGCCTTTCCCCTCGCCACTAAGCGGTCCGCCCCTATGAAATAAGGCAAATGTCACAACTAGTCGGAAAACGCATTGTATTAGGGGTCACAGGCTCCATTGCCGCCTACAAGGCTGCCGATTTAACTTCACAGCTCATTAAATACGGGGCAGAGGTGCAGGTGGTTATGACTCGTGGGGCGGCACAGTTTATTACCCCGATGACCTTGCAGGTTCTTTCGCACCGACCCGTTGGGGTGGACATCTGGGAGGAGGGCACGAATGGCATGCCGAGCCACATCGAAATCGCCGACTCGGCTGACCTCTTATTAGTGGCACCACTTTCGGCTAACGTGATGGCCGAGTTCGCCCACGGACTCGCCCCCGATTTGCTGACCTCTATTTATTTAGCCACCAAGGGCCCCGTACTTTTAGCGCCAGCCATGAACGGTAAAATGTTGGAGCACCCGGCCACGCAAGCGAACCTCGCCACGATGCGTGCCCGCGGTCACGCGATCGTCGACCCCGCCGAAGGCATGTTAGCCTGCGGTTATGAAGGTAACGGAAAACTCGCACCGGTTGAAGAAATTGTTTCACGGGTCTTGTCGATCTTGGGCTAACCTATGAACGCGGCTGAATTGCGTGAGCGACTACGCAAGGAAGCGGCAGCGATTGGCTTAGACGCTTTTGGAGTCGCACCCGTCGATGCGGATGTGCGTGCGGATTATTTTAAGAAGTGGATCGCGGAGGGTATGCATGGCGACATGGATTGGCTGGCGAAAAATCCTGAACGTCGCACGCAGGCGACGCAGGTTTTACCCGAAGCGAAGAGCGTCATCGTGGTTGGGCTTAATTATTATCAGCCGCACCCGCCAGCAGATTACCGCGTTGCAAAATACGCGCTCGGTGCCGACTACCATAATGTCTTAGTCAAAAAACTAAAAAAACTTTGTACCGTGATGCGCGAATTGGGTGGGGCCCAAAAGCCCTACGTGGACACGGGACCGGTCTTAGAAAAACCAATGGCAGCCGAAGCGGGATTGGGATGGCAGGGCAAGAGCACGATTCTTTTGCAGAAAGGTTTTGGGACTTGGTTATTTCTGGGCGTGATTATCACGACGTTGGAACTGGAGCCGTCGAAGAAAGAGCCGAACCGCTGTGGAAGCTGTACGCGCTGCATCGATGCCTGTCCGACTGCCGCAATTATCGCACCCTATAAATTAGATGCCCGAAAGTGCTTAGCTTATCTTACGATTGAACACGATGGCCCCATTCCGCTGGAGTACCGCAAGCCCATGGGCGACCGCGTTTTTGGGTGCGACGACTGCTTGGATGTTTGCCCTTGGAATAAGTGGGCGCAAATCACGAAGGAGCAGAAATTTTCACCGCGGCCGCATTTGCCGCTGCGCGAGACCTTAGTTTGGACGGAAGCGGACTTCCTCAATCACTTTAAGGGCACGCCCGTCAAGCGACTGGGTCTGCATCGCTGGTGGCGCAACGCTTTGACCGTTTTAGGCAACAAGGGCGAAGCCCGCGATCTCCCCGCGGTCACGGCCTTGGAGAATCATGAAAATGCAATGGTGGCCGAGCACGCAAAGTGGGCGCATGCGGAAATTATGGCGCGAGGCTAAAGCTCCTTATTGCCAGCGAGTCGGTCTTTGTTTATACCCATTTGCGTGAAGCTCATCCAAGCATACATGGCACTCGCAGCGGTGCTGCTCTTCGCCGGCCGACTTTTTTATAATGCGGCGCCGAGCCTCAAAAGCTTCCGACGGTCCAAAGGCGCCACGATGCTTTTGCTGCTCTTAGCGGTCGGATGGTTCGTGCTTCAGCTCCTGAGTTTACCTGAGCCCGATCTAGCTGGGCTGCCCCGGATGCCGGTCGTAATTATTTTTGCGGCCTCCTCGCTCGCCACCTATTTTGTTATGCCCGACTTTCTTTCGGTGCGCGCCCTGGGTGTGCTAATGTTGTTCTTGGCGCGACAAACCCTGGATGCCGGATACCGCCACCTCCCGTATAGTTTAGTAGATGCATCGATTAGCTACGGATTCCTCGTTATCTTTGGTTTCTGGTGGGCGGTTTCGCCAGTCGCCTTTAATGCACAGTGCGATTGGGTGCTGGCTTCGCCCGCGCGCCATAAGACGCTGGGCGTGATTTTATATTCATTGGCCATCGCCTGCATCGTTCAGGCCGCACTTCTGCCGTGAGCCGTCCGCTCTTAATCGTCGTTTCAGGCCCAGCGGGCAGCGGCAAAACAACGCTGTGCGCGTCGCTCATGCAGGCTCATCCACAAGTGATTCGCCGTGTTATTACTTGCACCACGCGTGCGCCGCGCGTGGGCGAAGTCGACGGCGTGGATTATTATTTCTTAAGCAAGGAAGCCTTCACCCAACAAGTGGAGCAGGGGCAGTTTTTAGAAAATGCCACCGTGCATGGAAATTTTTACGGATCTCGCATCGCTGACGTCTCGAAACATTTAAACGCTGGGCACGATGCGCTGCTTAATGTGGACGTCCAAGGCGCCGCCACCATGCGCGAAAAAGCGAAGCAAGATGTGCGACTCGCTGCCTCATTAGTCACCGTCTTTGTGCGAGTGAGCGATCGCTCCGAGCTTCGCCGTCGTTTAACAGGCCGCGGCACCGATCCGGCCGATGAAATCGACCGCCGTGTCGCCGCCGCCGAGTGGGAATTGCAACACGCGGGCGACTACCAGCACGTGATTGAGAGCGGTCCGCGCGAAGCCGATTTCGCAGCGTTAGAAAAAATTTATCTCCAAGAGAAGAAGCAGCACGCATGATGGAAAAGGCTGCCATCTCGGGCGTGCTGGATGAAATCGCCGTGTTGCTTGAGCTGACGGGCGAGAACCCCTTTAAGATTCGGGCTTATTCTGCTGGCGCGCGTATACTGGAAACACTTACCGAAGATTTAGACGAATTAATTAAAACAGGGAAGTTGGCCGACGTCCCAGGCATGGGTGAAGCGTTGGTGGATAAAATTACAACCCTGCGACGCGACAGCGTTCTCCCGTTCCACCAAAAATTAAAAGCCAGCATTCCGCCGGGCCTGCTCGAAGTGATTCAGATCCCTGGCCTTGGACCGAAGAAGGTCCGCGCCTTATGGACGCAGTTGCAGGTTGAAGACATTGCACGACTGAAGTCAGTTTGTGAATCGGGCGAAGTCGCGGCCTTAAAAGGCTTTGGCGAAAAGACGCAGAATAATATTTTAGCCGGTATTAAGAATCGCATCGCCTACGCGCAGCGCCACCGCTGGGCAGATGCGGCGGAGATTGCTGAGCCCATCTTGGAAGGACTAAAAAAATTACCGCAAGTGAAGATGGCCGAGTCGGCTGGCTCGCTGCGCCGCGCACGCGAAACCGTGGGCGATCTAGATTTTCTCGTCGGCTCAACGGAACCAGAGCCCATCATGCAGTGGTTCGTTAATTATCCTGGCGTGAAAGAAATCACCGCGCAGGGCGAAACGAAATCGAGTGTGCGCTTTGAGAATGGACTGCAGGCGGACTTACGCGTCGTGCCCCCCGAGCAGTTTTATTTTGCGCTCCATCACTTCACCGGATCGAAAGAGCACAACGTTGCGATGCGTCAGCGTGCGCTATCGCGCGGACTTAGTATGAGCGAGTGGGGGTTTAAGTCGGTCGACGAAAAAACCGTCGCGCCTGGCGCCAAAAGCGAAGAAGAAGTTTTTAAAGCCTTGGGGTTGGAGTGGATTCCGCCTGAGCTGCGCGAAGGCGCGGGAGAAATTGAAGAATCGGAAGCGAAGCGTTTACCGCGCTTGGTGCAGATGCAGGACATCAAGGGCGTGTTTCACAATCACACTACGGCGTCGGACGGCGATCACACTTTAGAGCAGATGGCCGCGGCGGCGGAGAAAATGGGGTGGAGCTACCTCGGCATCTCCGATCACTCGAAGTCGAGCTTCCAGGCGCGCGGCTTGGATGAAGGCCGACTTGCCCAGCAGATTGAAGAAATTAACAAACTCAATCAGTCGGGCCGTTTTCACGTCCGTGTTTTAAGTGGGAGCGAGGTGGATATTTTGCGCGAAGGTGCGCTGGATTTTTCCGACGATGTTTTAGGCAAGCTCGATTTTGTAGTCGGCTCGGTACACAACCTTTTCACTTTAGATAAAGAAGCGCAGACGAAGAGAATCATTAAGGCCATTGAGAACGAGCACGTGGATATGATTGGGCACTTGACGGGTCGGCTGCTCAATCGACGTGAGCCTTACGAGGTCGACGTCGCTAAAATCATCGATGCGGCTGCGGCGAATGACACCATCTTGGAGCTCAATGCGAACCCTTGGCGTTTGGATTTAGATTGGCGTTGGTGGCGTCGAGCCGCTGAAAAAGGCGTGCTTTGCGCGATTAATCCCGACGCACATGATACAGAGCAATTGGGCTTTGCCGCACACGGTGTACGCATTGCACGCAAGGGGTGGCTCACAAAAGAGCAGGTTTTAAATACGCGGACTTTACCCGAAGTCTTAAAGTGGCTGGGCCGAAAGTAAGGTTACGGCTCGCCCTGGGTGATAATCTTCTTCTAAAAAGGAGTCATGCTATTCGATAAGCGCAGACTTTTGCTGATTGCGGGGCCTTGCTCGTTGGAGTCCGAATCCAACTGTCGCACCGTGGCGAAGGAGCTCAAAGCGTTGGCCGCAAAGCACCCTGAGTTGAATATAATTTTTAAAGGTTCTTACGATAAGGCCAATCGCACCTCACTGGGTGGCGACCGCGGGCCGGGCATGGAAGCCGGACTCGCCTTGCTCGCGATGGTTAAAAAAGATTACGGCTTCTCTGTGCTCACCGATATCCATGGCCCCGATCAATGCGAGCAGGTCGGCAAGGTCGCTGATGTTTTACAGATCCCCGCTTTCATGTGTCGGCAAACCGACCTCTTAGTGGCGGCGGCGAAAACGGGTCGCGTGGTCAACGTGAAGAAGGGCCAGTTCCTTTCGCCCTTTGAAATGCGTTTTGTCGTCGATAAATTAAACGGGGCCGGCGCTGCGGAAATTTGGCAAACGGATCGCGGTACCACTTTTGGTTATCAGAACCTCGTCGTGGACATGCGCTCATTCCCCATCATGGGCGGCTTCGGACACCCCACCATCATGGATGCCACGCATGCGGTACAATTACCGGGTGCGGCGGGCGGCTCATCGGGCGGTCAGCGCGAATACGTCCCAGTTTTAGCCAAGGCTGCACTCGCAGCGGGTGCGGATGGTTTATTTATGGAAACGCATCCTGATCCAGCGAAAGCGATTTCGGATGGCCCCAGCCAAGTGCCGCTTTCCGAATTCCCTGCGCTAGTTGAATCGTGCCTGCGCGTCTGGAAAGCTGTTCGCGCCTAACGTTGGAGCAGTCGCTCGGCCGCTGCACGGTCGAACTTCCCGCGTAAATCGAGCGGAAGTTTTTCGACGAAGATATAATGCTTTGGGCGGGCGGCGGGCTCGAGTGCTTCGGCTGCCTTATGAATAGCGGCAGTATTGTATTCGCTCGCGACGACGCACGCCACCACGCTCTCGCCCCAGTGGGCATCGACGACGCCGAAGACGTGAATGTCTTGTACGGTCCCAGAAGATTTTAGAACGGACTCCACGCGCTCGGGGTCGACCTTTTCGCCGCCGGTAATAATTAAACGATCGGCCCGACCGTGAACTTCAACGGTGCCATCAGCGTGAACCGTACCGAGGTCGCCCGTGGTGTAAGGGTGTGTGATCGTTTCGCCGTTCCAGTAGCCGAGTCCGAGTGCGGGTGAATCGATAATGATTTTATGGTCCTGCTCCTTGAAGCGCACGCCGGGCAACGGAGTGCCCGCGAGGGATTTTTCCTCCCAGATGCGTTCGGGCGGACAGAGCGCGCAGGCGGCCGCGGTTTCAGTCATACCGTATGTCACATAAACAGGCAGGCGGTGAATGCGGATTTCGTCGAGTATTTGATGAGGGATGGATGAGCCGCCCAGTAGGATGACTTTGAACCGTCGCAACCAGGTGAGGCCATCGGGGTGATGAATAATGCGTGAGAGCTGCGTGGGCACGAGTGAGGCCACCGTTGTGCCATGCAGCGGTAATTTTATTTCGGGCAACGGCGCGGTCGCTAAGAACCGTCCATCGTAAATGCCGAACTCGCCGCCCGAAACTTGGGCGCGCCAGACGGGCATCAATCCGCTCACGTGCCACGGTGGCGTGAAGCTTGCGCCGTGGAGCACGGGCGAAAGCCCACGGGCTTCGAGCGCGCCCTGCAATCCTTTCGCCGCGGCGCGCAAAGTTTTTTTATTATGGACAACGAACTTAATTTTTCCACCGGTGCCGCCCGTCGGAATCATCAGGCAATCCATCCACTGGTCGGGCCAATTTTCCGGAACGTTCCCGTGTGGAACAAAAGTGCTGCCGGCAACGGGGGTGCCGCGCGGGATTAAATGAGCGGCGGCATGAAGCTCATTCTGCTCCCAGCGCGGGTTGCAGAGGAAGACGGGACGCGCAATGCCGGTCGCCTTCAAAACTTCCTGCAGGTAAGTTTTATAATCGGAATGAAAAACAGCGAGCGGCCTCATGATAATTCCTTCCAGATTTTAGCCCAATCTAGGTCGCTGCGTCCAGCGACGGTTGGGCTGGCGGAATGGTAGTCGCCGGCGTCATTTTCAAACCGCCCCAAGGTGTCGAATCCATGTGCCAGCGTTGAGGATTCTTGCGCCGCCAACCATAGTGCGGCTTGGCGACCAATGACCGTTTCAAAGGCCGACGAATAAATAACGGGGCCAGTATGCGCCGCGCGCCATTGTTGAAATTCTTGCCAGTCGCCGACCAGGGCCGGTTTCACTACGACGGGTCCGCCCCAATTGGCGCCACCGGGTGCGAGAAAAGATTCGTCGAGGGCAATTTTATCGGGGCCAAGGGAGGCGTAGCCTGCATGCCCCACGGGTAAGGGCTGCTCGAGAAATTCAATTTGTTTTTCGCCGCGAACGAATTCTGTCCAACTGCGCGCGGCGGCTAGGTCCAGTGACCCGTTGGCATCGAGTCGCAGTGAACCACCAGAAGGCGCGATCAACAAAATACTTTTTATATCGGCGATCGATGTTTGAGTATTTATTTTGAGCTTAATGGTTTTAAAACCTTCGCCCCATTTTGCTTGGGCGAGGGATGGACTGAGGGCAGTCAGCAACCCCGCACATTTTAGTTTTCCAGAAAAACTTTTTATCTGATTCCACGCCGCACAACTACTGAGGGCGGAGCGAAGACAAGGGTAAGCATTTTTATTGGCAGAGACGGTAGCCGTTAGGTGCGAAAGACTGCCCTGGGCAGAGCGCAGCACTTCGTGGGCTTCGTCGACGGTTTCGGTTGGGAAACTGGGCCAGGGAGAAATTTCGCCATAGCCAATTTCATCGTGAATCTCAGTACGGAGGAGAATTCGATCCACGAACTCCAGCACGCCATGG
>Ga0214919_10009921_pt1 | contig 12175 bp, 12 predicted proteins | sample LL1503_MetaG_FD_177994 | JGI IMG/M metagenome (GOLD analysis project Ga0214919, IMG submission 177994) | Freshwater microbial communities from Lake Lanier, Atlanta, Georgia, United States - LL-1503 | ecosystem: Environmental > Aquatic > Freshwater > Lake | place: USA: Georgia | collected...
GAGCCAGACTCATGATCGAAGAATTGTTGGCCAACAACGGCCAGCTGTTGGAACTACTCAATAAAAATTTTGCCATTGCCACTGAAGAAAATCAACAAGGCATTGCTAATTTTATCGCAGAACGCATTGATGCACATCAGAAGCATGCGTGGATGCTGAGAAGTTTCTTGAAAGACAATCGCGCATGAGCAATGACATAAAACACATACTGGAACGTCTGGCGGCTGTGGAGGGGCGACTGACTCCTGCACAACAAAAAGTTCCGCAACTGCCAGCATTGTTCAAGCCCAAGCATATTCGTGCCTTGGGCAGTCGAACAGATCCTGCTCATCCCATGGATGGATACATGGTAGGCGACAGTGTGCAACCACATGGCAATGCCTTGGAAGAAGCCATGGCCGAGATTGAAGAGGACATGGTCAGTCGAGTCAAAAAAGATCTCACACAATATCTTGACCACTTGGAAAAGAAAGGTCATGTCAGTAGTGAATTAAAAAACAAAGCCAGAGATGCTATAGAACACGGCGAAGTAGAAGAAGAAGGTGCCCTAGCAGCAGGAGGCAAAGCACTTGGTAAAGCCCTGCCACTGGTTGGTGCCGGACTACAAGCACAAGATGCCATACACAGAGCCGAACTGGGCGACACACAAGGTGCAATGATTTCTGGTGCAGGCATGATTCCAGCACTGAGCATTCCTACCATGGCAGTACAAGCTGCTAGAGACAAATACAAAACTGGCAGTTGGTTTCCTGATGACAGCGAGATAGTCAAGTCTCTACAACAAAATACAACCACACCAGCCAATCAAAGACCAACTGATGCTGCTAGCAAGCAGCCCTGGGATCATGCACCAGTCAAAACATATACCATGGAAAATGGCAAAACTTTGGAATGCTGGGGCGACGAACAAAACGGGTTTGAAATACGTCATGCTGGGCGCAGTTTGCCCACACGATTCCCAAACATGGAACATGCGGACATAGCAGTGAGATTGTTCCAGAACCGTCGGCCTGCGGACCCCGATCAAGATTACTTAGAAGAAAAATAAAATGATCTTAGACAATTTGTTTGCGGCGCAGAAAAAATCCATTATGGAAGATTTTGATCAAACAACTGATCCTGCCACCGGACAGGTCACACAAAAATATAGCACAGGTCCGTTAAATGCCAAACAAACCACAGATGCCAAAGGCCAAGTTGTTTCGCAAGACGCTGAGATAGATTTTGGGGTGGGGAAATTTGCAGCAGGGCAAGCTGGTGGGGTCATATCCAAAGCATACACTCCGGCACCTGGCCAACCAGGTATGTCCAGTCGAGATTTGTATTCTCTTGGCAACAAAGCCAAAGCAGCCACATATGACCGCGCTGTCGCAGCCGTAAATGAAGCACCACGGCTGCCCGGATCTCCTGCATTGGCAGCACCCAAGGCTCCGCGAGCACCAGCGGCACCCACATTGGAAGAAGAAGATCAGCCTATAGATACAAATTTGGTAAATCAAATTTATCAAAACAATCAAGATGTGATTGGCAAAGATCCCAATCTTATCAAGCCTGGACAAAAGTTGAGTTTGCCCGATGGCTCCAGTTATGCAGTACAACGTGGTGACACGCTGACCAAAATAGCTAAAAAAATACAAACGCCAGCTGTTGCTGTGTCTGGTCAAGTACCAGCGGGACTGGGCACACTCAACCCGGACAGAGACGAAATGGGAGTGGCCAATTGGAAAGATCCAAATCCGCCAATGAATGCCCCTGCACTGGTTGGGCCAGCTGCTGGAAAAATTCCTAACAAACCAGTCACACCAACTGGGTCAAGTGTGTTTGATGTGTTTCCGGATGTTGGTGGAAAAATATACGACCTAACACACCCATCTACTGTACCCAATGGTCCAGCAGTGGCAGGGCACCCGGTGGGAACTGTGGTCCGGCCCGACTGGAGTCAAACCAAATATAGAGATCTAGGCCCATTGATCAAAGGATCCGATGGTGTATGGCGCACTCAGGATGGGCGCAGTTCAGCTACTGATCCAGCCATAATTGCCATGGCTGAAAAAATGTCCCCGGTGCAAAAAGCCAAAGCATCTCCAGAAACAATATCTGCTGCGGATTCCATGGCGCCCGGTGAAGAGATTGTTACTGCCAAAAAACCAAAGCCGCCTGTAGAGCAACCCAAGCGTGTGGGCACTCCCACACCACGGCCTAATATTGTACAACGTATAGAAAAAGGTGCTGAGGAAAAGGTCGGGCAGGTAGGTAATTGGCTGTCAGGTCTAGTAAAAAAACGCGAATCAGGTGATGACTATGACATAGGGCATCATTATGCTCCTGGCACAGGCACAGCCGGGCCAGACAATAGAAAAACCACAGCATGGGGTGCATACGGGCTGACCGCTGCTGCAATCTTGGCTGCTCGTGCCGAGGATCCTGCCTTGCAAAAGCCGCTGAAACAATGGACGCCCGAAGACCAGGACCGTGCATTCAACATTGTGAATGGTAAAAATCTAAAACGCCTGGATCAGTTGGGCGTGGACCTCAACAAACATCCCGAAGCACCTAGTATCGCTATATTCCTAGGAGCTGACGGAGCAGCAAAATATTACAAAACTGGCAAGTTCAATCAAGACACCCTGGATGCCAATGGCGGTGAAGAAGCTGTTAAAAAAATTATTGCACAACGTACAAAAGATTCCCTTGCTGCATTAGAACAGCAGAAGAAACAACGAGTCAAAGAAACTGTTGCCACGGTCAACACCATGTTAGAAACTGCCAACACAGCAGATGACGTTCGACACATCCGGAACTACATTGACCGCCAGTACATCCGCCATGGCATGGTTGATCAAGTGGCATTTGCACAACGCAGTCACTTGATTGAACGAGTGATAGAAATTACCAACCAACGCCGGCTGTTGGCCACATGAACACACCTTAGGACCGGTACTCAGTTACCGAAAGTGTGAGGCGGCTGCTGCCTGGGAATGAACGATTCGCTACCTAGTAATTCCCAAAGTGAGCACATTTGTATTGACTTCGCTGGCTGCATCAATTATACTTGCGTTTTACTAGGAGACATCATGTCAGACAAATCTTTCAACGGCGATCAAAAGATCAAACTCACACAAATCATCAACGAAGGCATGCAGGTCATGCACGAGATTGATACACTACAAGGTGGACTGAACGACACCATCAAGGCCATTGCTGAAGAATTGGAAATCAAACCAGCAGTGTTGAAGAAAGCCATCAAACTGGCACACAAAGCCGAATTTGGCAAGGCCAAACAAGACCACGAGTTGCTGGAAACTATTTTGGAAACTGTGGGCAAGACATTATAAATATTGTTTTGCAACGAGTCGCTCACGAGACGAGCATGAATCACGGCCTACCGGCCATAAACGGAGAACAATGAGTTATATTGATGCGTTATTTGATCGTGAGCACGATCGCATACATGTGGTTGAACGCCGCAACGGCCAAAGGCAGTACCGAGAGTATCCGGCCAACTACATATTCTACTACGACGACCCACGCGGCAAGTTTCGCAGCATCTACGGAACACCTGTCAGTAGATTCAGCACACGCAACAACAAAGAATTCCGCAAGGAAGTGCGTGTGCAATCAGGCAAACGTCTTTACGAAAGTGATATCAATCCGATCTTTAGATGCCTTGAAGAAAATTACAAAGATCAAGATGCTCCTGAATTGCAAACAGCATTCTTTGACATTGAAGTTGCATTTGACAAAGATCGGGGATTCTCTCCAGTGGAGGATCCGTTCAATCCTATCACAGCCATATCTGTGTATCTGGATTGGATGGATCAATTGATCACCTTGGCAGTACCGCCGGCAGGATTGAGTTGGGCCACTGCACAAGAACTTGTGGCCGGCTTTGAAAACACCATACTGTTTGACAACGAAGCAGACATGATCAAAACATTCTTGGATGTGATTGAAGATGCAGATGTGCTCACTGGCTGGAACTCAGAAGGGTATGATATACCCTACACCATCAATCGTTGTACTCGTGTGCTCAGCAAAGATGACACACGCAAGTTTTGTTTGTGGGGGCAATTCCCCAAGCCCAGGATGTTTGAACGATTTGGTGCAGAAAATCAAACTTACGATTTGATCGGTCGTGTGCATATGGACTATATGCAACTGTATCGCAAGTACACCTATGAAGAACGGCACAGCTACAGTCTAGATGCCATTGGTGAGCACGAACTGGGCGAACGCAAAACACAGTTTGAAGGCACCTTGGATCAACTGTACAATCAGCATTTTAAAAAGTTCATTGAATACAATCGTCAAGACACACTACTGGTCAACAAACTGGACAAGAAGTTGCGGTTCTTGGAATTGGCCAGCGAACTGGCACATGCCAACACTGTGTTGTTGCAGACCACGATGGGTGCTGTGGCAGTGACTGAACAGGCCATCATCAATGAAGCACACGAACGCGGCATGGTTGTGCCCAATCGCAAAAACCGACTGGTAGATGAAGACACCCAGGCCGCAGGTGCCTATGTTGCGTATCCCAAGAAGGGCATACATGAATGGGTGGCGTCAGTAGACATCAACAGTTTGTATCCCAGTGCAATCCGTGCCATGAACATGGGTCCAGAAACTGTGATAGGGCAACTGAAACAGCACATGACTGATCGATTGATCAAAGAACGCATGGCCAAGGGCGACAGCTTTGCGGCTGCATGGGAAGGATTGTTTGCCAGCTTGGAATATACCGCGGTGATGGATCAACAGCCCGGCACTGAAATCACTATTGAATGGGAAACTGGCGAAGAAACTGTGCATGGTGCCGCAGAAGTGTGGCACATGATCTTCAACAGCAATCGTCCATGGATACTCACTGCCAATGGTACCATACTCACATACGAAAAGAAAGGTATCATTCCGGGACTGCTGGAACGTTGGTACAGTGAACGCAAAGAACTGCAAGCCAAAAAGAAAGAAGCAAAAGACGCCAAGGAAATTGCATTTTGGGACAAGCGTCAGTTGGTCAAGAAGATCAACTTGAACAGTTTGTATGGTGCCATTCTCAATCCTGGTTGTAGATTTTTTGACAAACGCATTGGACAAAGTACCACGCTCACAGGTAGAAGCATTGCCAAACACATGGATGCTTACATCAATGAATGCATTACTGGTGAGTATGACCACGTGGGCAAGGCCATCATCTATGGCGACACTGACAGTTGTTATTTCAGTGCTTGGTCTGTGTTGGAAAAAGAAGTTGCAGAAGGTCGCATGGAATGGAGCAAAGAAACTGCCATTGCATTGTATGACAGCGTGGCAGATCAGGTGAATGAAAGTTTTCCTGGATTCATGGAACAGGCATTTCATTGTCCAAGAGACATGGGCGGACTGATCAAGGCCGGTAGAGAGATGGTAGCGGATCGCACACTGTTTATCACAAAGAAACGCTATGCTGTGAACATCATTGATTTGGAAGGCAAGCGGCTGGATGTCAATGGAAAAACTGGCAAGATCAAAGCCACTGGCTTGGATCTCAAACGTTCAGACACTCCCAAAGTCATTCAAGACTTTCTCAGTACTGTGTTGACCGAAGTGCTGGGCGGAGCAGACCGTGATGCAATCATTGAACGTGTACGCAAATTCAAATACGAATTCATGGAACGGCCAGGTTGGGAAAAAGGATCACCTAAACGTGTGAACAACTTGACCAAGTACGGCAAAGAAGAAGAACGCCTGGGCAAAGCCAATATGCCAGGACATGTTCGTGCTGCATTGAACTGGAACAATCTACGCAGGATGAATTCAGACAACTACAGTATGCAAATTGTAGATGGCATGAAGACCATTGTGTGCAAGCTGAAATCAAATGCACTGGGTTGGACGTCAATTGGCTATCCCACAGATGAGATGCACTTGCCACAGTGGTTTAAAGACTTGCCATTTGACAACGATGCCATGGAAGCCACAGTGGTAGATCAAAAAATTGACAACTTGTTGGGTGTGCTGAATTGGAATCTTGCCAGTGCTACCAACACAGAAAACACATTCACCAGTTTATTTTCTTTTGAATGACCATTGCTGACATTGTAAAATTTAAAAACTTGATAGACAGCATGAGTGTTGATCCGCCAGCTGTTGATGTCATACGACATTTTGAAAGTTTGGTTCATTATGTCAGCAGCAATGAGATACGACTAGAGTCTGACATCCACAATCTAATGAAAGATTTTGGATTTGTAAAGAAAACCATTGGGTCATTTGGTCAATCATTTGCCAATGTTTCTCAATCCCTGCAACACATGATTGAGCAACAAGATCAACCGTTGTATGAACAAAGTGAACGATTGTATAGAGATATTTTGCCAACTGAAACAGTATCACAAATACTCAATCGAAAGTTACCCATTGATCATGACAGCGATAATATCATGCGAGACCGTGTGAAACTGCGTGGCGATTGGCGTGTGCCCGGTATGATCATTCGACCTGGATTGGAATCACATGTGGATGACATGGTAGCACTGGATCCGTTGTATCTAGTGGACAGCAACATGGAATTGTTGGAACCTGCAAAACAACGTTATCTTCCTGAGTATCAGCGCCGACTGCGATTGTACACCATCAACGATTACGCAGAAAAACCAATATTTAAAAAACTACCTGCCAATCAATTTGGTTTGATTTTTGCCTACAACTATTTCAATTTCAAACCATTGTCGGTTATCAGCAACTATCTTGAAGAAATGTTTCAACTGCTGCGACCCGGTGGTGTATTGACATTTACCTACAACAATTGTGACCAATGGCATTGTGTGGCATTTGCTGAAAAAGATCAAATGTGCTATACCCCAGGAAATAAACTTAAAAAAATAGCACAAGATCTTGGCTACATCGTGAAGTTTGAATACCACGGATTGTTGGATGCCAAATGGATAGAGTTACAGAAACCTGGCGAGTTGACCAGTATAAAAGGCGGCCAGTCATTGGCCAAAATAGTTGCAGGCTCTTAAAAAAACCTATATACTATACACAATACAAGGAGATTAGTATGAAAGATTATTTGTTAGATTTAGTAGAACACACATTTGACCTGGGCTGTATCAGCTTGGTCAAGATTGTTGGCACTGACACAGCCACCAGCATGAGCGGCTTAGCCGAGGACTTGAGCGTGGTAGTGCAAGCGGATTTTAAAAATCCAGTGGCTGACTTTATTGGTACTTTTGGCATGCCCAATCTTGGCAAACTCAAGACCTTGATCAACCTGCAGGAATATCGTGAAGATGCCACACTCACAATTACCAAGCGAGCAGATGGCGAACCAGATGGCATCAACTTTGAAAACAAAGCAGGTGACTTTCGCAATACCTATCGTTTCATGGCCAGTACCATTGTCAACGACAAACTAAAAACTGCCAAGTTCAAAGGTGCTACCTGGCACGTGGAATTTGAACCCACCAATGCTGCTATCCAGCGACTGAAGTGGCAGATGACTGCCAATGCTGAAGAACCCAACTTCACAGTGAAGATTGAAAACAGCGACTTAAAATTGTTCTTTGGTGATCATTCCACACATGCTGGTAACTTTGTGTTTCATCCCGGAGTGAAAGGCACGCTCAAACGTGCATGGGCTTGGCCTGCTGCACAGGTACACAGTATCTTGAGCTTGACTGGGGACAAGATCATGCGTATCAGCGATGACGGTGCTGCACAGATCACTGTGGATTCAGGCATTGCAGTCTACAACTACATCTTGCCAGCACAATCAAAATGATCAAGAATGTGCATGGTGCTGGACAATATCTAGTAGTTTATACCAACAGCCCGAGCAACTACATCAACAATTACAGCGGATCGCAAGGTGTTGGTAATATGAGATTCAATACCAGTAATCAGACCATGGAAGTGTACGATGGCCAGATGTGGCAGAGTCTCAAAATGGGCGATGCCAACGTGAGTTTAACACCAGATGCTGTGGAAGCCTTGGATTGGGCAAAGCAAAAACGTGCTGAAGAACGCAAGTTACAGGAATTGGCCAAGCAGCATCCTGCTGTGGCTGATGCGGTTGATGCTGTTGAGCAAGCAAAAACAAAATTAAAAATAATTACAGAATTGGTGTCATGACTCAAGATCTAATCCAAGACAATCTAACTGCCAAGCAGAATGACTATGCTGTGTTCTTGCCAGCCATATCTGGCTTCTATGCCACATTTGTGGGCAAGCAACGAGATCCTGTCAACGGTCCTTATGTGGATCCTGCTAGAATGCCCACAGGCATACAGGACATGGAACAACTGAACTGGCTCAACAGCCAAAAAGCATTGTTTCCGTATCGGTGGAGTTTGTATTCAGGTGGGCATGCCAACCTGGATCTCACCAAGCAAGACTGGTCAGAGGACATGGTTCGCAATAGAGAGCCAGGCACGTTCATGCTGGGCGACTCGGGTGGATTTCAGATTGCCAAAGGCCTGTGGGAAGGTGACTGGAAGGCCAACTCAGGCTGTGCCAAAGCACAAAAGAAACGTGAGGCCATTCTCAATTGGTTGGACAATGTGTCTGACTACTGCATGACTCTTGATATTCCAACCTGGGTCATACACGATAAAAAAGCCTCAAAAGCCTGTCAAATTACCACACTGCAAGAAGCTGTGGATGCTACCAAGTTCAACAACGAATACTTCATGCAGCATCGCAAAGGTGTTCGCAATGGTGGCACCAAGATTTTGAATGTGTTGCAAGGCGACAATCACACTTCAGCCGATGCTTGGTATGAAGAAATGAAACACTTTTGCGATCCTGCCATCTATCCGGACACACACTTTGATGGCTGGTCAATGGGTGGACAGAACATGTGTGATGTGCATCTGGTGCTCAAGCGTCTGGTTACACTACGTTACGACAATCTACTGCAAGAAGGTGTGCATGATTGGATGCACTTCTTGGGCACTAGCAAATTAGAATGGGCGGTGTTGTTGACCGCTATCCAACGTGCAGTGAGAAAACATGTGAATCCGGCTTTTACCATCAGCTTTGATTGTGCTAGCCCGTTCTTGGCCACAGCCAATGGACAGGTATATCACCAAATTGACACCACACACAACAGCAAATGGTCTTATAGAATGAGTCCCATAGCTGACGACAAGAAGTACAGCACAGACACTCGTCCTTATGGGCAAGCAGTGGTAGCAGATGGTTTGGTCAATCACTTTGATGAAAGCCCAATCAGTCGACAGTTGACCATGAAGGACATTTGCATTTACAAGCCTGGTGATCTCAACAAGATCGGCAAAGAAGGCAAGACAAGTTGGGACTCGTTCTCATATGCATTGCTGATGGGTCACAATGTGTGGACACATTTAGAGGCTGTGCAACGTGCCAACCGTGAATATGATTCTGGTACCAAGTGGCCTCGCATGCTGTGGAACGAAAAAGGCGACCATGCCAGATTCCATGACATAGTGGAAGCTATCTTTGCTGCTCCAACCAAACAAGACAGCCTGGACATTATCGAACACTACAACAACTACTGGATGGACGTGGTTGGTACTCGTGGATTCAAAGGCAAAAAGGCCATGAATGCCAGGACTCAGTTCAATGCTCTATTTGATGTGGTAGAGGTTGACACTGACCCTGAAGATCAGTTAAACTCACAAGCATTACAACAACTTGAACAGGATCAAGTATGAACCGAGAAGGTCATGACAATGTGTCATTTTTCTATGGCACAGAAGTAGAACACACACCTGCGTATGGTAAAAAAACATTGTTCGTGGTGGGTGTACAAACAACAGATGATATCTCTGCTCACTTGCAAGGTTGCGAGCACATCTATTTTGGTGCCAATCAGAGTTTTCCCAACTATGACACTGATGCTCGTGGTTGGTTGGATTGGGAGAACATGATCCAGCCATTTCTTGCATTAGGATATCTATGCACCCTGGACATAGATATACGAAGTGTGGAAGGCTTGTTGGAATCAGGATTGACTGAACATCACAACTTCATTCCTATGATCTCTGTGAAACTGCCTTACATCCAGCAACTGGGCTACAACGCCACACTCAAACTGGACGACCGAGACTTTGCTGCCACCAACCCCGGCGTTTGGTGTCACAGCATACACGACTTACAAAACCGAGACCACTTCACTGACTGGTCTAAATACACCAAGGACGAAACACTATGAATGAACGTGAACAGGCACTAGCAGAAACACGAGAACGCATCAAGAAGCATGCCATGCGTACAATCTTTGTGCGTTTTCAAAAGGAAGGCATACACTGCTATCCAGCAGCAGCCACAGACCCTGCACTGGCCACTGGCGATGAGTATGATGTGAGCTTTCTGGGCAGTCCACACAGACATATATTTCACTTTGAAGTGACCATTCAAGTATTCCACAACGACCGTGACATTGAGTTTATTCAATTCAAACGCTGGTTAGAAAATCTCTATGCTGGCGGCACACTTGAACTCAACTACAAGAGTTGTGAAATGATCAGCGACGAACTTTATGATCAAATCGCTGCTCGCTATCCCGATCGCAGTGTTACTATCAACGTAAGCGAAGACAACGAAAATGGTGCTGTGATTGTTTACAACACCAGCACTCCGTATCGATCAATCAAAATCTAATAGGAAACATCATGGCAAAAATTGCAATCCGCACTAACCCTCAGGTGACTGAGATCTTCAACCATCTTGAGCAATACGAGGAGTTTTGCAAGGACTATGGATATCGCTACAACGAAGCGGATCTGTACAATTTCAAAAGTTATGCTTGGCAACAGTTTACCAAGTTCTCTCAAGGCAAAAATGCCAAGAACATGTGGTGGGAAGATGCTCGCCGTTTAGCAGGATATCGCACATGAGAAAATTGTTCTACATGGGGCTGGAAAGCTACGAAGCCCGTTATACGCTACAACTAACAGAATGGAATCGTCGTGTGTTCGAACGTCGAGGCCTTGACGTAGTATATGTGCCGGGCTTGACCTTAGACAACAGTCAAAAGATTGTGGTGGGTCAAGTGCTGGACGCACACGGACGCAGCTACTTTGGTATGAGCCAGATGATGAATCTGGTGAGACTCATGCAACAAGGCGAAGTCACCAGTGAAGACATTATCTATTTTGAAGACATGTTTCAACCGGGTATTGAAAGTTTGCCATACATCATGGACCAGGTGCCTGCAGAACTTCGTCCTCAAGTATGGGTGCGCTGTTTGGCGCAGGCAATTGATCCCGACGACTTTGTGCATGTTTGGGGCATGGCAGGGTGGATGAGCACATACGAACGCATGGTCAATCAGTTTGTGACAGGCGTGTTGGCTACCAATGAAGAAATGGTTGCTCACATGCGTATTGCTGGCTGGACTGCTCCTATCTACAACATCTCTGGTCTTGCGTTTGGCAAGGAAGAAGTACTAGAACGCATTGGCGGCCCAGGCAATATCCGACCATTTGGTGCTCGTCCACGACGGGTGGGATTTGCAGCAAGATTTGATCAAGAAAAGCAACCAGGCTTTTTTATGGATCTGATTGAGATGTATGGCGAGCTCACTGACGAACCATGCGAGTTTGCAATATACAGTGGCGGCGCATTGCGTAGCAACAATCCAGAGTATGTGGCTCGTGCTCGACAGATGGAAGCTGAAGGCAAGCTGAAAATCTACGACAACATCAGCAAGAACGAATACTATGCTCATCTCAATAACACTCGTGTGCTGTTTAATTGTGCTCTACAAGACTGGGTCTCTAACACAGTGTCCGAGGCTGACACTCTTGGCTGCAATGTGCTTTATCCTGCCTATCGCAGTTTCCCTGAAACTTTTGCCAATGATCCCAACCGACTTTATGTTCCTTGGAGCATAGACGATGCCTACCACAAGATGCAGAATCTACTTCGCGAGCCACATCACAACATGGGCTTGATCTCGGACTGGAACAATGGCACGGTGGATCGTGTGGTGGATATATTGCAAGGTCATGGAGAACAATGGAATCGTGCTGGCAATAGATATCGTGATCATGTTGCTCACGAAAAATATCAAGTTGTAAAGATTGAAAAATGAAAGTAACAGTCACTGGAGCAGCTGGTTATATTGGTGGACAAATTGCATTGGTGTTGAAAGATGCTGGCCACGAGATCATGGGCATTGACCGCAGACCTTGCCCCAAACATCTCA
>Ga0214919_10009922_pt1 | contig 12175 bp, 14 predicted proteins | sample LL1503_MetaG_FD_177994 | JGI IMG/M metagenome (GOLD analysis project Ga0214919, IMG submission 177994) | Freshwater microbial communities from Lake Lanier, Atlanta, Georgia, United States - LL-1503 | ecosystem: Environmental > Aquatic > Freshwater > Lake | place: USA: Georgia | collected...
ATAACTGCTATAAAATAATATTAGATACAAATAGCAAATTAGAAAATTATTATGCTAGTTATGGCTTTGTCAATAAAGGAATAGCTATGGGCCTTTATTTTTGAAACACACCCATCACAAGTCTTTCGCCTTTTTATAGTCTAATTCCGAAGCTTCTGCAGCCATGTCTATTATTGATCTTGCTATGTCCATTGCCGCAGCATCACGCAATTCTTTCCTAATTCGCGCACGGGTTTCACGCCCTTCCAAATAAAATGGCTTATTTCTTTCTACATTATACGCAAGTTGTGTCCGTTGAAGATTATGAACAGGATCATCACGAATTTTGGGTATATATCGTGTTTCGTCTATTTCTCTACTAACTCGTTCTCTAGTTGCTTTTATCCAGTCACCAATAGTTTCGTAAGCTTCTGGTATTTTTAAATTATCAACCAATCTATTGTCATGTGTTACCAATTTATGGCGGAAATATAATAAGTAAACTAATGCGCGCTCATTTTTATTGAAAACACTGTCGCTCACATTAGTAATAAACGCTTGCAACAATGAATTAATATAATCCAATTGCTCCTGATTTGAAGACGGACTAGCTTCACAACAATAGCGTCCATCTCTATATTTCGGAAACATACTCATATCACAACCCAAACTTCCTCTCTTTTTTACATTTTTTAAATACTCCTTATAAGGAGCACCTTTTCCGGAAAATATAACATCTTTATACGGATAACACCGATTTTTCCATGCTTTACTTATTCTATCATCGTCGCTTGTTCTACTATAGGAAATCCTGTTCTTTTTACTCGCATTGTCGTGCTTCTTTAGTGATGATCGCAACACACGAGGCGGCGGCAAAGACGTAGTCCTAATCGCAGTTACAGGCAAAGATCTAATCACGGGCCTAAAAGATCTTGGCCCAAAAGATCTTGGCCTAAAAGATCTTGACCCAAAAGATCTTGGCCCAAAAGATGAAGCCATAGACACCGCCTCTCTTTCCAATTTTACAGGTTGTCTACGCGACATAGCATTTCCACGCCCGTAAATTTTCCTTCTATTATAGCCTTGTTTAAGCCTCTTTTTTGTGTTTGACATTCTTAGATTATTATTTATATTATAATATATTATATTATATATTATAATATATTATATTATATATTATAATATATTATATTATAATATATCGCCTTCACGTAATACACAACGTTTGGAACCAGTTAATAAAAAAGATGAAAATAATAAATAATTCCATGAATTTATATTTGAAAAAATGAGCATAATTGTAGCTCCTTGTTAAGTGACGTTTGTTAATAAAATACATTTATTTTCTACGTGTTCTATTACGTCCAGGTTTAGCTCTCAAATTTCTAGAACGTTTATTTTTACCTTTACCGTTACCTTTACCGTAACCTTTACCGTAACCTTTACCTTTACCGTAACCTTTACCTAGAACAGATAATGTATATATTACATCTGGACCATTAATCTCCCTAAGTATTTTGTTAATTTGCAAAGCATAATCTAGAGAAACACGATTTAATGTATTTACTTTATCAATATCTTTAACCACCGGACCGAAATTAATAGTTTTATCAATTTTAATAATTTTTGATTGTAATTCAGTAATAGATTTATTAAGTTGTCCAACAGCAATAATCATTTCATTAAATTTACTTATTAAATCATTAGAAAATGTAAGCGCAGAATATGTAGGCGGTTTTCGACCATTATTTATTGTTGTAGTCGACTGCATAGCTTTTATTATATATAGCCTATATAATATAAATTTTCCTAATAATCCTAATATTCTATATACGCCCCAGTCCCCCCACAACAATAATCTTTTAACGCCGCCTTCTAGTTCCAGAACCCTTTCTTTTCTTAGAGGCCCTAACTTTTTTAGTTTTTATTAGCGTATCTTCTTTTTCTATTCTGGCACCCCTTACTAACTCTTCGTCAATATGTTTTCCACTAAGAATTTTATCATTGTCATCATAATATATTGGATGTGTGCCATCCGCATTTGGCTGTGCAAAATATGCATTTTCATTATGAATAATAGCATCCTTAGTAGTAGCAGGACAATCATAAGTTATTATTATAGAGTTTGTCGCCTTATTTTTCTTAACTTTTAAATTTTGTACTTTTAATTTAACACCAGGCCAGTCCTCTAATTCCTCTTTCCACCAATCCACCAACTTGCCAAGATTATTGGCTTTTTCTAAAAACGGCTTTGGAAAGGCCGGATGAATTTCAAGAGTTACAGCCTTTCGCTCTATTCCAGTTATTTTTTTAAGCTTTATTATTGTTTGTTTATGATTAATAGTAGTGTCTATATATTCAATTTTAAGAGGGTCTACATAAAGAATTTTATTATTAGCATTATCATAATATATAGGATAATTACCATCATCGTCAGGGTCAGCAATCATTTCATTTTCATCATGAATATCATTATCTTCAGTGTCGCCCGGACATTCATAAGTTATTATTAAAGTGCAGTCAGTAATATTCTTTTTAATCTTAACATTTTTAGGCACAATATAAACACCTGGCCACCATTTTAAATGATTTTTCCACCAATTCATTATTTTACCTAAATTATTGTGCTGTTGTAAAAACAACTTACTATAACGCGGAGCTAATATTAGTTTTACAACTTTTACTTCAGAAGACATAATATACTAATATATATAATTAGTATATTATTATTATTATTATTGTTATTGGTAGATTATTATTATTAGTAGATTATTATTATTAGTAGATTATTATTATTAGTAGATTATTATTATTAGTAGATTATTAACAAACATCTTATTTCTTATTTCTTCTTCTTCTACGTCTTGTACGACGTTTATTTCTTCTACGTCTTCTAGTAACTCGTCTTCTAGTAACTCTTTTTTTAGTTTCTCCTTTAGCATCATTTAAACCAAGATTAAGAGATGCTTGCGGATATGGTCCTAAATTAGGCGGATCGCGTCTATAAGTAACAATATTAGCAAGAGTTTTTTTAATTATCTTATTTTCTTCTTCACTTGCTTCGTCTATTTCATCTTTTATTTGCTTGTTTAAAGCTGTTCTCCTCATGTTTTCCGCATCAACTACTGCTTTATAGTTTAGATAGTCCTCCAATGCTTCTGGATTAGTACCTTGAAAAGGATGGATTGTAATTAATTGTGCCATATATTAAACTATATATTAAGTATATATTAACAATATATTAACAATATATTAACAATATATTAACAATATATTAACAATATTTTTATTTTATAACATATTATAACATATTATAAAATAAAAAAATAAAGCTTTTTAATAATTAATTTAAAAAAATAACGCTTAACTAAATTATTGTAATTATTATGTATAAGCTAGTTACAATGTATAAGCTGTTATTATTATTATTAACACACAAAATCAATGTAACAACAGCTAAGTCCAAATATTATTATAATAGACGCATTCATAATTTCGGCAACATAGGCCTAGGAGGACATATTCATTCATTATTAGCTCCTTACACAACAAAGCTAATAGATGACAAATGTTATAACTCAGTAAATATACGCCAATCAATTCTCTCAAATTACAATCAAGACTTTTATAAAAATCATGAAAGATTGCCTAAACTAATAGATTTATGTTGTGGAACAGGATCGTCTACTTATAGTGGCCAATTAGGGATTGATACTAGTCAACAAATGCTAAGCGTAGCAAAAGCAAAAGCAAAAGCAAAAGCAAAAGCAAAATTAAGCGCAACTCAATTTATCAAAGGTAACGCGGAAAATTACGGCCAACATCAAGAGTTTGACACAGCAACACTAATGTTTGCTTTTCATGAAATGCCCAATTATGCACACCATAAAATAATAAAAAACACAAAAAGAATAACAAAACACGACATTCTAATATTAGACATTAGCCCAAATTATAGTCCATCAAAATTAATGTTATCTGGCGAACCATATTTAGTAAATTATAAAGCCACAATACAAGACCTATTACAAAAACACCAATTTAACTATTTAGAATATATTCCAAATCACGTAGGGTTATGGGTTTATAGTCATAACACAACCAACACAACGTAATCACTATTATTATTTTATTAAAATTATATTATAATATATTATATTATAATATGAGCAATAGAACAAAGCATAGAACAAAGCATAGAACAAAGCATAGAATAAAGCATAGAACAAAGCATAGAACAAAGCATAGAACAAAACATAGAACAAAACATAGAACAAAGCATAGAATAAAGCATAGAATAAAGCATAGAATAAAGCATATACAAAACGGAGGTACTATTCCCAGAACACTAGAAGCATTAACATACAATTTATCATGGGCTTCACAAGCTGGAGTAATAGACGGGTCTGAAGCAGATTTTGTAGAACAATGTAAAAGAAAAAAGAGAGATTGTTATAAAAAGGCAATTAAAAAAATAGGAGAATTACATAGAAAACATAAATTTGACGTATTAGGTATTCAAGAAGTACAAGACGCAGATTTAGTTACAGCTATAATGGAAGAAACAACTTTAACAGGATGGTATAGAGGCGCAACATGGAATAGTATGGCAAAAGTATATTCAGGGTGCGCTCTTATTTGGAATACAGACACACTTGGAACAATGAAAACAGGTAAAACTATTAATCTAGCTAAACCAGATAAAGATAATAAATGCGATGCTAGAACTTGTTGCATTGTTACAACAAGTAAGGACATTAATCTTATTGTAGCACATTTTCCATGGATAAATAAGAAAAGCGACATAGATGCAATAACTGAGATTATTAATGAAAACATTTCATCTAACGGGCCTATAATTATTTTAGTCGATGCCAACGATGGTAATACATTAATTTCAATAGACAATCCTTTAGTAATTAAAGATAAAAAATTATCACATGGACTATCACAAGATCAAGCTAAAGCACATTTAAAAACATGTTGTTGGCATAAAAAAGATCACACCTATTCTCATTTTTCAGACACAGGCGATTATATATTAGCAGAAAACGTGTTAAAAATTGGCATTCCACCAGAAATGAAACCCCCGACCAATGAACAATCTGAAGAACACGATTTATATTCAGATCATATGCCAGTTTTGGCAACAGTTGCATTATCGAGCGGACCATTAACAGAAAGACTTCGCACAAAAACTCATATAATAAAAAATTATAATACAAAGATAGACAAGACAAAAAAGAGTGTTACTAAGCAAGGAATTGCAGATTTAGCAAAATACGAAGCAAACTACGGTGCAAAAACCAAACTCGAAACCCGATCAAACACTTTATACAAAACTAAGTCCTACACACATTAACATAACACTAAACCAAAACGGACCCATAAGCTGTGCAATCATATAAATAAGTCCTAAAATCATGGGAACATAAAACACAATAAGAACACCAATAAAAGCATCGGGAATAACATGAGATACCAACAACAAGACAACGATTAACGCAGTCCATAGAGCCTGCATCATATTAATATTATTTTCTGCGTTATAAAAAAAAAGTTATATTGCAAGCAAATCAATTTTTTTTACACAACGCATTACACAACGCATTACACAACGCATTACACAACGCATTACATAATATTTTACATATTATAAAGAAATAAGCACATTAAACCAAAAAGCAGCCACATGTCACGACTAACGATCGTAAATAGCACATAAAACACAAAACCCACAAGTGGAGCATAAAAGATTGTTAACGCAATGTTAAAAGCATTAGGAATAACATTAGAGCACATCAACAATACAACCATAGATGCAAACCACGCGTTCATAAGCATGTAATTCATATTTTATATGTTAGCTAATTAGCTAATAATAACATATAAAATATGAATTATAAGTAAATCAATTTTTTTTACGCAAAACAAACAAAACAAAAATAAAACAAAAACCAAAATAAAACTTTAAATTGATTTTGAAAACAACTTAAAGAAACACCTCTATATAGAGTATAACAAAAAAACAAAAAAAACTTTTTACATGCTCTCATAGCTCAGTTGGTTAGAGCGTTGGTCTTATGAGCCGAAGGTCGGCGGTTCGAGCCCGCCTGGGAGCAATTTTTTTTATAGCTCTTGTAGTGTAGCGGCTATCACTGAGGACCTTGAATCCTCCAACCCCAGTTCAAATCTGGGCAAGAGCTTTTTTAATGCTGGGATGCCCGAGTGGTCTAAGGGGGGCGACTTAAGATCGTCTATCGAAAGATGCGTGGGTTCGAACCCCACTCCCAGCATTTTTTTCCTGCTCCGTTAGCTCAGTTGGTTAGAGCATACGACTGTTAATCGTGAGGTCACTGGTTCGATCCCAGTACGGAGCGTTTTTTATTTTTATTTTTATTTTTATTTTATTTTATTTTTATTTTTATTTTTTAAAAAATAAAAATAAATATAAAAATAATATGTAACACAAATTACATATTATTTATAAAGTTTCTATTTTCTTTTCCTAGATTTTATAGCCTTTCTTTTATGACGCAAAGTTTTCCCTTGTGCCAAATCAAGCAAAGAATTTCTGATTTCAGAAGATAGATTAATTTGTTGTATTCCATGCTGTAGTTCATATTGTGGTCCATATGGAATAATAACAAAAATATCTTTTGTTGCTATATCAAAATATAACTGTATTGCATAAGACGATTTTCCAGAACTCATTCTTTCGTCAGGATAGAGGTCTCCATTATCATCAATCGCTTCTACTAAATTAGTTAAATTAGTTAAATTTAACCAATTCCAGCGTTGCTCATTATATGCCAATGAATAATAAATATAAATTAAAACAATAAATATATCTACTAGTCTTAAATCATGATAGACAGGATTATGTCTTATAATATACCCAAAGGCCAGGATCTTAATTCGTTCATTGCGACTACAACAAATCTTAAAGTGCACAAACTGTTTGTCATCAGCCCATTCTGCCGTAATGTCATCATATTGTTCTGCAAAATAAACTTCAACTTTCTTTATAAGTTGAATATATTCATTATTATCATATTTTTCCATTTATATATATAAACAAAATAATAAACAAAATAATAAACAAAAATAAAAATAATAAAAAACAACTTAAAGACTTATATACAATCATATAATAGCATAAGTCCGTGCTATCATTTTTTTAAGCCCCTGTGACGCAATTGGATAGCGTGCCAGACTTCTAATCTGGAAGTTGCGGGTTCAAGTCCCGTCTGGGGTATTATTATTTTAGTTTTTAAACTAACTAAAATAATAACAAATGACAAGAAAAAAAACACAACAAAACACACATGCTTAGCAACCTGTATTTAGCACCCAACAACATCCGCCCAGCGCTTGCCAATCATCGATTTAAAACCAACCCCCCAAATGATCGTCTCCTTGTCAAAATCCAGCTCCTCAGCAACGCAAGCCTCAGCAACGCAAGCATCAACCCCCGTCGGACTAACGTTGTCCTCACATGCGTCCTCGCAAATCTCCTCATCCAAGCATGCAAAGGCACCCCTCTTTAAAGGAACTTGAACAGGAACCGAAACATGAACCTTGACCGCCGGCCTCACGTATGCCTTGCTTCTTGCATTGTTTCCGAGCTTGCAATACTTGGTGGTGTGACCAAAATATCCGCACGCCCGACACTTGGTATTCAGCAAAAGCGGACACACAACATTGGACGCACTGTCCCTAACATTGTGGGTCTTGTAGTCCGTCTTGGATGCATCGAAGCAAACTTTGCAGAACATAGCAATAGCAATAGCAATAGCAATAGCAAGAAGAAGAGCTTTGGCTTTTTTTGTGAAGACCTGAAACCAAGAAAAAAAATAACAAATCAATTTTTTTCAATACTAACAACAATTGGCTTAATTTCCTGTAGATCCATAACCACCACTAGCTCTAGCATTATTTACACCTAGCACAGAAATAGCGTCAACAATAACAACCTTCATCGGCAAGCCAATATTTGGAGGACAAATTTGCATGTACCTATGACCCTTAACAAAATTAAAATTAGATCCCTTAATATCAAAATATGCTTTAATAGCACCACGATAACCCGAATCGATAATTCCAACATTATTAGCAAGCCTTAAAGGTGTCTTCACTGGAGTACTAGACCTCATATATAAATAATATCCTACAAATTTACCTTTATAAGTCATTGCACATGAAATTTTATGATCTAACATATAACTGCTAATACTAAAATCTTGCCACTCAATATTTTCAGGACAAAATAAATCAAAACCCGAGTCGTAACAATTTACAAATTTATTTTCTTCCACCTCTTTCTCTGTTAATAAATTAGAGCTATTACTTTGCAAATAACTGTCAACACTAGCATTATGTTTATTACTACTATCTTCATACATAGTTTTTAACACACTATTTTCTTCAGTTTCGGCATCATATACATAAATATATAACTTGTAATAATCACCATCATTTAATCCATCATTTAATCCATCATTTAATCCATCATTAGCACCATCATCACCGCTATTATCATCATAATATAACTCTTTATATTGAGAATAATAATGACTATTATAAAGATGTAAATAGTCTTCTAATTTATCTAATGTAGTCGAAATCGAGTTCATAATATTTGAGATAACCGAGCCCATTTTATATTTTTAAATATAAACCATTATATGTTTTTTATATTTCAATTTTTTTTTAAATATTATATAAAAATTGAAATATAAAACATAAATGTAAAACAATACTATTATTTTGTATATAAAACAATGCTGCTCTCAAATAGCGATCACTCATTTATTAATTATGCCTTTAACGAGGCTCTAAAGTCGCCCGTGCTTATGCGTCATGGAGCTGTAGCGGTTGTAAATAGGAAAATTATGGGACGCGGTTACAATCATTATAGAAGTCACTCCAGGGACAACTTTATTGTTAATTCTTGCACATGTCATGCAGAAATAGCGTCCCTTCGTAACATGTTCCATACTTGTAGTAAACAAAGTAGTTCGCTAAAAGGCGATCACCGAATATTCAAATATGAAGAATAAAGAGCAAGATTATATAAAAAAACTATATAAAAAAACAACAATATATGTAGTGCGTTGTGACAATAACAATAATCTTTTAGATTCCACTCCTTGTATTAATTGTTTAGCCACACTATTAGATTTAAATATAAAACGTATTGTATTCAGTCATAAAGACAATACATTTATGAGTTGCAACCCAAAAGATTTAACAATAAACCATGTTAGCTCTGGGGCTAATTATCTAAAAAAACTATCTAACATTAACAAAAATAATAACGACACTAATAACGCTAACAACACTAATAAAAAAACAGCATTAGCAAGCATTAGCAAGCATTAGCAAGCATTAGCAAGCATTAGCAAGCAATAACTTTAGCATCAACCGGATTATATAGATTACAAGCAGCTTTTTTATTAAATAAGGTTCCATCATTATAATAAATATCATAACCCGGTGTAAATCCATTAATAAAATTATTATCCTTTACCGAGTTATTGCACTTTATTAAATATTGTATTCTAGCATTTGAGGACGCAATTCTATTTACTTTATTCGCACATGACACCCGTGTACTAGCTCCATATAATTCATTACCAGATAATTCATTTAAATATTCTGTTTTATCTATAGCACAACCGCTTTTAACACCATCAATATACGAAGATTGACTGCGATTTTCACTCCTAAAATGCTTATTTAATGGATTTGTAACCAAAGCATAGTTAACATCTTTATAACATTGCGCCGAGTTATTTGAATTCATTTTGCTATTCAAATAACCTTTTGCTGTTTTAACACTTAAGCCTTTAGTATTTTTATCACCATAATTATTATTAGCACAACATGAATTTTCGGAAATATTACTAAAAGGATCATTCCTTGTTAATGTATTACTATTTCCAATATAACCATGATTAACATATCCATTTAAAGAAAACATTTTGTTAGAAGACACTTTATTAAATTTATTAGCATACTTTTTTTTTAACATAGAACCACCAGATCCGGCATAATTGTTATAATTAGTATTTACACAATATTTTGCATTAGCACAATAAGACATGTATAATATATAAAATAATATAAAATAATATAAAATAATATAAAATAAAATATTATATTTATTCCGAAAAAATTGACTTAATTATTATAATTATTTTATTTGTTATTAGAAACTATAAATGAGCGCAACTTATTCGGCAAAAATTCAAAATAGTCATGTTATTAATAACACAAAGCAGCCAACTAAATTAATAACAACTGAAAATTATTTGAAAAATGGTTATTCACTAATCAAAAGAAATCCATTTACCAAAAAAATAGAAATCTCATATTCTTCTAATTATGATGCTCTGAACAAAGAGCGCGAACAAAAAAGATACAAACAAGGAATTGAAACAATGATAAGTCGTTGGAATAATTATAGAGACGAAGTTAACGCTATATTAGGAGATCTTTCGCCTTATGCCAATTATAAAGAAACAATACGGAAAATGATAGAAGAAGACAATTACATTTTAGAAGAAATACACAAACATAGTCATGTTAATAGTAACCATGAACACGACAGTGATTATAATTCTGAAGGAGAAGACGCTAAATATTTATTGTCCTAAATGTTTATTAATATGATTAAAAACAAGTTTTTATTTATTTTTTTAACTATATTTATAATGTTCTATAGTGTAGAAGATAGTATAGAAGATAGCATAGAAGATAGTATAAGAGCTTTTGAAGATGACATAACAGCTTTTGAAAGTAATATAGTACAATTAAGATTATTAGTACTATTTATAGAAAATGAAACATTCACAAATTGTATTGAAAAAAAAATAAATGTAACAAATAAACAACTATCAAGCAACGAATTAAAACATTATATACAAAATATCAAAGAGCTAAAAGGCTATAAATTACAATATTTATTAAATTTTACAATAGAAAAATCCCCACGCGAATTATATGAGTTATTTAACAATCCAAATGTAAACAATGTAAACAATACATACAATTTAACTAGTATTACAAATTCAACTTTTGAAAATTTAAATATTGAACAAAACAAATATAGCAAAAATGTATGTTTTACAACCATGAACACGTTAATTATTGTGGCAAATAAGAATAATAAATACTATATAAAGAGAAATTGCGTTTTAGCAAATCATAACACTTCAAGAAAAATCATAAAATCATAAAATCATAAAATATAAAAAAAACATAAAAACATAAAAACATAAAAACATAAAAACATAAAAACATAAAAACATAAAAACATAAAAACATAAAAACATTAAAAAAAAATATAAAATCATAAATACATATATTATAATATGTATAGCAACATTGAAAATATTGTAAACCGAATATTTCACAATTATTACGATAACAGTATAAATATTATGTCTGGAAATATTTATAATAACAATAATAATAACAATAATTATAATTATAATAATGCAATTTTTTCTCTTTTAATGGAGAGATTATTTGATAATAGCAGCAATTATTTATCATACAGTAATGATTTATTAAACAATGATTTATCATACGACAATGTTTTAATAACCAATGAATTAATGAGCGATGATTTAATAACCAATGATTTATCATACAACAATGATTTAATAAGCAATGATTTATCAACCAATGTTTTATCATTTTTAACATATAATATTTTTCCACGTAACTATGATTATTATAACACTAGCGAATACAACGATTTAGCCCCAGGTACTTATTATACAAGAAGATATTCATTTGTAGATTTTATGAGAACACTATCACAAAACAGCACAACACAAGAACACACATTTTTAGAAAATTTCATAAATAGCACATTTGATAATAACAACACAAAATTCAAAAAAGTAATATGTGATGATGAATTAGAAAAATTAAAACCGCAAAAATTTACAAAAAAAACAGAAACCGAAACAAACTGCCAATGCCCTATTTTATGTTATAACTTTGAGGAAAACGAAGAAATAATCAAATTACCATGCAATCATAATTTTAATTGTGAAGCTATACTAAAATGGTTAACACAGGAATCGAATACTTGCCCCGTATGCAGATATGAATTTGATTATAAAGAAATAAATAATGATAATAAGAGCCAAGAAACCAGCCAAGAAACCAGCCAAGAAAC
>Ga0214919_10009924_pt1 | contig 12173 bp, 12 predicted proteins | sample LL1503_MetaG_FD_177994 | JGI IMG/M metagenome (GOLD analysis project Ga0214919, IMG submission 177994) | Freshwater microbial communities from Lake Lanier, Atlanta, Georgia, United States - LL-1503 | ecosystem: Environmental > Aquatic > Freshwater > Lake | place: USA: Georgia | collected...
GGAGTCTTTGTTCTTTGCGTAATCAATGAGTTGTTCCAGCGAACGCCAATATTGAACCAAAATGATCGTTCGAGAAAACCACATCTCGTGGTGTATCAAACCCAACTCTGGTTTTGTATAAAGCTCAATCATCATCTTGGGCATCGCGTTAAGCACAGGCAAATACTTGTGAAATGCCAGTGGCTTGTTGATCCGCATCCCAATGAGGAAGACAACAAAATCACCATCCATCCGTGCTGTCATTCGGTCTTTGTAAATCATATGTCCTCCATTTGACACATCAACATTGCTACATTTAGAAACCTACTTAGATACCTTCTCAACCGTCCCGTTACTGAACGCTGCAGTGTCGTGAGAAACGACACCTGATACCAACAACACAGTTCTATTCAATAGCGTATGGATTTACTTGTTCATGCCCGCAACATTGCCAATGCTGTTGAGACTCAAAATCTGCCAGTAGCCCACATTTTTTGTAAGCACATAAAAACCAACTGATCGGTAAAACTCTTTGTTGTCATTGTCAAAACGGGAGAAGTCCAATTCCACCATGGCTGAATTTATGCTTTCAGCCAGCACTTTCACTGAGTTGATCTTGGAATACTTCCAACCTGTCTTTTTTAGACTTTCATAATCCACAACAGGTATTGATTTGTCTTCAAACTTGACCAGCTTGCCACTTATCAAGCGAACATGAGGAGTGTGGAAGATGTCCTGCAATGCTGGCAAATTCTCCTCATTGAACATCTTCACGTAATGGAACATCAGTTGTTCCGGTGACATTCCATCTTGGGGATGAGCAAATGAAAAATTGCTTGAAATCAGCAAGCAAACAGCCATGAACAATTTCTTCATATCAAGCCCTTGAATTTAAGTTTTATGCACTCGCACTGAGTTTTCAATTTCAACAATATCTTTCTTGTGTGACAACACAAGATCAGCCACTGCTTTGATATCGTCTTCCTCCATTTTGTGCGCCACAAGCACGTCGTGAAGAATATGAAGCACTTCATCAAAAGCATCTTCAGAAATTCTTCTGCCTTTGTGTGAATGACTCAGTACTTTTTCAACGTGAATGTCAGCTGGCTTACCCAGCAGGTGTGAAATGAATCCAATTTGATGGTTTATCAACCGTTCAGCATCTATACCAACAAAGTAAGGCTTTAACTTGTAATTGGTGAGAACTTCTTTATAAAACGCACGAACAATCAATGTAACCGTGGGAACTCCACCGTACTTGTCGAATAATGTCATTGCTCAGTCCTCAGCAGAGTGTTAAATGGATTGCGGATTAATGTAAGTCCAAATTTCAAATGTGTTAATTCAGACCCCCATCCAAGTCTCGCTATAATTTGCGGCTCGGCGCTTTAGCTCAGTCGGTTAGAGCGATGGAATCATAATCCACAGGTCCGCGGTTCGAATCCGTGAAGCGCCACCAAATTCAAAGCCCTTGAGCACTAAACCAAGGGCTTTTTCTTTATTCCAAGCTCTCATCAGGGCTGAAATTCAGCTCTACTTTGGCGCCACTGGGATCTTCGCAAAACAATTGCCAAGGCCCATTCGGTCGGTGCTGCAATTTATAGGGGTAGCCTGCTTCATCGAAAACAGATTTAACCGTTTTCAAATCTTTGGCAGTGAACGCCATATGGTCAATGACCCCAGCAGGTGGATTGGGGATGGGACGCTCAAAATACAAATGCAGTACAGCCGTGTCACCCGCATATAACCATGCACCAGGAAAACCCAAGTCAGGTCTTGGTCCTACTCTCAAACCAACAATGCGTTCATAAAAATCCACGGTAGCCACAGCATCTTTGGCAATGGCCGTGAAATGGTTCATGCCAACAATCATGTCACGACCCTTTGCTTTTCAAGCCACAAAGGTGTTTTCAATCACACCTAAATGGGCTATGTCAATGCGGACTTTGTCACCAGGCTTTAAGTACTGGGGTGGATTAAGACCCATACCCACACCCGCAGGTGTACCTGTTGCAATCAAATCACCAGGATACAAAGTGATACCTCGAGAACAAGTTTCAATCAAGCTTGGAATATCAAAAATCATATGGGACGCATTGCCATCCTGTCTCAATTCACCGTTTACCCAGCATGTGACTTGTGCATTCAAGCCATCAAATATGTCTGCTGTAGCCACCCATGGACCCATGGGACAAAAGGTATCAAAGGATTTACCCAAGTCCCACTGCTGATGGCGCATTTGCACATCACGTGCGGTGACATCATTGACCACGGTATAACCATACACATACGACATGGCATCTGCTTTAGAGATGTTTTTTCCTTGCTTGCCGATGACTACCAATAACTCTGCTTCATAGTCAATCTGTTGAGAAACATTCAGGGGTAAAAGCACATCGTCATAAGGGCCAGTGACACACTCGGGAACTTTGGTGAACACGATAGGCCATGCATTAGGGTCCGCATTGTTGTCTTTGAAAACAGTGGTTGAAAGCTCCTTGGCATGCGCATGGTAATTTCTACCAACGCAAAAAATATTTCGCATAGGGCGTGGAATGGGCGCCAATAATTTCACATCTTTCAAAGAAATTGCCTGTGTACTAGCGACAGGAAATGCTTTGCCATTGGCCTTTCTGTCTACCAAGGCAAGAACACCCCGGGCATTTTCTTGTGGACTTAAATCCAAAGAATGAACAGTTAACCCATCATCGCTTAAGCGCCCTACATGCTGACTGCCTTGGTACATAAACGTTGCTAGCTTCATGCTTGTCCTTTGATAGATTTTCTTTGAGTCACTTTAACTTCGTTGGAGTTTATGCGAGCCTGTGCCTGGATTTGAGCCGCTTCTACCAATGCTTTAGCCATCCACAGCACGGTTGTTTCGACTTGCTTACTGGATTCACTCCATATGTCTTTCAACACTATATAAGGCTCTATGCCATAAACAACTGACAAGGCTTTGTGCAGTTGGACATAAATATCTTCTGGTAATTGCGCTTTGAATGGGGCCATGGCATGCGCCAAAATTTGTATCCGGTAACCTCGACGAAACGAGGGCTCTTTCAACTGGCCGGCCAGTGCTAAAGCGCGTTGCTCTAGGGAGAGCTGCACCGCGGTTCGAAGTGATGTTTCATTTTGACTTAGGCGAGGCAAGCTTCGCGAAAACAAATCCATCACTCGGTCTATACCCTCCAAGTGGTCTGATGCAAAAGTACGCATAGGGCCCAATGAAGCCCCAACCACGGCAGTCAGCATAGAAGCACGGCTGGGGAAACACCGATAAGCCGTTGCTCTAGAAACACCTGCCAGCTTTGCCACATCTGAGACTGAAGGCGCAGCACCCGTAGATTCAATTTGCTTACGTGCGATGTGAAGAAGCAGATTGAAAGTGGCTTGCTTCACTCCCGCAGGAGCTAATGGTTTATCCGGAGTGGGAGGTGTGATTTTTCTTGCCATCAGGGTAAATCAGGATAAAAAAAAGGCCTAGGTCACTTTCGCACAAAACCATCAACCCTTAGGATGAGGCGAGCAAATGAGACACACGTCTCATTTGGTATGGGTCAGTTTATAGCTCTACCCAATGCTATTGGCAATAGGAGTCTGCAAGATGTTGAAGAAAATGCTCACCACAAGGATGAAAACGGGATGAGTTTTTACCTGCTGGACCATGTGGCCGTAGAAGAAAGCGGCACGGGCTCGCCTGTGGTTTGCGTGCACGGTTTGGGCGGCAGTTCTAATACTTGGACAGCTATGCATCCCAGTCTGGATGCCCACCGTTTTGTGCGCATGGATCTTCCTGGCAGTGGTCGCTCCGCATTACCCAGCCAAGGTTTGAGCATGGATTTTCTGATTGAATGCCTGCAAACCATTTGCAAACGATTGGGCATAACTCAAGCGCAATGGATGGGTCATTCGATGGGAACCATCTTGCTGCAACATTTGGCCATTGCTGCCCCTTCGCTGGTCAAAAGCATGGTGTTGTTGGGGCCCTTGGCTGAGCCGCCAGAGACTGCGCGTGACCCTATTCGTGCCAGAGCCAACAAGGTTAAGAACGGTGGCTTGCAAGGCCTGCAAGAAGTCACTGAAGGCTTGTTGAACACGGCTGTCTCCGAGCACAGCAAACGCCATAACCCCAGTGCTTTTGCCTATGTTCGTGAAAGTCTGATGCGACAGACACCTCTTGGTTATGCAGCTACTTGCGAGGTATTGTCACAAGCACGCAGCGCAGACGTAGAGCGTATCCATGTACCAGTTTTGCTGATCACTGGCGATCAAGACAAAGTGTCTCCGCCTGAAGCGGTTCATACTTTGGGGCGGCGCTTTGCGAACGCCAAGACCGTGGTTCTGACACGATGCGGGCATTGGACGCCCATTGAAAAACCCCATGAATGTGCACGTGAAGCACGTGCCTTTTTAAAACGACACGCTTGAAGGAAAACCCATGAGCCAAGTGCTGTTTACCAATGTGAACGTCTTTGATGCGACGGGAGAGATGCCTTACCCTGGTGAAGTACTGGTGGAAGGTAACAAAATTGTCCGGGTCACCAAAACCCATCAAGGCATGCGAAACATGCCCTTGGCAGGTCAAACCGTCATCGACGGTGCTGGATGTTTTTTAATGCCAGGGATGGTTGAAGCGCATACCCATTTTTCGTGGAACAACCAACCCAGCTTGGATGCGATTCAACGCATGCCACCCGAAGAACATATTTTGTGGTGCGCTGAAGTTGCCAAGGTTTATTTGGACATGGGCTGGACCTCATGCGTAGGCGCAGCTGCAGCCAAACCAAGGTTGGATATTGTGATTCGCAATGCCATAAATGACGGCACCATCATTGGGCCGCGCTACACCGCACCCAGCCAAGAAATCACAGTTCCCGGTGGTTTGGGTGACAGCACCCAACCTCACTTGCCGCAACAAGAGTTTTCATTCGGTGCCGTCGTCAGTGGCAACGACGAAATGCGTCGCTGTGTTCGCATGTTCTGCAAATACGGCGTCGATACCTTGAAAATCAACCTCTCAGGTGAGTCCATCACTGGCATGTCCAGTGAACAAAGCCAATTCACCGAAGAGGAAATCACCACCTGCGTACAAGAAGCCAAAAGTTGGGGTAAGTGGGTCGCCGCCCATGCTCGCTCAACATGGTCTGTGAAGCAATGCGTCAAGCAAGGCATCAACGTGATTTACCACGCCAGTTTTTTAGACAATGAGGCGTTGGACCTGCTAGAGCAACACCGCAATGCACATTTCATCGCACCCGGATTGGCGTGGTTGATCAATACCTGCCATAACGCCAAAGAATATGGTCTTACACCCGATGTGGTCCAAAAAATGGGCTACTACAAAGAACTGGATGCAGCCATTGAATCCATGCGCGCTTTGCACAAACGTGGCGTACACATCATGCCCGGCGGTGACTACGGTTTTGCGTGGACGCCCCATGGCACCAATGCAAAAGACCTTGAATATTTCATCAAGCACATAGGCATGTCCAATTTAGAGGCTTTGCTCAGCGCCACAGCATGGGGTGCGCCCATGATGCGCAGTGCAGAGCCCTTAGGACAACTGCGTGAAGGCTACTTGGCTGACATTCTTTTGATTGATGGTGACCCGATGGCAGACATCACTGTGTTACAGGACAAGTCACGCATTTTGGCTGTCATGAAAGACGGCAAGTTCCATCGCGAACCACCGTCAGTTACCAGCCGAGGAACGCCTACCCGTCAGTCACCCCCCACACGTTGGGCCGCTTAAGTTTTCAAGAGGAGACCGCCATGACCGCCACGCTATTTACCAATGTGCGAATTTTGGATGGTTCGGGTGCCGCACCCTACCCTGGCAGTGTTTTGGTTGAGGGTAAACGCATCAAGCACATCAGCAAGTCTGCAGCACCCATGTCAGCTGGTGACGCCATGCAAGTCGATGCAGCGGGTGCCACACTTATGCCCGGCATGTGCGAAGCCCATACCCATTTTTCATGGAATAACGCAGCCAATTTGGCAGGCATTCAAACCATGCCCCTCGAGGAGCATGTGTTGTGGAGCGCCAAAGTGGCTAAAACCTATTTGGAAGCGGGATGGACATCCTGTGTTGGTGCCGCCTGCGCTAAACCACGTTTAGATGTGGTCATTCGCAACGCCATCAACAGCGGTCAAATTCCTGGACCTCGCTACTTGGCAGCCAGTCAAGAAATCACGGTGCCTGGTGCTTTGGGCGATGAAACTTTGCCCCACTTGCCTTTTCCCGAGTTCAGCTTTGGCGCCAACGTCAATGGCGCGGAGGACATGCGCAAATGTGTACGCATGTTTTTGAAATACGGCGTGGACTCCATCAAACTGAACTTGTCTGGCGACAACTTCACCCCCGACTCTCCCGCTGAAACCCATTGGATGACGGAGGCTGAAGTCGCCGCCGCCATGGAAGAGGTTCGCATGCGTGGCAAAAGGGCTGCTGCCCATGCGCGCTCTGGGCCATCGGTTCAGCAGGCCTTGCGCCATGGCATTGACATCATTTACCACGCCAGCTTTTGCGATGAAAAAACGCTAGACATGCTGGAAGCAGCGAAAGACCGTGTTTTTGTCGTGCCCGGCATAGGCATCGTGCATGCATTGCTCAATGAAGCATCCGAGTGGGGCATTACCCGCGCAAAAGCCGAGAGCATGGGCTATGCCATTGAATGGGAAGCGGCATTGAAATCCTTGTCTGCCATGCACAAACGTGGCATCCGCGTCATGCCCGGTGGGGATTACGGTTTTGCTTTCACACCGCATGGACAAAATGCCCGTGATTTGGAATTTTTTGTTCGTTATCTTGGTTTCACGCCCATGGAAGCGATTCGTTCATGCACCTTGTATGGCGGTCAAATCATGATGAAACCCAATGAACTCGGTTTGGTCAAAGAAGGCTATTTGGCTGATCTGTTGTTGGTTGATGGAGACCCCTTGACCAATTTAGCGATTCTGCGAGAGCCCTCTCGCATGTTGGCCGTGATGAAAGACGGTGTGTTTGCCAAGCATCCCCCCACCACCCGTCAACGCGCATGGGAGCGTGCTGCATGAGCCGTGGGCGTTTGGCTTTTTGGTGGCTGTTGGTTTTCCCCTTGGCCTTGCTTGCCCTGTGGGGCTTGTTCGATGATGTCGTGCTTTTTTTGAAAACCCTGCTCAACGGCTTGACCTTGGCTTCCTTGTATTTCATTGTGGCCAGTGGGTTTACCTTGGTTTTTGGCTTGATGCGTAATGTCAATTTGGCGCATGGCTCATTATTTTTGGTTGGTGCTTATGTGGGTTGGATCGTAGGCGACCTGACCAGCTCTTGGCTGCTGGCTGCTCTCTCGGGGTTTGTGTCTTCAGCGGTACTCGGGGTCTTGATTCAAATGGTCGTTTTCAGACGCATGCAAGGCGAAGACCTGAGACAAACTTTGGTGACCATCGGTTTGTCCATTGTGTTGGCTGATTTGATGCTCTGGTATTTTGGCGGTGAAATTTACACCTTTGATCCGCCTGCTTGGATTTACGGCACCATGAGTTTGCCCATCATCGAAAAATTTCCGACCTATCGCATCATTGTGTTGCTGATTGCCATTGCCATTGGTTTAGGTCTGTGGGGATTACTCAATGGCACACGCATTGGCATGATGATTCGCGCAGGTGTGGATGACCGCGGCATGCTGTCTGCATCTGGCGTGAATGTACAACGAATTTTTGCCCTTACCTTTGCTTTAGGTGCTGGGCTTGCCGGCTTGGCAGGTGTTGTGGGCGGCACTGCTTTGTCTATTTCACCTGGAGAAGACACACGTTATTTATTGGCTTCATTGGTTGTCGTGATTGTGGGTGGCATGGGCAGTGTGCCGGGTGCAGCCATAGGCGCGTTGCTGATTGGTCTGGCTGAACAATTTGGACAAGCCTACGCACCTACCTACAGCGTGGTTTTCACCTTCGTCATCATGATCATTGCATTGGCTTTCAGGCCACGCGGTGTTTTAGGAAAAGCCACATGAGTGCTGCCCACTGGCGTCGCGCCATGAACACACAGTCGCCCGGTGTGAGGGTGACGGTCAGCACACAAAGTCCGGCTGTGTCTACCCATGTTCCACGCACACCACGTTACAGCGCACCTTCATACCAAGGTACGGGTTGGTGGTCGCGCTTGTGGGCACCCGTCCATCTTCGCCATTGGATCGTGATGGCCTTGGTGTTGCTTTACCCCGTTGTGGCTTCTCCCTTTTTCACTTACCAAATTGGCGCGCAGTCTCTGGCTTTAGGTCTAATCGCTTTGTCATTGACTTTTCTAGGTGGCTATGGCGGCATGGTGTCGCTGTCACAAATGACCGTCGCAGGCTTAAGCAGTTACCTCATTGCCATCTTTGGAACCAGCAGCATGCAAGCCATCAGCTTGGGATGGCCTTGGTGGTTAGCTGCCCTCTTTGCCATGCTGATTTCGGTGGTTTTTGCCACTTTGATCGGTTGGTTATCGGTCAGAACCGAAGGCATTCACACCATCATGATTACCTTGGCCATTGGTGTGGCTTTCTTTTATTTGACCCAACAAAACTACGTTCTCTTCAATGGTTTCCAAGGGTTTAGCAAGATTGGAGCGCCTACCGTAGGCGAGGTAGATTTCACCGATCCGGTTGCGTTTTATTTTTTGGCATTGGGTTGTGCACTTGCAGGCTACTGGGCTGTCAAATATTTGGTACGTGCACCGTTTGGTTTGGCGTTGCAAGGTATACGCGATAACCCACGCCGCATGAACTCACTGGGTTTCAATGTCACCGCACACAGGCTAGCTGCACATGCTTTTGCAGGACTGCTAGCCTCTGTAGGTGGCATTCTTTTGGTTTGGTACAACAACCGCGTCTCACCAGGCTCCATCAACACCGGCGCACTGATCAATATTTTGGTCATTGCTGTGCTTGGTGGTATGAAGCATCCTTTAGGTGCCTTCATAGGTGCGATTACTTTCGTCTTGCTGCAAAACTTTGCCATCGATTTGGTGGACCGCCAGCGTTTCAATTTGGTGATTGGCGGCGTGTTTTTATTGATTGTGTTTTTCTCGCCCGATGGCCTGTTAGGTCTGTGGCAAAAATTTCGCTCGCGCTGGTTGGTTGCATCCACCACGCCTGCTCCTGGAAGTCGCCGCTCATGATTGGTATCTATATCAATCAGTTTGGTAACTCGACGCTATGGCCGGTGGGTCCGGGCGTTTTTTCACCGGCCATTGGCCTTTTTTCAACCTGAGGAGACAACAATGCATTCGAGTAAGAGAACTCTGGCACGTACTGTGATCAGCGCAGCCATTTTGGCAGCCACCACAGGATTTGCTTTCGCTGAAGGCACCTTGAAAGTGGGATTGCTTTCTATTCTTGAAGGCCCATTTGCCGTGCCTGGACAAGACGGTATTCGCGGCGCTGAGCTGGCTTTGAAACAAAAAGGCGGCACGGCTGGCGGTATGAAAATTGAACTCATCAGTGGTTCTTCCGATGGCAACCCTGATAAAGCTGTTGCTGCCACTCGTAAATTGGTTGAGCAAGACAAGGTTCAAATCATGATTGGCCCTTTGTCAGGTGACGAAGGTATCGCTGTGAAAAACTATGCCAAAACACAAGCTGGCATCACCTTTATCAACGGATCTTCTGGCGCTCAAGCCGCCACATTGAACGACCCATCCACCAACTTCTTCCGCTTCAACACCGAGGGAGCGCAGTGGATGGTGGGTCTGGGTGACCACGCTTTGGCAAAAGGGTACAAAAAAATGTTCCTGATCGCCGAAGACTATGGCTTCCCTTACTCGCAAGTGCAAGGCTTCATGGCCAGCTACTGCGCCAAAGGCGGCAAAGTATTGGACAAAGCTTGGGTACCCCTGGGCACCAAAGACTATGCCTCTGTCATCGCCAAAATTCCTAAGGATGTAGATGCATTGCTGGTGGTGTTGGGTGGTTCGGATGCAGTTAACTTCTTAACGCAATACGAGCAAGCGGGTGGCAACAAACCCATGGTGGGCGGCTCTATCACCGTAGACCAAACGGTATTGAACTACAAAGGCAAACGTCGCGAATCTTTGGTGGGAACAGCTTCTGCAGGACCCATGGCCGATTCTTTGGACACCGCCGAGTGGAAAAAATTTGTGGCTGACTACAAAGCCAACTTCAAAGACGGTTTCCCCAGCCCCTCGTTGTTTGCTTACCTGTACTACATCAATACCAAAGCTGCTTTGGATGGTTTGGACGCAGTCAAAGGCGACTTGAGTGGTGGTCAGAAGAAATACCGTGAAGCGCTGCAAAAGACCAAATTCGTTGGTCCTGCTGGCGAAGTGGTGATTGACGCCAACCGCAACGGCGTAGGCCCCACCTACATCACCGAAGTGACCAAAGCAGCAGACGGTTCACTGTTCAACAAGGTTGTCAAAACTGTGCCTAATGTCACCCAAACACTGGGGCTGCCCGAAGCCGATTTCAAAAAAATGGGCTTAGGCACACGCGATATTCCTGACTGCCGCAAGTAAGCATCAGGCAGACAACGATGGCATCCATCACCGCATTGCGTTCCAACGTGCCAGACATGGCACGGCCCATGGTTACTTCGCCCAGCGAAGTACCTTTGATGTCTTCTGAGGCCTTGGTCTTGGAAAATGTGACTCGGGCTTTTGGCGCATTGCGGGCGGTGGATGATGTTTCCTTGTCTGTTCTCGCCGGTGAAAAACGCGCCATCTTGGGCGCGAATGGTGCGGGCAAGACCACCTTGTTCAATGCCATCACCGGCGACTTCCCGCCCACGGCGGGCCGAATTCGTTTCTTTGGTGAAGACGTCACTTACATGGACCCGTTTGAGCGCATCCGCAAAGGCTTGCGACGAACCTACCAATCTTCACTGCTTTTTCGCGACCTGAGTGTGCGCGACAACCTGTTTCTGGCCGTAAGAGGTGTGGCCAACGCCAGATTCAGTTTCAGACGAGCGGGTAAAAATCACCCTTCTACTTTGGCCACCCAAGAATTGTTAGAGCGCGGACGCTTAACCCATATCGCTGATGAATTGGTCAGCAATTTGGCGCATGGCCAACAACGACAACTCGAAATTGCCATTGCCTTGGCCGGCGCGCCTCGCTTGATTTTGTTTGATGAGCCCGCAGCCGGTTTGTCCCCAGCGGAACGACGTGAGTTGGTCAAACTGCTTACCTCTCTTCCCTCGCACATGAGCTTTGTGCTGATTGAGCATGATTTGGAAATTGCGTTGCGTGTGGTCGAAAAAGTCACAGTGATGCACAACGGTGCGGTGATCAAAACCGGCACCCCCTCTGACATTGAAAACGATGCCCAAGTGCAAGCTATCTACATGGGAGGCAAACACTGATGGCCTGGTTTGGTGAAGCCCCCTCTCGCAGCCAAAAAGGCCCGCTGTTGGTCGTTGAGGATTTGCATGTGTACTACGGACAAGCCCATGTACTGCAAGGCATTTCTTTGTCTCTTAGCCAAGGGGTATTGGGCATTGTGGGTCGCAATGGCATGGGTAAAACCACACTGTGTAACGCACTCACAGGTTTGGTTTCTGCCCAAGGCAGCGTTCGTTTAGCTGGTGAAGAAATATTGGGTAAATCGCCGCACGAAATCACGCGTCGAGGTATGGCGTATGTTCCCCAAGGTCGCCGTGTTTGGCCCTCTTTGTCTGTCGACGAAACACTTCGTTTGGTTGCACCTCAGCGTGGCGATGTAGATCGCGTCTATGCCATGTTCCCCCGCTTGGCAGAGCGCCGTAACAACGGCGGATCCCAACTGTCAGGTGGCGAGCAGCAAATGTTGGCTATCGGGCGCGCACTGCTGTTGCGTCCTCGCGTGTTGGTGATGGATGAACCTACCGAAGGTCTGGCGCCTGTGATTGTTGAGCAGGTAGAAGCCTCATTGCGCCAACTTGCCACTGAAGACGGCATTGCTATTTTGTTGATTGAGCAAAACCTGGGCGTGGCAGTTGCCAGTGCTGACCGTGTCGCTGTGATGGTCAATGGGCGCATACAAGATGAAATGCCCGCTGCAGACTTGGCGCATGACAAAGCATTGCAAGAGCGCTTGCTGGGGCTCAGGTCCTCTGGCGAAGTCTTAGAGGAAGACATACCAGAGCCTGTCAACCTGGAGCCTGCTACCGTTGTGCGTGTTCAAAGGGCTTATAGCGCCGAAGACCAACCTTTTAGCCAACAGTTCAGCAAA
>Ga0214919_10009926_pt1 | contig 12170 bp, 9 predicted proteins | sample LL1503_MetaG_FD_177994 | JGI IMG/M metagenome (GOLD analysis project Ga0214919, IMG submission 177994) | Freshwater microbial communities from Lake Lanier, Atlanta, Georgia, United States - LL-1503 | ecosystem: Environmental > Aquatic > Freshwater > Lake | place: USA: Georgia | collected 2015-03-15
ACTTCAAACCTATCCAAGTTAAAGTGATGACTATAAGATTTAAAAGTGAGCGAACCTGAATCGGATAGTGATGCTAGTAAATGTCCTCTCCATGAGATTCGTAAAGTACCAATTGATGGAACACCCCTAAGTCCTTCTGCCATTTTGGATCATTGGCGCAAGGAAGGTGCTGCAACGCCGTTGGAATATGAGGATGGCCATCAAGGTCTTGTTGTTACACGATATGAATTAGCGAAGCTGATCCTTGAAGATAAACGTTTCAGTCAAAAACCAATCAGAATGCCTTTACATCATATTGATCGTGAAGAGGCTGCACCTGGTATCAACATCGTCGATGGCGAGCTTGCAACGGCGAGTGATCTAGACCCGGGGAACTTACTATTTTTAGATGGCGAACAACACCTAAAGATTAGGCGGGCAGCCACTAGTCGTTTTTCAGTTCGATCAGCAAAGGGATACGAATCTGATATCAAAGCAATAGTTTCTAAACAGATTGAAAACTTAATCGCCCAAGGTTCGCCAGTTAATCTAAGCGAACACTATTCGGAGCCAATTTCCGCAGCGGGTCATGCTCGCGTTCTCGGAATTCCTGACTCTCTCTTCAGTGAATATGAAAAATTATTTGTTGGAAAATCTGAAGAGAGCGAAAAGATTGAATACTTGAGAAAAGTTCTAGCTTTCAAGAAAGAGTCCCCTGCAGATGACCTCTTGAGTGATCTAGTGAAATCAGAACTTCTAGAAAAAGAAATAGAAGGTCTAACTCTTTCTTTGATGGTGTCTGGAAGAGATAATGTTGCTTACATGATCTCCACAGGAATTGTGGCTCTTCTAAAGCATCCAGAACAACTCCAAGCGCTCCGAGACAATCCAGCGCTAATTGATGGAGGGGTTGAAGAATTACTACGTATCAGTGCAGTTTTTTTGACTATGTTCCCTCGAACCGCGATGGAAGATGTTGAAGTCGGCGGAGTAAAAATAGCGAGTGGTCAATCAGTCTCTGTTTCTGCTGTCGCAGCAAATTATGATGAAAGACAGTATCCGGATCCGTATCGATTTGATTTAACTCGTGACGCATTTGGTCATTTGGGTTTTGGCAATGGACTTCATGGCTGCCTTGGCCAACAAGTAGCTCGCATAGAAATTAAAGAAGGAATTATGCAATTGCTTCAGGCATTTCCGAATCTGAAATTAGTACATGCTGAGCAAGATGAGCCCATGCCTTTTTACCACCCCGTCGCTGCTTATCAAGTTGGTGAAGTTATAGTCGGATGGGAGTAAGTCCAAAGCAATAGTCACTTCATCGGCTAGAAGTAATGACTCTTACTCATTAGTAATCAGGGCAGACGCATGTGGCGATTACTAACCATCAAATCTGTCTTCAATGGTTCAAATTTCTACCTCACCTTGAAGATTTGATTTCAAACCCTTGTGGAATCTGGAGTGGCAAGAGAGAATTCATTCATTGTGATGCAAAGGATGGACAAATGTTAGTCGCGCGTAAAGATAAATCTACGAGTGGACCTCGTTATTCCGGCCGTCTAGATATGCCAAATGTTATATATGCATTGGCTAATCCAATGAAGGCATCAAGAGAAGAGCAGATCCTTAACTTTCTCAAAGAGAGCCTTATGCTGGCGAAAAAGGCACACCATGTTGAAAATTTTATTCAAAATCTTTATCTGCGTTGCCCAAATAGTTGGGGGCTAACTGGAATTTGTCTTAGGAAAATTACCTCTACAAATAAACTGACCGTAGTAACTCAGATATCAAATCATGATATTCCTCTGACCGAACATATAAGAATTACTGTTGATTCAAAAGCTCCTGAGCTAGAAGCAATCAGATTTAATGTTGGCATATTTTTTGAAACCCGCAGTGCTTTGCTCAATTACAGTGACGAAGGCGCAGAGATCTGTAACATCAATCCCGAAATACAAGGACTCGTCTGTCTTCCGATTACTTCAGAAGATGAGATCTGGGGTACTTTAGAATTTCTATTTGAAAAGGAAGTTGAATGCGATGAAGGAATACAAGACTTTTTTTCATGCGTAGCTCAGATAGTAGGGATTGCCATAGACCACACATCTGATACTGAACAAAAAGAATCAGGTCAAAAAACTCTAGATTCTAATGCCGAGAGAGAACTAGCAGAGATGAAACTGACTCCGAAACTAAAGAAGATTGCAGTGATGATTTCAGAAGGAAAGACCAACACTGAGATTGCTAGAGCGCTTTCTTATTCGGAATCCGCAGCGAGATATGAAACAGTCAAACTTTATGCAATGTTGCGAGTTAAGAATCGCGCTGAAGCAGGAGCTGCAATCAATAGATTGAACCTAACTTAATAAAATTAGGTTATTTTGAGTAGTGGTAAGTTCGAGAGTTCATATTTGAGCCTTCGCTATTTCTAGTGTACTTCTGACCTTTGAAATTTATAGTTTCAATGTCGACGGCACCCTCGAAAACATTCATTAATAGTTTTTGATCTTCAAGGGTTACTGTGCCCCAAGCTGCTCCTGTGTACCAAGGGAGAGAGGAGTTTTCTAACTCTTTTCTAAACGAGAGAGTTTTCTTTTTTGCATTGAATTTTTGTCCTGTCCAGGCCAAGAACAATCCCCAAGCGATCATGGCTCGAGAATAATGACGACCGCATTCGGCTTCATCAAAAGGATTTCTCGTCTTTCCAGCAAATCTCTCTCTGACATTTGAAATAACGCGAACACCCTTATCGAATTCCCCGCTATAAATTAGATTCCCTGCCGCTGTGTATTCATATGCTGTCATCATTTCAGTGAAGTAAGGAAAAGGGCGCTTAGGTCGGTTACCTAATGGGTAGGTTGCCATCAATAAACCTTTTTCATCTCCTAACGCATAACTGCGCATATGATTGAAGTGATCGAATAAATCTGTTTTTTCATTAAACTTCAAAATACTCTGCGCGGCGGTTTTGATATTTTCTGTATCAGCTAGTGATCCCAAGTCTGTTATGTCTGCTAGAAATTGTCCGATTAGTTGATCAACTAAACATCCTGAACCAAGTTGCAACTCTGGGTCAGAAGTATCTTGAGCACCCATAATTCCGTGCCGTAGACCGCGAGCAATCGTTTGGCCATCTTGCAATGGATAAATCTTGTGTTCGTAATACGAGCCATTGAATAAGTTTTTATCGATCCATGAACTACCATTCTCAAATAGCTTCCTACATTTAGCTGCGAATTCTTCTTCGCCTAATTCTGTTGCAATTTCTTCGGCTGCTCGTAGAGCCGCCAAGTACCAGAATCCCATCTGTGGGTTTGGTCCGTAATATTCGACATCCATAGTGTTGTGTTGAACGCCTTCCATAACGCCATCCTGATTGGCATCCCATCCACCTGGGATCCATGCAAATTCCAATGCTTTGCGCGCGGCTGGCCATAATGTGCGTAACCATTCTGAATCACCGCTTAGCGTCCATTCGCGATAGAGCTTAACAATGCATCCCATCTGCCCATCTGCTGCGGCAATTGGCCAGGCTTGCAGTCCATCTAAGGGAAAAGTAACCCTGAAGGACATGAAACCATCTCTGTTTGTTGCGTACAAGAATTCAGTTTCTCGAAAATCTTTAGCGATATTGCTGAACAAGAATGCAGTTGTTTGTTCGTAGTTCCACACATGTGAACAGTTGCCAAAACAAGATCCAGCGTTATAACCAATGCCTTCCCAACCAAAGTACTTACCGTCGCTAGATTGAAAAATAGTTTGCGTTTTCAAAGTGGATAGATTGCTTAGTGCAGAATCGAGAAGAGGTTCTGGGAACTTTGTATTCAATATTTCTTCAACAAATCTCTTTGAGCGATTCTCAAGATCATCAATCCTAGGAATAAATTTTTTGAGCACATCAACGGAATCACTAAATTTAGTTGTGTAGTAATTTCCAATTACTAGATCTGAATATTTACCAATATTGGTACCGGGAGGACTCGTGCCATCCTCTCCTTCGATGGACCATCCTCTTCGGTTTGGGAAAAACCATGAAATCAAGAAAGTAAATTCTTCGACACTACCTGGCTTTATTACTCGTTTATCGCATAGCGAGCCAGTTGGTTCGACACTAACAGATTTTCTTAGATCAAAATTTCCGTCATCTACAAAATCGTCCCACATATCAAGTAATGAATCACGCCAGGTCAAATCTGCCCATGATGTTCGGTACGTGGGATGTTCGGGTTTCAAGAGCGCTACAGAGAAATTTCCAAAATTTTCATCATTTGTATTCTTCATTTCTGATGAATACCGTATCGCAGAAAAATCACTGTTCTCGATATATTCATTATGGTTGATATATGAAAAATCTTGATTACTAAATGGGCGGATGTAATTTGAAAGATTACTTGCAATCGAGACAATTGCATTTTTATCTGAAGAATTTTTGATCACGTAGCGAAGGACCATCACTGGAAAACTACTCGCATCTGAGTCTGAAGGTATAAGCGGATTGAATGACTGCATTGTGACGTCGACGGGACAATTTTTGTCTTCTAATTTCACCTGTCCAAAAGGGTATGCCCCCATAAAGGTTGCCTTGCGGAAACGAGGCATTCCATGATTTCGAACTTCGGCTCCGAAAGGTCCCTCATATTGAGAGGTATCTAGAGGGCCTTCTAAAACCTTAGTAAATAAAGGGTGATCACTCTGTTCGACTCTAATGAGGAATGCATTTACATCAGGACTTTTCTTGAATGAAGGTCGATTCATTATTTCCCAATTAACTAATCCTCCATTTCCACCAAGTCCTATATTTCCAGTCCCAATACCGCCAACAGGCATAGAGATTTTTCTAAGATCATCGCCTGTATACGATTTCAATACTGGCCAGGGAGAATTACTTTTACTTTGCATGTTCAGCAATTTCACTTTGTAATATAAAATTAATGTCTGGAAATTGCTTCTGAAGTTGCTTTTGCTGAATAGCTCCTTCACGTAGTAAGAGAATATCCCCAGCTTCATAAGTAATTACTGTTGTATGTTCTGCCTGGGCTATGTGGCCATTTCCTACGACGTTATGAACCTTGCCAGAAAAATGTTCTTCGATTAGTTCGGGAGTTTCCAGTGAAGGCCAACCCTTAGCAGAAGCAGTAGTAATTGCTAACGGTCCGTAGGAGTTCAATATTTCTAGAATAAACGGATCATCTGTCGAGCGAGCATAAAATGTCTGCATGCTGCAACTGTCCCCCGTATCCCAATTTTTATTCAATTTTGCAATTTCCAACGTTAGAAGGCCACTCCAGTGCTCATCCAATATATTTTTTAGAATCTCTGGAACAGGATCTGCGAATTTCATCAATTGGTCTAAATTACTAAAAAGTATTGGATATCCGATTGAATCCTGATCATTCCTTGCGGCTTTGAGTCGCTTTATAGCAAATGGATTAATCGCATCGCATGCAAAGATATAACCAAATTGGCTGGGAATTGCGACAGGTTCACCTAATCGAAGTCCAGCGAGCACATCAGCCAGGACATCATGTCGCTGTTGATTATCATCAATATTGAGTAGGAGAACCATGCCCTTACTTTCCCTTCCTTTCTATTGCGATAATCCTAAGAGCGCACACTACCTGAGCCTCAGAACATCGATGAAGTGTATTTTTGCTAGCAAAAATAACACTCATTTTCCCCAATTAGAAAGTTATGCTTCCAAAGAAAGGCAGGGAAGGTATGAAGAAAAAAGGAATCTTGAACCGCGAAATCTCAAGAGTGCTTGCAACTTTAGGTCATTATGATCTTTTAGTTGTTGCTGACGCTGGCCTACCAATTCCTATCCATGCTGATTGTATTGATTTAGTTGTAGATAAGGATATTCCAACGGTATTACAAATTTTGAAGTTGCTTTCTTCCGAATTAGAAGTTGAAGAGTTCTATGTTGCAGAAGAGGGTAATTCTATAAATTCAGCACAATATTCTGACATTGAGCGAATATTTCCTAAAGCTTCAAAGAATTTGATACCTCATAGCTCCCTAAAAGAAAAATTAAAAGGGGCAAAGGCTGTAATCAGAACAGGTGATTTTTCTCCATACTCAAATGTAATTCTAAGTTCAGGCGTTTCATTTTCTAGCTATTCAACAATTATTACGGAGGCATAAGTGACAAATAACCAGAAGTGGCACGCACTCAAAGAATTTTCTGGCGAGAACCTTCGCAGGATTGCAATGCCACTAGGTGGAATTGGCACCGGCACTTTCTCTCTCGGAGGTAAAGGTGACCTGAGGGACTGGGAAATAATGAACCGCCCAGGAAAAGGTTTCGCACCCCAATATTCGTTTTTTTGTATTCGAGTCCAAGATAGTGATAAGAAGTCTAAAGCCGTTGCTAAAATTTTGGAAGGTCCTATCGATCTAAGTGAGTATGAAGGCGCTTATGGCACACGCGCTAATCACCACGGATTACCACGCTTCCAATCATGTAAATTCGAATCGACTTATCCTTTTGCAAAGGTTTCATTAAGTGATCCAAAAATGCCAATTGAGGTAGAGCTCAATGCATTCAATCCTCTGATCCCAACGGATGCAGACAGCAGCAGTTTGCCGATCGCAGTTCTTGAGTATTCAGTAAAGAATACGTCTAAGAGTTCTTTAGATATTTCTATCTCGGGAAATCTTCAAAATTTTATTGGAGAAGATGGTTCATCACCCCTTATTCCAAATGCCCATCATCCATTTCGCGAGGGTTTTCAGGAGTTTAAGAATTTCAATACTTTTGTGACTTCAAATAAAGTTTCTGGAATTCTCTTTGATAGCCATGGCGTGCCCAAGGATTCAGAGAGATACGGCACCATAGCGCTATCTCTGATGGAAGGTGAGAATATTTCTCATAGAACTTCCTGGGCAAACTATTCGTGGGGAGATTCACTTCTAGAGTTTTGGGATGACTTTTTGGATGATGGAAAGTTAGACAATAGATTTGCAAATACGGATTCACTCTTTGACGAGAATAGTTCTCCACTAACACCCAAGCCGGGTGAATTACCCTCCCCGGTTGCCTCTATTGCTGATATTCGCAAAGTTCCAGCCGGAGGATCGACAACATTTAGATTTATCATTTCTTGGAATTTCTCCAATCGGCACGCTTGGATGAGTACGGATTATGGAGATATTTCTCAAGCTCTTTATAGTGAGGATGTCGTAGGAAATGCATATTCAGGAAAGGCCAAGGACGCCTGGGATGCGACATTGCAAGTCGTTGACAAGTTGCCAGAGCTCGAAGAGAGAAGTTTGAATTTTATTTCTTCAATTATGAAATCTGAGCTTCCTGAACCAATAAAAGAATCAGCCCTCTTCAATCTAAGTACATTGAGAAGTCAGACCTTTTTCCAAACAGCCGATGGACATTATTATGGCTGGGAAGGAACTGGTGATAGAAAAGGCAGCTGTCACGGAAGTTGTACGCATGTTTGGAATTACGAACAAGCGAGTTCTCACCTGTTTGGCTCGATAGCTAGAGATATGCGTGAACTCGAATTTTTACATGCAATGCGTCCTGATGGCTTAATGAGTTTTCGTATTGGATTGCCTTTAAATAAATATGCTCGTGAATGGCAACTAGCTGCAGCTGATGGTCAGATGGGCTGCATAGTGAAGCTCTATCGTGAATGGCGTTTGTCTGGAGATTCAGAATGGCTCAAGAAACTTTGGCCAGCAGCTAAGCGCTCATTGGAATTTTGTTGGATTCCCGGAAGTTGGGATGCTGATCAAGATGGCGTTATGGAAGGCGCACAGCACAACACAATGGATGTTGAATATTATGGACCTAATCCACAAATGGGCTTCTGGTACTTGGCAGCGCTGAAGGCTTCACAAGAGATGGCACTTGCAAATTCAGATACAGAGTTTGCAAACAAATGTGAAAAACTCTTTGAAAGTGGCAGTTCCTATATGGATAGCCAGCTATTCAATGGGGATTATTACATCCACAAGATTGTTCCTCCCGAAAATATAAATCTAATTTATCCAGGGTTAAGACACACCTCAATGGGAGCATCCGATATGGACGACCCCGAACTTCAATTAGGAGAAGGTTGCCTAGTCGATCAATTAGTGGGCCAATTTTTAGCGCACATTTGCGGCTTAGGATATTTGGCTAAAAAAGAAAATATTAAAAAGACTCTCGAAACAATTTATAAATGGAATTATCGAGAAGAATTTTTCTCAGAATTTAACCACATGAGAAATTTTGTGTTGGGCGATGAGAAGGCATTAGTTATGGCCTCTTATCCTCGAGGCAATAGACCTAAAAGACCATTTCCATATTTCAACGAAGTTATGACAGGTTTTGAATACAGCGCTGCAATCGGGATGATTTATGAAGGTATGGAAACAGAAGGCATCGACTGCATTTCGAATATTCGCCAAAGGTATGACGGCGCAAGACGTAGCCCTTTCAATGAAGCAGAGTGCGGCAATCATTATTCTCGTGCGATGGCTAGCTGGGGCGGAATTCTTGCTTGGACTGGGCAACAATACGATGGCAGAGTTGGCAAATTAACATTTACAAGGGCGTCAAGTGAAGCATTGCCTTTCTTCACGGGTGATGCTTATGGAACTGTACAAAGTGATGGAAAGAAGATCACCGTGACAGTACTTGAAGGGGTTCTTAGGTTTAAGTCGATTGAGATGCCAGGTTTTGAGACTCGGATTTTATCGGATTTGAAACTTCTATCTAGCGGAGATCTAATAGATTTATAAAGATTATTAGCATTTCTATTGTATTAAATGAGCATAGTTATTCGTTGACAGTCACTCTTTCAACCTGAACACTCCTCATACGAGTGGGTTATTCGGTATACAAAACAGAAATAAGGGGAAGTAATGACTGATAAAAATGTAAGCGACACCCTTCCAGAAAAATCAGTTTTTTCACGGAGGGCAGTTCTCAAGACTGCAGGAATTGGTGCCGCGGGAATATCAACTGCTGCAGCATTAGCTGCATGTAGCAAGCAAGACTCCAAACCAAAAGCACTTGATGCAGCAACCGTTTCATTTGTGTTTTTAGGTTCTGCAGATCAAGCGAAATCTTGGGATGCACTCTTTCAAGGATTCAAAGGAAAATTTCCGCAAATAGATTTCAAAGCAAATGCAATCCCATCAGATAACTGGGCAGCATTCGCAGATGCAGTTGCAGTACAACTTGCAGGTGGCGCAAAGTATGACGTGCTAAATCTTGCAACAGAAGGAGCCTTACTCTTTGCTGACAAAGGAGTTGTGCTTCCACTCGATGATTTGATCGCTCGCGATCAAGCAGAGATGGATGCTGCACTAGCAGACACTCATCCACGTCTAGTTGAATTTGGAAAGAAATACGGCCCACCAGATGGAAAGACTTATTACATTCCAAGTGGTGGAATGAACTGCATGGCAGCATGGGTCAATAAAGATGTCTTTGCAAAAGCTGGACTTGAACTTCCAACTGATGACTGGACATGGGATGACTTCCTTGCCGCAGGACGAACAATCAAAAAGAAGACTGGCGCATTTATGTTCCCAGTCACCGCTGAGTACTTTGTTGGAATCATGCCTTGGCTAACAACAAATGGGGCTAGCACCATGAATGAAGATTGGACAGAGGCTACTTGCGATACACCTCAAGCAATTGAAGCAGCTGCATTTGCTCGCCAATTAGTCGTTGAAAAATTGAGCCCACCACCTGGCGGAACTTTCGATCGGTTCGAACTTGGAATCAAGGGAGACCTTGCTGTATTCGGTGGCGGTCGTTGGCCAGTGCTTGCAGTCCGCGCAGCCAATGCCGTTGATAAATATGAGATATTCGATTTCCCACACAAGGGTGCAAATCGTGGATCACCAGTCGGATGGGCAGCTTTCCCAATTATGAAGTCATCACCAAACATTGATGCTTCATGGGAATTCGTAAAGTACCTAAGTACTTACGAGGGCGCATCGGTATTTGCGAAGTCCGGTGGAACTGCATCACCATGTCTGAAGTCTGTTGCTGAAAGTGAAGATTATCTTGCAGATTCTCCAGTTGGTACTGAGAAGCTCTACAAGGCACTTGATTATGCAACTGCAATTCCTTCACCTACAAAAGGAAATCTAACCCAGCGAACAATCGAAGATATTTGGGGACAGATAATTGCAGGAAATATCAAGCCAGATGCAGGAATGAAGAAGATGCAGGAAGAAGTAACAAAGCTGCTCTAACAGGAAAGAGTGGGAATAGTTCAGTATGGCCCTTCGAAAGGTAAGACAAAAACAGGAACGGTTCGCGCCGTTCCTGTTTTTGTCACCTGCAATTCTTTTTTTCTGCTGCTTTATTTTATTCCCATTAGTTGGTGCCTTTGGCTACAGTCTTATCACATGGGATTTCTTCACACAACCAAAATTTGTAGGTCTAGATAATTATGGAAAACTTTTTAAAGATCCGATTGCACTTGAAGCAATAAAAAATACTTTTATATTTACGCTTGCATCTATTGTCACACATGTAGGACTTGGATTAATACTGGCTCTTGCTGTAAATAGAAAGATTTCCAAATTCTTTTCATATATTATTCGGACTGTTTTCTTCTTTCCCTTCCTTCTTTCTTGGTCTGCGGCTTCCCTTATTTGGAATTTTGGGTTAGATCCAACCTTTGGCGTAATTGATTACTACGCCGGAAAACTGGGATTCCCTCAAGCGACATTGTTATCCAGTACTTGGGCTATGCCGACTCTTATACTGATTGACCTTTGGAAAACTTTGGGGTTTGCATTCATAGTTATCTTGGCTGGAATACAGGGGATTCCTAATGATGTTACCGAGGCGGCTCGCGTTGATGGTGCAAGTGGATGGCGCCTCTTCTGGAGCGTTACTTTCCCTTTATGTACACCAGCCCTGTTCTTTGTTTCAGTGACTGCATTTATTGGCGCTTTCCAAATATTTGAACCGATGTACATCATGACGCGAGGTGGGCCAGATCATGCCACTCTCTCAATTGTGCAGTATTTACATATGACCGCATTTAGAAATTTTGATATCGGATACGGTGCTGTTATTTCAGTCGCAATATTTTTGATTGTACTTATCGTAACGCTTATGCAATTTCGATTTGCGAAGAGATGGGTGTATGAAGCATGAGTCAGACCATGAATTTGAAGATTAAAAAAGCAAAGCGCAATTACAGGGCAGATATGAGTTCTCAGATTGCCAATCTTGTTATTGCTATTTTTGCGACTCTTTGGATTCTTCCAATTGCATGGCTGCTTCTAACATCAGTTCAAAGTAGGGAGGAAAGGTTTGCTATACCTCCAAAATGGATACCATCAAGTTTGGATTTTTCTTCCTATAAACGCGCATGGGAATTATTCCCGATTGCTGAACAATTCCTAAATAGTTTGAAAGTGACTCTTATTTCAACTATTGGCGCTCTAATCATTTCCTCGCTCGCTGCTTACGCATTCGCCAGGTTGGAGTTTTTTGGTAGAGAAACTCTATTTATGATTTTACTTGCAGGGTTAATGGTTCCACCGCAACTAACTGTGATACCAAGTTTTATAGCTTTTAGAAAAGTCGGTTTGATTGATAATCATGCTGCTCTATTTCTGCCCGCGATGATAACTCCCCTTGGAATATTTCTATTGCGACAATTTTTCAGATCTATTCCTAAAGAACTTGACGAGTCGGCAAAAATTGATGGTGCTGGCTCTTTTAGAATCTTTTTTCGAATCATATTGCCACTTAGTAAACCAGCTCTTGCTGCTCTTGGCGTAGTTCTCTTCATTGCTTCATGGAATGACTTTTTTTGGCCAAATATTTTCATTTCTACAACATCAAAAATGACATTGCCGGTGGGAATTGCCTCACTAGTTGGAGTTAGTGGCAATACGAACGTAATTCTCGTTATGGCCAGTGTGGGTATGCAAATAGTCCCTTTGTTACTGATCTTCCTTTTCACTCAAAGGTTCCTAATTCAATCTATTGCTACGACAGGTATTCGAGGATAGAAGGCATTACTTCAGTACCAAATGTTGAGACTAAAAATAATTGAAGCTCATTAGGAACTATTGTCATGCTGACCCGTAGGAAATAGAGTTCACGCATGGAATATCGTCGCCTCGGCTCATCAGGAATGTATGTCTCAGAGATTTCTTACGGAAATTGGATTACTCACGGCAGCCAAGTAGAACAAGATGCTGCAATC
>Ga0214919_10009927_pt1 | contig 12170 bp, 10 predicted proteins | sample LL1503_MetaG_FD_177994 | JGI IMG/M metagenome (GOLD analysis project Ga0214919, IMG submission 177994) | Freshwater microbial communities from Lake Lanier, Atlanta, Georgia, United States - LL-1503 | ecosystem: Environmental > Aquatic > Freshwater > Lake | place: USA: Georgia | collected...
AATTATGATGGCGATGTCCAATCTGACACCGTGGCTCAAGGCTACGGCTCACTTGGACTTATGACATCAGTACTTATGACACCAGATGGCAAAACAGTTGAGGCTGAGGCCGCTCACGGCACAGTAACTCGCCATTACCGTGATCATCAAGCGGGCAAAGCCACCTCTACAAATCCGATTGCTTCAATATTTGCTTGGACACAAGGTTTAGCGCACCGAGCAAAGTTAGATAACAATCCTAAATTAGCTGAGTTTGCAAAGACACTAGAGCGAGTTTGTATTCAAACAGTTGAGAGTGGAAAAATGACAAAGGATCTAGCTTTGCTAATCAGTAAAGATGCACCATGGCTTAATACCCAAGAGTTTTTAGCTGCAATTGATGATAATTTAAAGAAGGAAATGGCTTAATAATTAAAAATAAAAGCCCCACTTGTTATCAAGTGGGGCTTTTTAATTTCTTACTTAATTTAAACGCTTACCTGATACACCATCAAATAAATGTACAGCGTCAGGGTTAGCGCCCACAGTTACAGTTTGACCAGCCTTAGGTGGATTTTTAGGATCCCATCTAATAATAACTTGGCCATTCTCCTCACTAGTGTTAGCAAACTTAAGTGCTTTATCAACTGGCTTGCCATAAACATAGGCATCAGAGCCAAGCTCTTCAACAACCTCAACTAAAACCTCTAAACCAACCTGTACTGGTGCTAAGCCTTCTGGCCTAATACCAACTGTTACAGATGATCCAGAAGTTGATGGCACAGCAATACCGAGATTTCCAAGCATGGCTTTTCCACCAGAAACTGATGCAGTTAACAAGTTCATAGCGGGTGAACCAATAAAGCCAGCAACGAAAACATTCTGTGGCTTCTCATATAGATTTCTTGGCGTATCAACTTGTTGCAATATGCCATCTTTAAGGACTGCTACTCGATCTCCCATAGTCATCGCTTCAACTTGATCATGAGTCACATAAACAGTTGTAATTCCAAGCCTGCGTTGTAGCGCTGCGATTTGGGTACGAGTTGCAACGCGAAGCTTGGCATCTAAGTTTGATAATGGCTCATCCATTAAGAAAACTTGTGGCTCACGTACGATTGCACGCCCCATTGCAACTCGCTGGCGTTGTCCACCAGAAAGTGCCTTAGGTTTGCGATCTAAATAATCTTCTAAATCTAATAATTTTGCTGCTTCACGAACTCGCCTATCGCGTTCTTCTTTTGCAACGCCAGCAATTTTTAATGCAAAGCCCATATTTTCAGCAACAGACATATGTGGGTAGAGAGCATATGACTGGAACACCATTGCAATATCACGATCTTTTGGTGCAACATTTGTAACATCTTTATCACCGATTCGAATTGATCCGGTATCAATTTCTTCAAGACCGGCCAACATTCGAAGTGATGTTGATTTACCGCAGCCAGATGGTCCGACTAGAACTAAGAACTCACCATCGTTAATAGTTAGATCTAATTTATCTACTGCAGGTTTTGTCGTGCCAGGATAGATTCGAGAAGCCTGTGAAAATACAACTGAGGCCATGGTTAATTACTCCTTCTCCGGGTAGGTACGTACCCGACGATCCGTTGGATGAAGGTCTCACTGTTGTGAGAGTTAGCAAATGCTAGAACAGCAATGGGCCTTATGGGAAGTAGCCACTGTTTACACGCTCACTTCAGCCTCGAAGTGGGTAGGTGGATATCATTGGAGATATGGCTTCAGGTGCTCTGCAAAGTATCGCAATCGTTTTAGGCCTAATTGCCCTGGGCGCAATATTTGTTGCCGCTGAAATTGCACTTATTTCCCTACGAGATTCACAAGTAAAACAAATATCAACTAAAGGAAAACGAGGCGCACGAGTTGCCCACCTTGCAAAAAATCCTAACCGATTTCTAGCAGCCGCTCAGATCAGCATTACATTATGCGGATTTTTATCCGCTGCCTTAGGCGCTGAACAACTTGGTGTATACGTAATACCAAGGCTAGAGGAGATTGGTTTATCAGCTAGTACTAGTGAAGTAATTTCTATAGTTGTAATTACCTTAGTGATTGCCTATATCTCATTAGTTTTTGGTGAGTTAGTTCCAAAGAGATTAGCGTTATATAAGACTGAGGCGATTGCACTAGCGCTCGCCGCCACAATTGATCGAATTGCAAATTTATTTAGACCAATAATCTGGCTTTTGTCTCATTCAACTGATTTGGTAGTTAGATTATTTGGAATTACTTCAAAGTCTGTTAGAACACAGATTTCAGAAGCTGAGTTAATGGATTTAGTTAGTGGTCATGCCGATTTAACAAAGGAAGAGCGAGATATTGTTGAAGAGGTATTTAACTCAAGTGATCGACTTATTCATGAAGTTATGGTGCCTAGAACAGAGGTTGATTTCTTAGACGCATCCTTAACTATTTCACAGGCAAGAAAAGTAGCGGTTGAACTTGCACACTCTCGTTATCCAGTTGTTCGTGGTAGTAGCGATGAAGTAATTGGTTTTTTACATGTTAGAGACTTACTTAATCCAAAATTAGATGATACACAAATGACGATCATGGAAATAGTTAGAAATGTTATTTTCCTGCCTGGAACTAAAGGAGTATTACCAGCCCTCACAGAGATGCGAAGTAAGAGGCAACACATTGCAATTGTTCTAGATGAGTATGGAGGTACAGACGGAATTATTACTCTAGAAAATTTAGTTGAATGTTTAATTGGTGAAATTCATGATGAGTATGACGGGCATGAGTCTGCTCCTGTGGTTCAACCTCGTACTGGAGATATTGAAGTGGATGGTTTGATCTCTCTTGAAGATTTACAGGAATCAACTGGTATCTCATTGCCTGAGGGTCCATATGAAACTGTGAGTGGTTTTGTAATGCATTACTTAGGCCGAATTGCGCAGGTTAATGATGTAGTTCGAATTAATGGTGCACGCTTTACAATTATCAGCATGAACGGCAAGCGAGTTGGCCAGTTATTACTTGCCAGAGATGATGTGAAGTAATGAGTAAAAAGCGCGTTCTATCTGGCATTCAACCCACCCATGACTCTTTTCATTTAGGAAATTATTTAGGCGCTCTTAAGCAGTGGGTAGAGATGCAAGAAAATCATGATGCGTTTTATTGTGTTGTAGACCTACATGCGCTGACGGTAGAAACTGATCCAAGGCTATTGAGAAAACGCACCTTACTCTCTGCTGCGCAGTTAATTGCAATTGGTCTAGACCCAACTAAGTGCACACTTTTTATTCAATCTCATGTTCCAGCTCATAATCAATTGGCTTGGATATTTGAATGTATCACTGGCTTTGGTGAGGCTTCAAGAATGACTCAATTTAAAGATAAGTCACAAAAAAGTGGTGCAGATAGAATTAATGTTGGACTATTCACTTATCCAATACTACAAGCTGCAGATATCTTGCTTTATCAACCAGATTTTGTACCAGTCGGTGAGGACCAACGCCAACATGTTGAGTTAACAAGGGATATTGCCCAAAGATTTAATAGTAAATACAAAGAGATATTTAATATTCCTAAACCAGAGATAATTAAATCACTAGCAAAAATAAATGATCTACAAGATCCAACTGCCAAAATGAGTAAGTCTGCTTCATCAATGGCTGGTGTAATTGAACTTCTAGATTCAGCTGAAGTTACTTTAAAGAAATTTAAGTCATCAGTTACCGATGATGGTAAAGAGGTAAAATTTGATGAAAAGGGGAAACCTGGAATCTCAAATCTACTTACAATTCATTCAGCGCTCTCAGGTAAATCTATTAGCGATTTAGAGAATGAGTTTTCAGGTAAAGGCTATGGTGACTTTAAAACAGCTGTCGCAGAGGTTGTAATTGCCAAACTTGAGCCAATAGGAAAACGCACTAAAGAATTAATGGATGATCCAGCAGAGTTAACTAGAGTTTTAAGTAATGGGGCGCAAAAGGCGAATGAGGTTGCTAGCACCACCCTTAAGGCTACCTACTCAGCTATTGGCCTGTCCTAGCCCTGAATCCTGAGAGAACTCGGCTATAACTCTTAACTCTTAATTTAGAGTTGATGTGATTCTAAACAAATCGTAATCAAAGATTTCGAGCGTTGCTATAAGTAAATCTGCCATACCGATAGGGTGCGACTACAACAACCCCAGATATTTTGGGTACTAGTCCTTTGGAGGGATTTTGAAAAAATCAATCAAGCTCATAGTAGCTATTTCAGCTACTGCATTAGTTTCATCTGTTGCAGTTACCCCAGCTGCACACGGTGCTACTAAGCAAAAAGTCTGTGTTGCACTAGATACAGCCGGAATTAACGATAAGTCTTTTAACCAGACTTCATACGAAGGTGCCAAGATGGCACTTAGCAAGGGTTATGCAGCGTCAATTAAATATGCACCTGCAAAATCAAATGCTGATTACGCTCCAAATATCAAAGGCTTTATAGCTGAAAAATGTACAGTAATTGTTGGAATTGGATACTTACTTGGTGATGCAATTGCAGCAGCAGCTAAAGCTAACCCAACTGTTAAATTTGGTTTCGTTGATGGCTGGGGATTAGGTAATAACGTAAAGGCAATTACCTACAAGACTGATGAGAACTCATTCATCGTTGGATACATGGCAGCTGCCATGAGCAAGACTGGAAAGGTCGGAACTTACGGCGGACTTCCAATTCCAACAGTAACAATATTTATGGAAGGTTTTGCAAACGGTGTAGCTCACTACAACCTAATGAAGAACAAGGATGTTAAGGTACTTGGTTGGAACACAGAGACTAAGACCGGAACATTCCTTGGTGGCTTTGATGACTCAACTAAAGCTCTTCAAACATCAATTTCATTAGAGCAACAGGGAGCAGATTTCATTTTCCCAGTTTCCGGTGGAATGCAAGCAACAACAGCTGCAAATAGCCAAAAGACAAAGAAATCTAGTGTTATTTGGGTAGATGCAAAAGTTATGAATACTGGTGCACAATATGCAAATGTAGTTCCAGTTTCAGTTGTTAAGGGACTAGCTGAAGGTGTACTAGCTACCGTAAAGGAAGCTTACGATGGCAAGTTCTCAAGCAAAGAGTATGTTGGAACAATGGCTAACAAAGGTGTATCCATTGAATTTACTCCTGCATGGAACAACAAAATCCCAGCAAGCCTTAAAGCTGAAATTGCTAAGCTTTCAAAGGATATTGCTGCAGGAAACATTATTGCTCTAAATACAGTAGAGTAATAAATATAAATTGCTGGGTAGGTTAATTTTAACCTACCCAGTTTTTAATTGAAAAAAAGTTAGAGGAAAAATGTCAATAGAGCTTAAGGCGATTACGAAAAGATTTGGATCTTTAGTTGCCAATGATTCTATTGATTTAAAAGTAGCCCGCGGTGAAATCCATGCAATCCTTGGTGAAAATGGTGCTGGTAAATCAACATTAATGAACATAGTTTATGGCTTGGTAAAAGCCGATTCTGGAAAGATTTTTGTTGAGGATAAAGAAGTAACTATCAATGAACCAGCAGATGCCCTTAAGTATGGAATTGGAATGGTTCATCAGCACTTCATGTTAATTCCGGTCTTTACAGTTGCTGAAAATATCGCACTTGGACGGGAAGAATCTAGGGGAGTGTTTTTAACTTTGGATGAAGTAAAGAGGAAAATTAAAGCTTTAGCTGATGAGTTTAAGTTTGATATCGATCCAGATGCTTTAATTGAAGATTTACCAGTAGGAGTTCAACAGCGAGTTGAGATCATTAAAGCTTTAATTTATGACGCAAAAGTACTGATTTTAGATGAACCAACAGCGGTACTAACTCCCCAAGAGACTGATGAACTATTGAACATAATGCGGACCTTAAGAGAAAAAGGTACATCGATAATTTTTATTACTCACAAGCTACGAGAAGTTAAAGAGGTGGCAGATAAAATCACCATTATCCGATTGGGTAAAGTGGTTGGAACTGCGTCACCGGATGCTTCGCAAGAAGAATTAGCAAGCATGATGGTTGGACGACAAGTTGATCTAGCGCCTAATAAGGGTGAAGTTAAGGCCGGCAGAGTTGTTTTAGATATAAATAAATTAAGTGTTTCAAACTCTTTAGGTAGAAAGATAATCAATTCACTTTCAATGCAAGTAAAAGCCGGTGAAATACTTGCAATTGCTGGTGTTCAAGGAAATGGACAATCTGAACTGACAAGAGCGATACTGAATTTAGAAGATCATGTTCAAGGATCCATTAAATTAGATGAACAAGAAATCCTAGGTTTAACAGTTCAGGATGCTCTACGTAAAGGGATTGCCTACATTCCTGAATCTCGTGAACTAGATGGTTTAATTGGAAGCTTTACTATCGCTGAAAATCTAATTTTGGATGTACATGACCTAGCTCCGGTAGCAAGTAGAGGGCAATTAAATAATGAATACATCAATCAAAATTCAAAAAAATTAGTAAAAGAATTTGATATTAGAACTCAGAGTATTTTCGATAATGTATCAGCACTCTCTGGCGGAAATAAGCAAAAAGTTGTGTTGGCAAGAGAGCTGTCAAGGGATGTTAAATTAGTAGTGGCTTCTCAACCAACGCGAGGGTTAGATGTTGGATCAATAGAGTTTGTTTATGAAAAGCTATTAAGTGAACGTTCTGCAAATCGTGCCATTCTATTGATAAGTAGTGAGTTAGATGAAGTGCTTGAATTAGCAGACCGAATCGCAGTTATTTATAAAGGCGAAATAGTAGGTGAAGTTGGTCCAGATGTTTCGAGAGAAAAACTAGGTTTAATGATGGCTGGAATAAAACAATGAAGCAATTTTTAGGCACAGTTCGCCGAATTGCATTATTACCTACACTTTCATTTATTTTTGCTTTCTTTATTGGTGGAATTATCATCGTAATTTCTGATCCAATTATCATGGCTCAGTTAAATTCACCCGGAAAATTTTTAACAGCAGCAGCTGCCAGAATTGGCAATTCTTACTTAGCTATATTTCAAGGATCTATTTATGATGTTAATTTAGCTAGGGAGTCCGGAGTTGTCCGAGGTTTTTACCCACTATCTGAAACCATAGTTACTTCAATCCCATTAGTTTTTGCTGGTCTAGCAGTTGCGTTAGCTTTTAGATCTGGATTATTTAACATTGGTGCGCAGGGACAGTTTATTTTCGGAGCAATTGGTGCTTCTTATGTTGGCTTTACTTTTGATTTGCCTCCTTTAATTCATGTGCCATTAGTTTTAATTGTAGGAATAATATTTGGTGGATTATTTGGTGGAATAGTTGGACTCTTGAAAGCTAAAACTGGAGCTCATGAAGTAATTGTTACCATCATGCTCAATTATGTCGCTGCATTATTTATTTTATGGCTGCTAAAAACTTCGACTTTTTTAAGACCAGGAAGGTTTGATCCAATTGCTCCTGACGTAAATCCAAGTGCGAGGCTGCCAAAATTACTAGGCGCAGATCTTCGATTACATCTTGGAATATTTATTGCCCTAGTAGTAACTTATTTAGTTTGGTGGTTGCTAAATAGAAGTACTTTAGGTTTCAAATTCAGAGCAGTAGGGGCGAATGCAAATGCAGCAAAAACTGCCGGAATTTCAGTGCCATTAGTTACAACAGTAACTATGTTTATCTGTGGAGGAATAGCAGGATTAGGTGGGGCAGTTCATTTAATTGGTACAGAGTATGCGCTGACCGCTGGTGTTGCAGGAAGCATCGGTTTTGATGCAATAACTGTTGCTTTGCTAGGACAGGCAACTCCTTTGGGTACATTATTTGGGGCTTTTTTGTTTGGTGCGCTACAAACTGGTGGTAGAACTTTGCTTTCAAATACAGGAACTTCTTCTGAAATCATTCAAGTAATTCAGGCATTAATTGTGTTATTCATTGCAACTCCAGCACTTCTTAAGAAGATATTTAGATTGAAAAAAGTTGTTGAGAGTAAAACTATGACTGCAAAAGGTTGGAACGGATGAAACAACAGTTAAATGCTTTGCAAAAGCGGAGAAAAAACGGCATTATCGCGATGTCAATACTTCTTGTTTTTTTCTCAATTATTTTTTATTTCACCTCGACAAGAATTGAACCTGTAATTTTTGGTTTCTATCTAGGTGATGAATGGAAACTAATTAATGAGTGGCAAGTTGGCTCTAAATCTGGTGCATTAATATTTCTAGTTGTTTCATTGCTTGGAATCCTATTTTCTTACACTCAGTTTATGAGAGATAAGAAATTATCCATTGGAAGTTTCCTATTTGGCTTTGGTTCAATTATGGCTTTTTTATGTTGGGCTGCTGCCGGAAAATTTATTCCATTCACTGGATTGCTTCAAGCAACAGTTTTACTTTCAGTCCCACTAATTTTTGGCTCAATGGCTGGCTTGCTGTGTGAAAAATCTGGAGTTATAAATATTGCTATTGAAGGACAATTATTATTTGCTGCCTTTATTTCCGCAGTGATTGCGAGCTTATCTAATAGTTTAATTTGGGGATTGATATCAGCTCCAATAGCTGGAGCAGCTGTTTCGTGGATATTGGCTTATTTCTCAATAAAGTTTCAGGTAGATCAAGTTATTTTAGGTTTCGTTATCAATGTATTGGTATTAGGACTTACAAACTTTTTTTACACAGTTTTACTTGTGCCGTACGAAAGTACTTGGAATTCAGCCGGTAGCTTTTCGGCAATTCAAATTCCAATTTTATCTAAGATTCCAATTATTGGGCCAATTTTATTTAATCAAACTATAATTGTTTACTTTATGTATTTGATAGTTACAGTACTTCAGGTGGCTTTATTTAAGTCAAAGTGGGGACTACGAACCCGCGCTGTTGGAGAATTACCAGTTGCTGCAGATAGCGTTGGAATTGATGTAAATAAATTAAGGTTTAGAAATGTCATATTAGCGGGCGCTGTTGCTGGAATTGGTGGCGCGGTATTTACACTAGGTGCCGTCGGCATATTTTCTCAATCAATGACCGCTGGTGCCGGTTTTATAGCTCTAGCCTGTCTAATTTTTGGAAAGTGGAGTCCAAGGGGGGCGATAATCGCTGCTTTATTCTTTGGATTTACAAATAGCCTTCAAAGTAATTTATCAATTGCTGGGGTACCAATTCCTTCGGAATTCATGTTAATGATTCCTTATGTGGCAACAATTATTGCTGTTTCTGGATTAGTTGGAAGAGTTCGAGCACCCGCCGCAGATGGTATTGCGTATACCCGCGGTGTTAAATAATCAAAATTCATAGGACAATAACCCCATGAATGTTAATTGGGATCAGCTCCATACTGCTGCAAAAGAAGTGATGAAAAATGCTTATGCTCCATACTCAAAATTTAAAGTTGGAGTAGCCGGCTTAGTATCAGATGGTCGCATTGTGGTTGGTTGCAATAGTGAAAATGCTAGTTACGGTGTTGGGTTATGTGCTGAATGTGGATTAGTTTCCTCCCTTACTGCAACAGGTGGCGGGCGATTAATCGCTGTAGTTTGCGTAGATGGTAATGGTGATTATTTATCACCTTGCGGAAGATGCCGCCAATTACTTTTTGAGCACGGTGGTAATGAGATGTTGTTTATGACTCCAGAGGGTGCAAAACCATTTTCAGAATTACTACCTTGGGCCTTTGGTCCAGAGGATCTTAAATGAGTGAAAGATTTACAGCAGTTGAAATAATTTCAGCAAAACGAGATAAATATGAATTAAATAATGAACAAATTGACTGGACAGTAGATGCCTATACTCGCGGTGTAATTGCTGATGAACAAATGTCAGCTCTTTTGATGGCAATTTTGCTTAATGGCATGAATAGCCGAGAAATTTCACGTTGGACCGATGCCATGATTGCAAGTGGCGAGAAAATGAGTTGGTCAATGCTTGATCGTCCAACCGTTGATAAACATTCAACTGGAGGAGTTGGAGATAAAATCACGCTACCACTTGCGCCATTAGTTGCTGCATGTGGGGCAGCTGTGCCTCAGCTTTCAGGGCGCGGACTTGGTCACACTGGCGGTACATTAGATAAATTAGAATCAATTAAAGGTTGGAAGGCATCTCTTAGTAATGATGAGATGCTAAAGGTGATTCAAGAGTGTGGAGCAGTAATTTGCGCAGCAGGTACTGGACTTGCCCCAGCCGATAAGAAACTTTATGCCTTGCGTGATGTAACTGGGACTGTACAAGCAATTCCACTAATTGCATCTTCAATTATGAGTAAAAAAATTGCCGAAGGAACAAGTGCGTTAGTACTTGATGTAAAAACTGGTTCTGGAGCCTTCATGAGTGATCCAAAAGATGCTGCCGCACTTGCTAGAACTATGGTGGATTTAGGGAAAAGGGCAGGTGTTACTACTAGAGCGTTAGTAACTGCAATGGATGTACCACTTGGTCTTACAGCTGGAAATTCATTAGAGATTAGGGAAACTCTTGAAGTATTAGCAGGAGGTGGGCCTAGTGATGTAGTTGAACTTACGCTCCTACTTGCGAATGAAATGCTTGATGCAGTTGGTATTAAGCCAAAAGTGTCACCATCTGATGCATTAAAAAATGGAATGGCTATGGATGTTTGGCGCAAAATGATTAAAGCACAAGGTGGCGATAATGATGCACCACTTCCTGTGGCTAAAGAAAAAATTGAAATCTCAGCTGACTCTTCTGGAAAATTACTAACACTTGATGCACTTAAGGTTGGTATTTCCGCTTGGCGTTTAGGAGCAGGTAGGCAAAAACAAGGTGAAGTTCTCCAACTTGGCGCTGGAATTGAAATTCATGCTAAACCTGGTGACTTAGTTAAAGCGGGACAAAAAATTCTAACTCTGCATAGTGATGAACCAGCAAGATTTGATCGAGCCAAAGAAGCCTTAGTGGGTGCCTTTTCTATCGGTGGTGTGGATGATCCAATTAAGCGATTACCATTGGTAGTGGAAAGAATTGAGGGTTAAGTGTCATTAACTAGCACTCCAACAGATGAACAAATTAAGCGAGTTCCAAAAGCTTTATTGCATGATCATCTTGATGGCGGACTGCGCCCACAAACTATTATTGAACTTGCACAAAAAATTGGTTATAAAAAATTACCTACTGAAGACCCAGAAAAACTAGCAATTTGGTTCGAGGAAGCTTGTAATTCTCACTCTCTCGTACGCTACCTAGAGACTTTTTCGCATACGGTTGCGGTGATGCAAACAAAAGAAGCAATTATTCAGGTAGCGCGTGAGTGTGCAATTGATTTAGCAAGAGATGGTGTTGTCTACGCTGAAGTTAGAGGAGCACCCGAGTTATTTACTGAACAAGGTTTAACCTTTGATCAAGTTATTGAAGCTACTACTGAAGGTTATAAACAAGGAGTAGCCGAGGCAGCAAAAGAAGGAAAAAAGATAAGGGTTGAATCTTTACTTTGTGGACTTAGACAAAATAATAAATCACAACAAACAGCAGAATCTGTTGTTAAATATCGAAATAAGGGCGTAGTTGGTTTTGATATCGCAGGCCCAGAGGATGGTTTCCCACCAACTAAACAGTTAGATACTTTTGAATATTTAAGAAAAGAGAATGCTCACTTCACCATCCATGCCGGAGAGGCTTATGGATTGCCATCAATTTGGGAGGCGATACAAATTTGTGGTGCTGAAAGAATTGGACATGGCGTTCGCATTATTGATGACATAGATTTCTCAGGTAGTACACCAAAACTAGGTCCACTTGCTTCTTATATCCGAGACCGGAGAATTCCACTGGAGCTTTGTCCAACCTCAAATTTACAAACTGGGGCAGCCAAAACATATGCCCAGCACCCAATTGGTCAATTAGCAAAGCTTCGCTTTCGCGTAACACTTAATACTGATAATCGACTAATGAGTAATACATCTATGACTAATGAGATGACTCAGTGCGTTAAATCATTTGATTGGAAGTTAGCAGATTTGCAGCGAGTTACTGTAAATTCACTTAAGAGCTCATTTATTCCATTTGAAGAGCGACTTGAAATTATTGAAAAAGTTGTAAAACCAGCATACGCAGCAATATCTGCTGAATAGATTAAAGCCCTATTGGGTGCCAGACAGTTTTTTGCTCCATAAAACTAATAATTCGCTCCGGATGATTAGTTGGACTAAATCTAAATATTCGCTTTAAATTATCTGCGCCAACTAGCTTCAATTCCTCTTCTTGCTTTTTACTAAGGCCGGCAACATCTACTCC
>Ga0214919_10009928_pt1 | contig 12169 bp, 12 predicted proteins | sample LL1503_MetaG_FD_177994 | JGI IMG/M metagenome (GOLD analysis project Ga0214919, IMG submission 177994) | Freshwater microbial communities from Lake Lanier, Atlanta, Georgia, United States - LL-1503 | ecosystem: Environmental > Aquatic > Freshwater > Lake | place: USA: Georgia | collected...
GTGGAAATTGGGAAATATCAAGGTTTAGGTTGCCGGAAAGAATCATTTTTATTGCTTTTTTAACGATGATTCTTTCAAGACGAATTAGCCGTGCAATAATCATCCTTCTTTGTCTTGGTGCCATCGTTTTACCATCTTTCTTCAAAGAAAGCATAAGGAAACGATATTCCTTTATTAGTGATTCCACGTTGAATTATAAAATTTTGGTGGCTTGGTTCTCAATGATATCATTGGTAGTTTGCTTTCGATAAGCTTTGGAGATGAAGTATGATGTTATTGGTGAAAGAATAGTAATTGTGATAACACAAATAATCATTTTTAACTCACTTAAACCTTCAAAAAGAATAAGAGTTAAAATTGTCAATGGAATGCAAATAATTTCAACAACTGTAACAAAATGAAGCATTTGAAGTGGATTTTTTGATTTAAAAATTCCAATTGAAGCAAGTAATAAGACCATTGCTGCAATCATTATGGGTAATGTTTTAATTATTGCAAAAATTTCCTGCATTTGTTTTTTCGTGAAGTGTGGGTAATAATAAAAATTGAAAAAAACAATTGCAAGTTAATATTTTTATTTTTATAATCAAAAGTCTTTTTATTCTTATATGAAACGCTTGTTATTTTGTGTTTTCTTAATGTTTGTTTCGTGTAATAATAATCAAATTCCAAATTCAAAGTACGATTCTTCAAGCCTTTCGGATAACGAATCGCTTATTTACGATAACTACAAATTTTCTAATACAAAAAAAAAGATGGATGTGAAGCTTGTTCCACAAGAACACATTTCACTTCAGGAAGAAATTTGTTCAACAAGTTGCGTTCGAAGGTCTCTTCAAATTGTAATTTTACCAATGAGTGCAGGCGGGGCGTCGGTTATTAATGAAATTCAAAATGCTTTAACAATTTTAAAATTTGGTGTAAATTATTCAAAATACAGTGTGAATGTTGTTGAAGGAACAACGCTTGCAATGCAATCAATTCAGGCAATGATGCCAGATGTTATTGTTGGGCCATTTAACGAAAAAGATGTTCTTGCCGTGCAAAAGCAAATTTCTTCAAATCACACAAAAACACCAATTGTTTCCCTTGCTTCGAAAAATATTTCGGGTGGTGGTCTTTACAATTTTGGTTATAGGGCAGAAGTGGGAATTAATAGTATTATGAATTTTGCGAAAAGTCGTGAATATAAAAACCTTGTAATGTTTACATCCAATAACGAAATTGGTGGTAGTAATTATAAAATGTTTTCTTCGGCTGCTAAGGGAAATAAACAAGAAATACCATTTGTTGAATTTTATGAAGCAAATTCTGACGACATTTCCAAATATATTTCACGATTAAAATCCGCAACAATTCAAATTTATTATCAAAATGTTAAGTCTGGTAAAATTCAAAAAGACGACTTCAATTTCACAAAGGACATCACCGCAAATGAAGAAAATGTTGTAACTCATTCTTCCGGTGAAAGATTTTACAAAAAGTATAAAAAAGTTGATGCCGTAATCATTGATGCCTCCGCGAAGGACTTTCAAAGGGTTTATCGTGCAATTGCTTCCGAAGAAGCATTTAAAGATATTCCATTGATAGGTTCACCACGAATTGTTGATGGTATAATAGAAATGTTACTTTCTGACGGTGAAAAATATGAAAAAGAAATAACATTTCCTTCAAATTTTGAAAAATATCGTGATTATTATGAAATATATAAAAACACATTTAACCAAGCTCCGACAAGGTTTTCTGCAACAATTTACGAAACAATGCAGTATTTATTGAATGTTCATCAAATAAAAGCAATTGATAACATTGACGGAATTGCGATGAATAAAGGTGTAATTCTTGACGGTGTGAACGGTAAAATGATTCCAGATTCCGACGGAAGAACAATTCGCAGAGTTGTAGATGTTTATTCATTCCAAAATGGAGATGTAAAAAAATCTGATTCTCAAATTGACAATAGTAAAATGGTTCCAAACGATGATAGTAATCAACTTTTGCAATAAAAAATGAGAATATTTTCGGGAATTCAACCAACGGGTGTTTTGCATATTGGGAATTATTTTGGTGCAATTAAAAATTGGAGGAAGTTGATTTTGGAAAATGCAAGCGATGATTTCATTTTCTCAATCGTTGATTTACACGCAATAACGCTTTTTCAAAAACCTCAAGAGCTTCGTCAAAGCATTTTAGAGACATTCGCAATGTACCTTGCCTGCGGAATTGTAGGAAAAAATGTGAATGTTTTTCAGCAATCTTTGGTAAAAGAACATAGCGAGCTTGCGTGGATTCTTTCGTGCAATGTTCAAATTGGACACCTTGACAGAATGACGCAATATAAAGAAAAAACGGCACATCATAAGGAGCGCGCCTGCGTTGGCTTATATTCCTATCCCATTTTAATGGCAGCAGATATTCTACTTTACAACACCGATATAGTTCCGGTTGGCAACGATCAGCTTCAGCACATTGAACTTGCACGGGATATTGCCCAAGCATTTAACGCAAAATATGGCAAAATTTTCACAATTCCAAAGGCAAAATTGACAGAAAATTCAGCCGTGCAAAGGGTTATGTCCTTGCGTGATGGTACTAAAAAAATGAGTAAATCCGACGCTTCCGACCTTTCTCGCATTAACCTTCTTGATTCCCCCGAACTTATTTCTCAAAAAATTAAAAAAGCGAAAACGGGCGAAGTTGATTCGCTGGAAGTTAAAAATATTTTTGGTATTTACGAAGCAATTACGGGGCAAAAGCCGAATTTTGATATCGTGAATAATTCTGCTTCATTTAAAAACGATCTTTCAAACGCAATAATTTCCGAACTTTTACCAATTCAAGAAAAATTCTACGATCTAATGAAAAATCAGGATTACCTTCTTACTCAATTAAAAAAAAATGGGGAAGAACTTTCGCAAATTGCTTCGCAAAACTTGCAGAAAATTCAAGAAGCAATTGGATTAAGGTAATTAATGATTCATCACGATTTTCCACAAATTTCATTGCAAAACTTTTTATGCTTTGATATTGGTACCAAAAAAACCGGCATCGCGAACAATTTTGCGAATAATAAAATTGCATTTCCAATTGAAACAATTCCAACGCAAAATATTTTGGAAACAATTTCGCAACTTTCTGAAAAACACGAATTTATTGTTGTTGTTGGCATTCCAATGGCTTATTCCGAGGGTGAATCGTTTTTTTTCATCACAAATTTTGTTGAATTTCTGCAAAAACATTTGCCAAAAATGGATTTCATTTTCTGGGATGAAACAGGTTCAAGTGATGTTATTCGTAAATCGCACAAGCTTGGAAGGAAGGGTTTTAGTAAAAAATTTCACGAAAATTATGATATGAAATCAGCATCAGTTATTTTGAGCGATTTCCTTATGTCCTGTTTTTAGGCGATTTACTTGACAAACGAAATTTGTAAATTTAACCTTATGAAAAGTAACGAATAATGATGAAAAAACGCTACAGGTCAAATAATCTTCCGCTTTTTAAGCTTTTTCCAAGCGTAATAACACTTTCAACGCTGTTTTTTGGAACTCTTGCCGTTTATCATTCAATGATGATGCACTGGGAAAAAGCCTGTTTCTTTATTATTATTGCCGCAATTTTTGATGTTCTTGACGGTCGTTTCGCACGAATTCTTAACGCACAAAGTGATTTTGGTGCAAATCTGGATTCCCTCTGCGATTTTGCAAATTACACAATTTTCCCTTCAATTATTATATACAACTGGTCGCTTTGGAATCACGGGTTGGCGGGGTGGTCTGCTGTTATGATATCCTCACTTTGTGGGGCAATTCGCTTGGCAAGGTTCAATGTAAGCGATTCCGCCGTTTCGCACCCAATCAAAAAAATGTTTTTCATTGGAATTCCTTCGCCTGCCGCCGGAATTTTAATTCTGCTTCCTTTGTTAATTTCAATCAGCTTTGATATTGCAAAAATACAATATCCACCGTTTTATGTTTATGAAATATACACCGCTTTGGTTTCAATTCTAATGATTACAACCATTCCAACCCTTTCGTTGAAATACTTTAAGATTCCACGCAAGTATACTCCAATTGCACTTGTAATGGTTGGTTTTATTCTAATTTCCTTCGTAATATTCAAACTTCAGGCCGTTGTTGTTTATGCAATTGGTTATTTAATGTTAATTCCGATTGTGTTCTGGAAATATTCCTCAATGATGAAAGAGCATCGCAAAAATCACAAATATTCCACCGATGAGGAATAAAATCGGCGTTTATATTCACTTCCCTTATTGTGAAAAAAAATGCCCATATTGCGATTTCAACAGCCATGTAACGAAAAAAATTGAACACGAACGCTTCCTTGAAGTTTACAAAAAAGATTTTGACCATCATTTTGCTCAACTTTTGCAAAAGCCATCACTTGAAAGCATTTTTTTTGGCGGTGGAACTCCGTCCCTTATGGAACCATTTGTTGTTGAAGGAATTATTGGTTACATCAAAAACAGGTTTCTTGAAAATGGAAATGAAATTTCGCCACATTTTGAAGTAACTCTTGAGGCAAATCCTTCTTCGTTTGAGGTTCAAAAATTCCGTGATTTTAAAAATTCGGGAGTGAACAGAATTTCCATTGGTGTGCAATCTTTTATTGAAGAGGATTTGCAAAAACTTGGCAGAGTTCACAACAAAACGCAAGCAATTGAAGCAATTTTGCACGCTGGTGAAATTTTTGACCGCCTTTCGTTTGACCTAATTTATGCAAGGGAAAACCAAGAACTTCAAAATTGGCGTGATGAACTAACATTTGCTCTTCAAACATTTAATCCAAGCCATATTTCACTTTACAGCCTGACCATTGAAAAAGGGACGGAATTTTTTAAAATGCAAAGCGATGGCAAGCTTTCAATTCCGAAAAATCAGGAGGAATTCTATGATATTACAAACGAAGTATGTGCTGAATTTGGCTTGAATCGCTACGAAATTTCAAATTATGCGAAGCAAAATTACGAATGCAAACACAACATTCTTTACTGGCAAATGGGTCAGTATATTGGAATTGGGGCGGGTGCGCATGGAAGAATTAACACCAAAAATGGCAGAATTGCAACGATGAACTTTAATGCTCCGGAAAAATACCTTCTTTCGGTTGAAAAAAATGGAAATGCGTTGCAAACCAATGAAATTCTTGATGCACAAACAATAGCAACTGAACAAATCACAACTGGGCTTCGCACAATTCAAGGTTTTGAAATTTACGGCATTGAACAATTTTTAGCTTTGGAAAAAGTGAAAATTTTAGAACAAGAGGGGCTTGTTATTCAAACCCCAAATCGCATTATTCCAACGAATATGGGTCTTTCCCTTTGCGATGGAATTGCAAAGTTTATCTTTCAAGGATAGGATTTGCATAAAAGACTCTTCCAACATTTCCCGCTTCCACATTTTCCTTCGTTTATTTACATAAAAGAAACTAATTTTTTCGTATGAAATTCCAAATTTTTTCTTTTTTTTGTGATTGTTTTTGTACTAATGTACTAGTACACTATAACAAAATGAGTGCAATTTTCGAGCTTTAAAACGCAAAATCCCAATTGCCATAAGGGTTTATTTCTTTTTGCGATTTTTTGCAAAATTTTTGAATTTTTTTTTGTTATAGTGTAGTAGTACAATAAACTGATGGCATTTTTTAACCTTTGTAAAAAAACAGGACGGTATAGCCAACAATTAATGCGGGAAATATGCCATAAAATGTTGCAAGAAGTGCTTTTTTTGGTTGCATTGCAATTGCGGGCATAAGGGAATCGCCGTCGTTTGAAATTGTGTTTGCAACTTGCGCGGCAAAGGGAATTAAACCGTTGACATAAAAAGTTGTCAACACAATTTGTGGCCCGCAACCTGGAATGAAACCAATTATTGTTGCTGCAATTGGAAGGTAGTAAATATTAGAATTAATAAAACTTGCGACATCAAAGTGCATAATTGCAAAAGCGGCTTTGTATCCAATCATACCAATGAATATCCATGCAATAATAAACGAAGTTTCAATAATAACCTTGTTTACCGTGCCATGTGTGCATGTTTTACATTCAGATTCACTACAAGAATGATGAGGATTTTTCCAAACCCAAAGAAGAAGAGTCAGGGCAATTCCAATGTAGGCAAACGGTTTTTGAATGGACTGCGATGCAATTTCAGGGAAAAAGTGAAACACGCCATTTATTGCGAATAAAATTACCCAAATAACCGTTATAAACATTGGAAGATTGCTTTTTTTTGCGGGAATTGCAGCAAGTCCTTCCTTTGGTTTGGCAAATTTATTTTTGGTGAAGTAGTCAATTAAATACCCTGTAATTATTGCTGTTATTGTGCAAATAATGAACAAAATGAATGCCATAAATGGCTTTTTTTGAATAAGAATGATTGCGGCATCGCCGGAGCCTGCTATTAAAGTTGCAACCATTGAACCAAATGTTACATAACCTTTTGAATAGTTTGTTACAACAATAATTGCACCGCCACAACCGGGGAGGGCTCCTAAAAGGGAGGAGATTGGAACCTGAAGTTTTTGGTGATTTTTAAGAAATCGTACAAGCGAATTTTGCGTGTAATGTTCGAAAAAATACATTATGAAAAGTGTGATTGTGACGAAAACCCCAACTGCGATATAGCTGTCGTAAATCGATTCATAAACCAGTTCTTGCTGATTTTTGAGCAATAGTGCGAATGTTGCGATGATAAGAATTTTGATTCCGTAATCTTTGAAAAGTTTTAACATACTTTGGTCAAGTGATATGTAATATCATGTATCATTTCTTGAATTGTCAAGAATATATCGATATTTTTTTAAAAAACTGCTTCCACGCAAAAGAAGTGTAATGTTGAAGATATTTCTAACTTATACAAACAGTATGAATAATGTAAATAATAATATAAACGAACTTAACACCACTCTTGGTGAAATAAGACAGGTAAACGATCAACTTCAGCAACAACAAGCACAAAAGGGTGCGGTTGATCCTTTGACTCAAGCAAAATTTCAAAAGCTTGAACAAAGACTTGCAGTTCTTGAAGGAAGAGGCGGAGCAACTGCTTCAAATGGAAGTGAAGTGTTGAATGGAATTGATGCAAATGCACAATACCGCAATGCTTTCATGCAATATGTTTTGAAAGGTGAAACTGCGGCAATGAATCAACTTCCGCAAAAGCCACAATTGAATGATGCCGGTTTTGCCGTTGCACAATCAATGGAAAGTATGATTTCCCAGCAAGTTAATGCACTTTCGACAATTCGTAAAATTGCAAGTGTAACGCAAGTTTCTTCAGATTCCCTCGACCTTGCAATTGAAGACAACGGTAGTAAGGCTTCATGGGGTGAACCAACTTCAACAACTTCCGTTTTGAAAAAGTATATTAAGGCTTATGATGTTATTGCTCAACCAAAAGTAACGGGAAAACTTTTGGAAGATTCCGAAATTGATGTTGAGGGGTATATTGCGCGTAAAATTGCGGAATCTTTTGCAATGGCGGAAGATGAATCGTTTCTAATTGGCGATGGTATTGCCAAACCAAAGGGAATTTTAACACTTGCAAATGGAACGGACGCTGGTTCAATTCAGCAAGTTACAGGTGCAATTTCCTTTGAAAAACTTATGGAATTGACAGCCTGCCTTGATACTTTTTATTCAGCGGAAACTTCTTATTTGATGAATAAATCGGTGGAATCGCAAGTGCGTTTTTTAAAAGACACAAACGACCATTACATTTGGAGACCATCGCAAAAACAAGGAGACCAAAACACAATCCTAGGCGTTCCTGTTTTCACAACGAATTATATGCCAAATCAAGCAGGCAAAGCTTCAATTTTATTTGGAAACTTTAAGCAAGGTTACCAAGTTGTTGAAAGAGTAGGGGTGAACCTTCTTCGCGATCCCTTCACAGAAAAGCCTTTCGTGAAGTTTTATACTCTTCGCAGAGTTGGCGGCGATGTTATTGATGGCCGTGCTTTAAAAGCTTTAATTCACGCTTAGTTTTTTCAATCTGGTTTTTTTTATGAAGCTTAACTTTGCGTGAGTAAAATCACGCAAGCTGTTTTAAATTGGGATTTTTGTATTATATGAAAATTCCAATCAAAGCACCCATGTTCCAAAATTGTTGAGCAAGTATCTTTTTATGTTCCAAATCTGTTACAGTATTTTTGATATCCTTTGGCATTGCGTGCATTATTGCTAGATATTTTGAAATATTCACATTTGCCATAAGAGCTTCTTTCGCATTTTGTGGAATTTCATCAATTTTCACATTTTGTTTTTTTTCAATTAGTAATTCAAATTCCGCCAATGCTTTTTCAAATTTCGCAATGTTCAGCTTTGCAGTTTCAAGGGAATGGGTGTTGAAATCAAGGGGTTTGCGGTAATGAGTTGAAAGCAAGCAAAGGCGAAGTGCAAGGGGGTTACAATTTTTGAAAGCGTCGCGAACTGTAAGGAAATTTCCTAATGATTTTGACATTTTTTCCCCGTTCACCTTCAAAAACCCGTTATGAACCCAGTATTTTGCAAAGGTTGAACCTTTTTTTGCACAAACGGATTGGGCAATCTCATTTTCGTGATGTGGAAATTGTAAGTCAATGCCTCCGCCGTGAATATCAAAATTTTCGCCTAAAAGGGTGGTGCTCATTGCCGAACATTCAATGTGCCAGCCGGGTCTTCCAAAGCCAAGTTCGGTTTGAAATCCGTATTCATCTTCCTTAACATTTTTCCATAAAACGAAATCTTCAGGTGCATGTTTGTGTTCTTTCACTTCAATTCTTGCACCGGCGATAAGATCTTCCAATTTCTTGTTTGAAAGCTTGCCGTATTCTTGATATTTTCCAACAGAAAAAAGCCATTCTCCGCCAAATTCAGTTTCAACTTTGTAAGCAAAACCATTTGCGTGAAGTTCCTGAATTAAAGCAACAATTTGTGAAATATACTGCGTTGCTTTTGGTTCATAAGTTGGTTCAAGACAGTTAAGAGCAGAAAGGTCTTCGTGAAAAGCCCTGGTAATGCGTGTTGAAAGTTCTTCGCAAGTTGTGTTTTCAACTTTGGAGCGTGCAATAATTTTGTCGTCAACATCTGTAATGTTTCGAACATAAGTTACCTCTTCGTACATTGCACGGAAAATGCGGAAGAGGAGGTCATAAAATACATTTGACCTTGCATTACCAATGTGTGGAATGTCGTAAACTGTGGGACCACAAGCATAAATTGAAATTTTTCCTTCATTAATTGGAATAATTTCCTCTTCTTTTCCTGAAAGTGTGTTGAATAGTGTAATTTTCATTTGGCTTTGTAACATTAGTTGATGACAAAAGAAATTGTGGAATTTGTCAAGAAATTAAATTTTTAAGTTTAAATTGCTAAGTGTGAAAAGCCTTGTTCAAGTAAAATGCTACTACAACTTGCATTCATTTCAAGAATTTTTTGTTTAAGATCCTTTTCAATTAAGTGAATGCAAACACCAAAATATGCGTCCCTGACTCTTTCTTCGTGAACAGTTGGATGAGGGAATTTAATTCCCGTTTTCACATAACAAATAACCTTATTTTTATTGTGTTCAGCAAGAACAATGCTTGTTGTTTTGTTTGTACATTCCTTAAATGCAACAATTGTGTTTGAACATTTTGCGTAATCATTACTTTTAAGGCAATCAAGCCTGTTTCGTTGGGTCAGAAGCTCTTCGTAGTATGTCAAATTTTTAATTGAGGCATCGGTTTTGGTGTTTCCTTGAAGAATTTGCACAATTTTGACATCAATTGTGGTGTATGGTCGTTTTGCAATTGTTTCTTCGGTAAGTTTTGTTCGCATAGATTCCGTTAGGCAGTCGTTGAATTCAAGGGAATCTCTTTGATTAAGCTCCGTGAATCCCATATCTTTGCAGATTTTCCGCATAGTTTTTGTTGAAATTTCTTCTTCTTGGGAGTTAATGCTGTAATCTCTGGAAAATCCCTTAATTCTGTCTGTTGCTTCGTCTTGGTCGGCAGGAAGTGCTATTGCTGAATATGGAGAAATGGAGTTGCGATATCTTTCATGAATCATCTCAAGGTTGGAATTCATAAGTTCGCTTTTTTTTCTTTTTTTTGTCATTCGTCCGTCCCTTTCTTCAATGGCGGATTCCTCTCGAAGTGATTGCGATTCTATACCGTTTAAAGTGTAGCCGTTATCTTCAATAGTTTCACTTTTATAATTCGTATTGTCTAAGTTTTCCGAAGCAAATGCTTGAAATCCTGTTAGAATTGCAAAAATTGTGATTAATTGGATAACCATCATAGTTGGTTTAAGAACGGGCTTCTCTCATAATTTTTTTCTGTAAAAGCAACAAACCGTGTAAAAGTGCTTCGGCAGTTGGCGGACACCCCGGAACATAGACATCAACGGGAATGATGCGGTCGCAACCACGAACAACGGAATAGGAATAGTGGTAGTATCCGCCACCGTTCGCACACGAACCCATTGATATAACATATTTTGGGTTGGACATTTGGTCGTAAACTTTTCTTAAAGCCGGCGCCATTTTGTTTGTAAGAGTTCCGGCGACTATCATAACATCGGATTGCCGTGGCGAAGGACGAAAGACGGCACCATAGCGATCGAAATCATACCTTGCAGAAGCAGTTTGCATCATTTCAACAGCACAGCAAGCAAGGCCAAATGTCATTGGCCAAAGTGAACCCGAGCGTGCCATTGCGACGATTTCATCAAACTTTGCAATGAAATAGCCCTTATTTTGCATTTGTTCTTGTGCAGTTTTGAAGAAAATATCAAGGTTTTTATTAGAAGAGAGATCGAGAATTTTCCTGTTAGACATTTCGCAAAATTATTTTTTTATCAAACATTTTTGTAAGGAAAAATAAAAAATCAAGGAAAATCAAAGTCTTTTTATTTTTTGCTTCCATAATTGTTTTTTTGTGTGATTTTCTAAAAATTAATATTTTCCTGAACGCCACTTAAGAAGTATTCCCCAAAATGAAAAATGCGCCAAATTTTAATTTCATACGCAAGGAAAAATAACAAGCAAAAAAGTGCAATAATTGCAATAAAAACCGTCGTTTTTTGAAATGAACCATTGAATGAAATTTTTTCTTTTTTTTCAATGCCAGAAATTTTTTTTATTCGTTTATGAATATTTGTTGAAGTTGAAAAGAATTTGTAATCGGGTTTTTCTGTAAAACTTAATGCCTTTGCAACATTTTCTCCACCTATAATTTCGGAAGCCTTTGCGTCGTAATAACATTCGTCCCTTCCTGCTGTTATGCTTGTGACAATTTTGTAAATAATCATCAAGAAAATATTGATTCCTTCAAGGAAGACTGTAATGCCTTTATTTAAAAAATAGCAAATTTTTTGCAAATAAACACCAATTATGGGAATAATTGAAATAATTTTCCCGCAAAGCTTGAAAAAGAGGGAATTTACCCATTTTGTTACTTTTGTAACCGATGTGTTAATTTCAAAAATTGCTTGAATGAGGTGATCTCCTCCTGAAATAATCACCGCTTGTCGCGATAGCAATCCCTTCAAGACTTCCTGAAATTCTTCGTCAGATTGTGCTTTCATTCGTAAGGAATCCAATGCACCGGTTGTTATGCAAATAAAGCTTTGTCCAATTGAAGCAACGGTGTACGCTTTTTCCTCTGCGTCTGGTGAAATTAACAGTTGCGTTTCTGGAATTTTGAAAATATCTTTGATTTCCTCAAAAGGTTTTTGGCAAATTTTACCGTATCTTATACTATAGCGATACCCTTTTAATTTTCTTGTTTTTGAAAAAACGGTGAATCCAAATAGAATATCAAGTGTAATGTATAAACACAAAACAAAACTTATGCAAAACAGTAAAACCTTAACTCCAAAAAGGAAGGAATCAAAGTGTGCAATTTGAATGCCATCGTAAAGGAAAAGTAGAATGATCAAAACGGCTGGTAAAATTCCTGCAATAATGTTGAAAATCATTAGAAGGAATGCTAAAATAATTTGCATATGGAAAAATGTTTATATCTTTTAGATTGTTCTTGATACTTTTTCTTTTTTCAATCGTTTTTATCGATTTGATTTATCTCTTCAATTTTCTTTTTTGGGCGTCCTCTTTTGCCTTTTCCTTCACCTGTTTTTTTTGCAGGACGAATCGGCTTTGCAGATATTATTGTGGGCTGAATT
>Ga0214919_10009929_pt1 | contig 12167 bp, 16 predicted proteins | sample LL1503_MetaG_FD_177994 | JGI IMG/M metagenome (GOLD analysis project Ga0214919, IMG submission 177994) | Freshwater microbial communities from Lake Lanier, Atlanta, Georgia, United States - LL-1503 | ecosystem: Environmental > Aquatic > Freshwater > Lake | place: USA: Georgia | collected...
CACGTGTTTTCATAGTATATTATAGTCGTAAAAAAAGGGCCTGTCAAGCCCTTTTATGCTCTTCTCATCCAACCTTCGGGTTTTTCATCAGCAGTAGCAAGTATTGCCTTTGTATCCACCCGCCGCAGTTCAATTATATCGTCGTTGTTTAATTCGAGTTCAACGGTTCTTCCCCAACGTCCGTGTTCTACTAAAACCCATTCTCCAACTTGAACATCGGTTTGTTCTGGCCCAATAGCCCATACCCGGCCCCACCGTGGATAGATTCCTTCTGCCTTACCGTTATCACTAGTAAGTACTATTCCTGCCTTGGTAGTTTGCATACCAAACTCCATATCAGACACAATAACATTGTCTTTAATAGGAATAATTTTACCTTTAACTTTCATCTGAAACCTTTGTTTTTCTTGCTGGAGTGCTAGTATCAACTACGGTTCTTGGAGCTGCCGCTGGTTTTGATTCTACCGGTTGTGGAGTATCTGGAATAATTTTATTATTACTTTGATAATATTCTGCCATTGCATCTTCACGTTTTTTAATAATTTTGCCACCAGGTCCTAATTCGTCTCCGCGAGCATTTACTCTAACATTACCGATAGCAGGCATGAGTTCATTTTGTCTCATTAATTTATCCATGTCAACTACTTTACCCTGCATTGATCTATGTACCATATTTTTCTCCTATTTTAAGAATTCTCTTATATCTAACTCAAATTTTATTGAGTCTATTTTATGAACACCCAGCAAGTATAGACAATAACTAGCTACACTACTACCACGCCCTACACCCCATACTATGCTATTTTCTCTCATGGTGTCTACTAAGTATTTAAGATAACCTAGTAGCTCAATCATGTCATACTGGACAAATAATTCCAGTTCTTCTAATACTCTATTAGTTTCCACATCCGTTTTACACAATGATAACAAATGTTCTACTATATTTAATGATGTAGATTTATACTCTTCGGGCATAAACCAATTGTTTTGTAAACTTACATCAAACTTCTTTAATGACATATTTGGATCTTTATATGTGTCCAAATATTCAAAATTGTCTCTGTTTAAATCCTTGGCAGAATTAAATTGATCTACCGTAGATTGATCCAAATATATATTTTTAAATGATTTTATTTTACCAGCATAGATATTATCAAATAGCTCATTGGCATTTAAAAATATAGCACCGTATTCATTTATTGTCATTTTGTTAGTTTATACTACTAACTGGAGTTTGTCAACGATCTATTTTAATAAATTCGTCTAAATCTTGATTTCTATTTTGGATCAGTTTCTTATTAGCTTCTTGCTGTCTACGAGATTGTTCATCTTTGTAAACTTGCAATATTACTGAAATTTGTTGCATAACGCCGCTTTGGCCAAATCTTGATGCTATGAAATATTTCTGCATTAATTCAGTTATTTTATTATCAACGTCGTCGTTTTTTAATGTTGACAAATCTGGCAACAATGGATTGAACATATGTTATTATCCGAACGTTACACCGTTTTGCCCTATGCAATACCATTTGCTGTTGATGTAGTGTAGTGTACATCCATCACCGATGTCGTTAAATGTAATTGTTCCTGTACCTGATGCTTTCCATCCTGCATTGGTAACTGTAATAACCATATCACCACCACCGTCAGCTGCCATCATAAAAGTTTTAATTAAACCACTTCGGTCACCTGCTGCTAATGTAGAGGTCCATCCCGAACTTGTAGTAGTAAAATAACTTGAAGTTTTTTGTAAATTAGCAGCACCGCCATTGGTCAATGCTTCGTTACTTTGAACAGCTAGTGTACCTTGAATAATACTATTTCCAGATACGCCTAATCCTACCGTTAAAATACTACCTGCACAGGTGATATTACCTGTACAGTTAATATCACCTGTATCCGTTACTGAATTACCATTTAAAACTACGGATGTTCCAGTAAATGTATACCATGTACTGCCAAAATAATATGCTGGTTTATTAACATCGGTTAAAAATACCATAGTTCCATCACTTACATCACCTAAATTATATAGTTCACCGGACGTATGATTGTTTAATGTAATATCGCTAGGATTAGATGTGGTTAATTGTAAGTCGCTAATTTCTGTACTGGCCACTGCTAGTGCAGATTGTACTTTGGCAAAATTTGTTCTAAATCCTTGACTATCATTATCAACTCCAGGTATTGGAAAATTGATATTAATAGCTTCGCTATAATTTGTAATTGTACTTGCCACTGTTAACTCCGATTATTTTTATTATTTATTGGGTTAAATTTTAGACAATTGTTTCTTGAGTTCTTTAACCTCTGCAGAAAGTTCTTTAATAGCCTCAACTAATAATGGAACAATTCTTTCATATTTAACAGCCATATATCCATCTTCTCTAGTAGTTACTACTTCGGGTAATACTGCTTCAACTTGTTGAGCCAGCAATCCTGCTTCTGTTAGAGTAGTATCTCTATCTCTAGCCAACTCATTCCAATTATATGTAATGCCGTCTAATTTATTAATTTTATCAACCGCATTGGTAATAGGTTTGATGTTAGTCTTTAATCTTTGGTCAGATGCAGAATATGCAATAACATCTCCGGTAACACTTAGATTATAAGTTCCACCAAAACCAAAATACATATCTCCTTTGGCCAAATAATAACCAACAGCACCAAACAATGTAGGAGTTTCAGCACTATAGAGAAAGTAGTGATCGGCTCCGGTTCCAAATCTTATTACACCACTTTCTGAAGTGCTGGCATTGAAATTCTTTACTGTAATAACACCAGTGGATGCTGTCAGTGTAGTACCTGCTGTAATTGACCCTGATACATACATCTCACTATTTTTATCTAATCGTAAACCTTGATTTTGTCCATTGTTAGGACCAATGAATAATCCACCATAAGTTGTTGAGGTAGAATATACAATGGCCGCATCTCTAGCCTGAGTAATTCCAGAATATTGTCCGGCGGTTACTGATGGAGATATTAGAAGATTGCTGCTATTACTTGACTCAGCCCCACCAAAATCTTTATAGAAAAATGCAGCGGTATCACCGTCGGTTGCTGTTTTAACCACTAGTTTGAAACTTGGACTACCTGCGCCTATACCAATGCCAAGACCGGTTGAAGTTAGAACCATACTTGCTGCCGAATTTACGGTAAAGTCTAATCTCGTTCCATTAACAGTTGCATCAAAGATTGAACTATTTGTAGCAAAGTTATGTGTTTTAGCAAATGTACCATAGTTATTGGTACCTGCTGTGCCACCAATATACAATGTTTTTGCTCCACCAGCAGCGCCATTTAATGCCCATAATAAGTTAGCATCGCCGGCTATTACATTTGAAGTATCTTTATAGATAACTTGTTGTGCCGAGCCTGCACTTATACCAGTACCAGCTATACCTTGTACACCTTGACCACCTTGTACACCCTGACCGCCCTGTACACCTTGATTGCCTTGTACACCTTGATTGCCTTGTACACCCTGGCGTCCTTGTACACCCTGACTACCTTGTATACCTTGACTGCCTGTACCGGTTGCATCTACACCAGGAGCACCTTGATTACCTTGGACGCCTTGGCGTCCTTGTACACCCTGACTACCTTGTATACCTTGACTGCCTGTACCGGTTGCATCTACACCAGGAGCACCTTGATTACCTTGGACGCCTTGGCGTCCTTGTAGACCTTGTCCGCCGCTAATACCTTGGCTACCTTGTACACCTTGACTGCCTGTTATTCCTTGAGCAGTAGCATCAGATCCATTACGACCCTGTACACCTTGACTGCCTTGTACACCTTGAAGTCCCTGACTGCCTGTTACACCTTGTGCTGTAGCATCGGAACCTTTAATACCTTGAGCACCTTGTATACCTTGGCTTCCTTGAAGTCCCTGACTGCCTGTTATTCCCTGAACTGTTGAATCAGAACCTTTAATACCTTGAGCACCTTGTACACCTTGAGCACCTTGTACACCTTGACTGCCTGTTACACCTTGTGCTGTAGCATCGGATCCTTTAATACCTTGACTACCTTGACCACCCTGGACGCCTTGATTGCCTTGTACACCCTGACTGCCTGTTACACCTTGTGCTGTAGCATCGGATCCTTTAATACCCTGACTACCTTGTATACCTTGGCTGCCTTGACGCCCTTGAAGTCCCTGAGAACCCGCTACTCCTTGAGCATCAAATCCAGCAGTACCTTGTACACCTTGATTTCCTTGTGTTCCATTACGACCTTGGATACCTTGAGCACCTTCAATACCTTGTGTACCAGCTCCTGTTACACCTTGTACACCTTGACTTCCTTGAACACCCTGAAGTCCTTGATAAACTGCTGATCCATCTCTACCTTGTACACCTTGATTGCCTTGAGCACCTTGTACACCCTGATTGCCTTGAGCACCTTGAGCACCTTGTATACCTTGAGAACCCTGAGTACCTCTAGCACCTTGAACACCTTGTATACCTTGAGCACCCCCGCTGCCTGTAAATAATACACCATTTTGATATAAATTTCCACCAAAATAAATGTCTCTACCAACACCTAATCCGCCCGCTACGACCATTGCGCCACTTAACGTAGATGTTGCATTTGTTGTATTGTATGTTTGAATTACATCATCAGTTTTAATTAATTGGGTAGTTACGGTTGTATATTGAATTACTAATTTTTCTGCAACAATTTGACCACCAACATATAAATCTCCACTGACTCCAACTCCGCCTGCTACTACCAATGCTCCGGTAAGAGTAGATACTGCTGCGGTTGACGAAGTAATATTTACATTAGGTACTGATAATTTTTTATTAGTGGTACTATAGGACAAATCACTGGAATTGTTTAATGGATAGTAATTAGCAGTACCACTGGCCATAGTAAGATACCAATTTCCTATAGCACTTGTAGCGTTAGTAATACCAACTTGCTCGGCTTTTCCGACTAATAATGAAGAAGTAGATACCCAGGTAGCAGTTGATCCAGAATATTGGAGAATGCTTCCATTACTACCAGTGGTGATAAAAGTAGTCGAACTAGTGCCATTTTGGATAGGAATACTTCCTGCTACACCACCTGCAAGATTTGTTGCTGTATTAGCAGATGCCGCTGATGCCGCTGCTGGTCCTTGAATACCTTGACTACCTTTAACACCTTGTACTCCTTGTACGCCTTGAGCTCCTCTAGCACCTTGTACACCCTGATTGCCCTGTGTACCGTAGCTGCCTTGGGCACCCTGGCTTGCCTGTGTACCCTGAACACCCTGACCACCTTGTATACCCTGCACACCGGCGCCTTGTACACCCTGGTAGCCTTGAGCACCTTGTGTGCCTTGTACACCCTGGTAGCCTTGTGTACCTTGACTTCCTTGAACACCCTGTAAACCTCTACTACCTGTATATCCTGCAACTCCAAGTAATTGTTTTGCCACATTAGTTGGTAATAATCCTTCAATTCCGTCATTTTTTATAACAAATTGAGCAGAAGAGGGTGTGGCCCCAGGAATTACTGGTAGTGTATTCAGTTCGGCTCTAGTTGGCATGTGGTATTTCTCTCATATTATGATAATGTATTTATTACCTAAGTAATTATTTAATGTAGTGTTTTTTCGGTAATTACATTTATGTCAGTTATACCAAAAATTTTTAATATTTTTTTTATTGTTTTAGGAGGATCTTCCATTAAATCCTCTGGAAACATCATACTTTTTAGTTCTCCGTTTGGACTTATTATAAATCCATAATCGCCTTCACAAAATTCTTCATCACTAAAATCTTCTTCTTCATTGATCATTATATGTTCTTTTTATTAACTAGGTATTTATAGAGATAAATAATAGTATCATTTAATTCTTAAAGGAAATGAATCATGTTTAAAAAAATTAAAGAATTCTTCGTAGGTAAGCCCGTAGAAGTAAGCACACCTGCTGCATCCTACAAAGTAGAAGCACCAACTACATACAAAGTAGAACCACCTGTGGACGAACATCAACTAGCGGTTCAACTAGCACAGGATGGAGTAAATGCAGGTAAAACTAATGAACAAATGGCTGTTGAAATTAACAGTAAATATGGCAAAAGTTTTACTGCTCAAAATGTAGCTGATTTTATCGCCGCCAACAGCATTGTTTCATCTACACCAGTTGTAGATCAAACAGCAGTGGTAAATGCTGCTGAAGGTTCTGCTTTAGCGGTTGAACCAGAAAAGAAAGCACGTAAGCCACGTACTCCTAAGGCAGAAACAACAGCCAAAGAAAAAGCCCCAGCAAAAGCCAAGGCTCCTAAATTGACAGTTGTTAAGTCTGAAAAGAAGTCTAAATCAAAGAAAGCCTAATTGTTTGGCCTCTTCGTGTAATGCGAAGCTGGCTAAATTCTTGCCTTTACTTTCGGCCATTATATCAAAATGGTCTAAGAAACTCAGTGCCCATTCGTTTACTGCTGTATTCCAGTAGAAATTGGAATGTGCTCTGAGTTTTCCTTTTTTGTGTCCGCTTTCTAAAAGGGTGCTAAGATCGGGTAATTGTGTTGTGGAATGGCCTGTGAGTATATCTTCGCGAGATATACTGTAGTGCATAGTAGGACGCACGCCACGCCAACTATCGATAATCCTCTTAACACGGTCGTCAGTTTTTTCAATGTATTCTCCTGTGTGTATATAATGGTGGTGTATATCTAACACCAAAGCGAGATCGTTGCAGAGTTCAAGACTTGAGTCAATTCCCCAGCTGATTTCGTCGTTTTCAATGGTGATGCAGTTTCTTGCTTCGGTGCTGAGTCGCTTGAGGGCAGCTTGGATACCGGCTGGACCTGCTCTACCTGAGATATGGACGTTGATTTTAAAGTCTTGAAATGATTTACCATAGCCCATGAACCTGGCCATATCTGCATGATATTCAAATTCCTCTATGCTCCGATTGACAATATCAGGATTATCAGAGGCAAGCACAGTAAACTGCCCAGGATGAAAGCTAAGACGTACATTATTGCTGCGAGCGATATCCCCAATAGATAGAAAATTGCGCTCACAATAATCCCGAACATCATTACGGCGCCAGAAATAAGCCCAATCAGACTGGGTATAAACAGGCAGCAAATCACTACTAAGGCGAACCATCCTAAGATTCTGATCAAGTTGTCCTACTCTTTCCACTAGTAATCTAGTGCTTTCGATATTACCTACCATTAAGTCCCAGAGTTTTTGCTCTGCAACATCTTTACTTTGTCTATTTAACCAAGCAACAGTAGTAGCACCAGTATTATACTTTTTAGCATCATCTGTGGGTTTAATACCATTTACTTGCTCTGCGTTATCAATCCATTTACAAGCAAAACCAATTCGTTTAATCACTTTTCAACTTTCGATAGAGTCCATGAACCGTTTTCGCCTTCTTTCCAGTCGAGCGTATCGCCTTCCTTCCAACCTTGTAAATCAAGCATTTCTTGAGGCAAGGGCATAACAAGGTCTCCGCTGCCATCTTCCGCTTCTTCTAATGTAACTGTCCAAGTTGTTGCTGTAGTTGTCATCGTTTATTCCTAATCATATTAATAACTGCTAGTGCTTGAGTAAAATCAGTAATTGGCAATTCAATGGGTTCCCAATTGTGATAAGATTGTTGCCAGAAAATAGTATAATTCATACTGTTATTATACACTAATTTATTAACATTGTCAATATCATAGTCTATGATTAATATTTTTTCCAAAATATTGCTCTTTGACTTCTCTTTTCATAAACATTATATCCATTTGTAATAAGAATTCTTCTGCTCTATGTATTTCTAATATATCTATAGGTAAAAAATCTTTAGATTTAAAATATTCTAAATAATCATTTATATTTGGAGAACCTAAATTATATTGAATAATTGGACATTCAGTGTAGATTAATTTTGTGGTATCAATGATTCTAGATGATCCAGCCAATATATCTAGTTCTGAGCCTTGGGTATCCAGTTTAATAAAATCAGGGTTAGGTAAGTTGTTCTCTAAAATTAATTGATCAAGTGTAATACAAGGATGTCGTACACTAGTAATGTTATCATAGTGTACAGAATTTTCTTTATAATAACTATCACCTGTGCCATTTCGTAGATAAAAATCAACATATTCTCTGCCAGGGTTTGATAATATAGATTGAAAATATTTAAATCCTGTATTTTTTAAGTAATCGGAATGTGCAGCATTGGCTTCAAACAATATGAATTCGCTGTCTGGAAATACGCTATGTTTTATTTCCTGACTCCAATATCCCTGACACGCACCAATATCATATATGGTATTAACAGGCATTCCGGATGCTTTTATCTTTTTTAAAAAATCTAATAATTTTTGCATTTTATAAATTGAAACTTCTTTGAATAAAATTTTGATATTCTTTTATCACTGTATCTACATTTGGCCCTAGCCAATTATTCATGAATATTTTATACGGAATTGTATTATTCCATTCGTAGACTATCTCACTTCTATTATACGTGGATACCGGTGATTGAACAATACTTTCTAAAAAATTTAATTTAGGAATAACAATCATCTCACCATTTTCAGTTTGATCAAAAATATATCTATGATGTATATATCCTAACCAATCTATATTTTCACATCTAGATAATTCTTGATATATTGAAGGCATTGTAATAATACCTCGATGTGCAATCTTAGGAAGAAATTCCAAAGAGGTAAACGGATTATATATATCTTCTAAGGTATGTGTACAAATAGCATAATCAAACTTACCATAGACATTAACGATATTCAACAACTTTTGCCACTCTGCTTCTCTGCATATGTCAACATTGACAAATTTTGATGCATCGGCCGATGGTACAATGTCGACTATTATATTGCATAAACTAGAACTCCACCCATCCGCAGATCCTCCAATATCGATAACTCTAAAATTATTGTTTAATCGCTTTTGTTCAGTGATGTAATTTATTATATCAGTTCTGCTTTCAGCAATATTGCAGTATCTAATTTTCATTATTTTAAAAATACCTGTTCAAATTTGCTCATTACATTACTTGGTGAAAAATCTTGATTAATAAATTCTGTATTAAATGGATTTGTTTTTTCTAAATTTAAAAGTATATATTCGAGTTCGTGCTCGTTTTTATATTTGTGTAATTTATCTTTTAGATATAAAAACGGTGCCCTTCCTCCTAATGGGTGGGTTGTTTGTAATTCTTCATTGTCGTAGGTTAATATTTGTTTATTTCTTGATGCAAATTCTAAAATAGCCGCACCAAATGTTTCACCATAATCTCTTGCGTGTAAAAATGCATCGCAGGTGTTAATAAAATTAGATTTATTTTCTAATTCAACTATAGATTCTAAATATATACATCTTTCATGATTAATTGTTTTTTCTGTATTAACCAATACAATCCATGTATCTTTTCTAATATTTAGAATTTTTTCTACAATAGCAGGTACAAAATTTATATTAAAAGTTTCTCGACCGCCATATCTACCTATTACAATAGCATCTGTTGGTATTCCTAATGTTTTTCTTATATTTCCTTCAGTCTTTGGAAGATTTAACATATATGGAACATACGGTAATTGATAATTAGATCGAATGCTCATCCATTCTGATACCACAGCATATACATCACCGTGTGCGTGATTGGGCTCATGTACAAATGCTGAATGCATAAGATTTTTTGAATTCTGGACAATTACATTATCTTTATATCCATATTTTTGAGCATAAAAATATTCAGCATTATGTTTGTCTACTGTTTGCTGTACTTGATTAAAGTCAGAATATGGAACAGTATGAAATCGTTTTTTAAATTTAATCATTACGTCTGGATGTGGATTCTGATTTAAATCAAAACAAACAATTGAATTTAATCCTAATATCTCTTCACAATGCACAGCATAATCATATACACATACTGTGGTACCCCTGAGTCCTAAGGAATTTTCATGAAAAATAATAGTTTTAGAAGACATTAGATTTACCTAACAGGAATTTTTGCACTCGATTTAATTCAAAAATTTTACGAGGTAATTTGCTTAATGGATATTTTTTAAGTATATGATCTTGACGCCCAAGTGGTTCAGTATCACCGTCTTGAGGAACATATGAATCTAAAAATTTAACAATTTCTTCATTGGTATTTTTTCCTTTAGCTGCACCTGCTATAGCACCATCAGAATTATTAAATGATAAAAATTTAGTTTTTAATCTTTCTTGATCGCCCATCCAGGTAAAATGCCATCCAGCATCTATAATATTTCCGTTGTCATATATGAATATATCTTTATATATTATATCATTGCGTTGTAGGGTATAAGATTCTCTAATTGTACTTAATGTATAATTTTTTAAATGATGTGGCAAACATACAAATCCAGCATTCCATGCTCGAGGATTTCCGTAATTGTCGTGAACATTGAGATCTGCTTTACCTGCCAAAAATACCATTGGTATATGTAGAATGTTATCAGGATGGGTGGTTGCTATAAGTGTATAATATTTTACAAATTCTGGATTGATAATTTCATCGCAATCAGTGCAAAAAATTACAGAATCTTCATCTACATATTTTGCGGCAATATCTCTTTGTAGATTTTCTCTTTTTAAATGACTTGGCTCTATATCAAGCCCGGGCAATTCTATTTCTATAACTTTAATTTTATCTGTGGGTAATCCTAGTTCCTGAATCATTTTTTGGCAAGAAAACTCTTTTGGAATACCGCTATGTGTATGATCTGCATCACAAATTATAAACTGATCAACTACATCATATAACAACGATATTCTTAGTTCGAGCAATTCTTTCTCGTTAAAATAAGGAAAACAATCAATAATTTTCATAATTTTAATCAAAGAAAAACATTTGCCAAAGTCTACAATTTTCTTTATTAGATCCAAAGTAGCCAGATGCAGCATGAATTAATCCAGCATCAAAAATTACTAATCTATTAAACACATTTCCTACAACATCTACGGTCTCGTATGGAGTAGGATCTACAAATGTTCCATGACTAAAACAATCCATTATTCCCTCTTGACCATTATGCCTTATTCTAGTTTTTTTATGAGCATAAAACGATGTACCACACGATACAGGAGCATCAGGAGTAAGGTATATCATTGCGGCCCATTTTTGATCATCACAATGATATACCAATGATTGACCAGCTACATTATATTGGAATCTTCCATTCATTCCGTATTTTTCCCAATTGTCCTCCATGGTCCATCCTGTAATTTTTACACCCATTATTTTTTCAAAGGCTTCTCGTGTACCTGGAATAAAAAATTGTTTTCTTGTTCTATTTCCGATATAACCCGGATCATCAAAGTATTCTTGTTCTAATGCAAATTTTCTTACGGCATACGGATCTTCAAAAAAATCATCAACAACATGCAATCTTTTATTCATGTTTGGATTTGTGGATATAAATGTAGGTGTCATAATGGTATGTAAATATTAGACCATTGTTTAAGTTTTTCAATCTTGGCATGTTTTGCAATTTCAAGATTATCTATATTTACTATATCTAGTTCTAGCATGATGTCAATCATGGCTAGCATATCACCTAGTTCTTCTTCAAGATGGTCTCGATTTGTTTTAGGTTTGCCTGGTTTTACATTATCAGCGCCAAAGCGCCTAATCTTACTTACCGCTTGTATAACCTCAGCACATTCTTCTTGAAGAATGTCTAATACTTCTTTTTCTTTAACGTTCATATTTTACCAATGCCTTATTACACCTGCTACGATAAACATATTTGTTATCACGTAGCATAACACAATACAAGAACGGATGAAGGCAACACGATTTGCCTCTTCATCCGTGCTGCCTGCCTTTTCGCCCAGGGACTTAGCCCAAAGTCTCCAAGATTTATTGAAACTCATTATCTTCACGATGTCCTTGTCTACCTGCCATATTAGAGTCTGTTTCACGTACCTCTACTTTACAGCACCAAACACGGGCTGCTTCTTCACTACCGCAATTTGGTAAGAAGATTGTGTTAACATATTCGTAGAGAAAATCAGCAAGTCCTTCACATCCGGTCTTTTCTACTTCTGTGATCTTAGCCAGTTTAAGTCTACCAAGCTCTAATAAGTGTTCACGCATTGGATCATCCTGTGCCACAAGCAATGTGTGATCAAACCAATCTTCTAAACAAGCCTTGAGTGGTTTT
>Ga0214919_10009930_pt1 | contig 12167 bp, 10 predicted proteins | sample LL1503_MetaG_FD_177994 | JGI IMG/M metagenome (GOLD analysis project Ga0214919, IMG submission 177994) | Freshwater microbial communities from Lake Lanier, Atlanta, Georgia, United States - LL-1503 | ecosystem: Environmental > Aquatic > Freshwater > Lake | place: USA: Georgia | collected...
AAGCGAATGGCATCATCTTTCCCAGACGCTCTCACGTTGGTGAGTTTTTTACCTCTCAGCGCATTGACTTCTAAGTCCTGAGGTCTAGAATTTTCTCCAATAATCATTCCCTGATAGAGCGCTTCTCCTGGACTCACAAAAAGGACGCCTCTTTCTTCAATGTTCCAAAGAGCAAAAGCAACTGCCGCTCCCTGATCATTAGAAATCAACACGCCATTATGACGTCCAGCAATTTCTCCTTTAAAGGGAGCATATCCATGAAAAGACTTGTTCATAATCCCTGTCCCACGCGTATCGGTGAGAAATTCATTGCGATAACCAATAAGACCACGCGCTGGGATTAAGAACTTTACACGCACTTTGTTACCATCGATATTTTGCATGTCGATCATCTCACCTTTGCGCACACCAATTTTTTCAATCACGTTGCCCACATAAGGTTCATCCACATCGACTTGGAGTTCTTCCATCGGCTCCAAAGGCTTACCGTTTTCATCTTTTGTCAAAAGAACACGGGGACGACTGATGGAAAGTTCAAATCCTTCTCTCCGCATTGTTTCAATCAAAATACCCAGTTGCAATTCACCACGCCCAGAAACTTCGAAAGCATCCTTATTATCTGCTTCTCTTACACAGATGGACACATTGATTTCCGATTCATGGAATAGACGTTCACGAATCATTCTTGATGTTAGTTTTTCACCTTCTTGACCTGCAAGAGGGGAATCATTAACGGAAAAAGTCATGGCAATTGTTGGCGGATCCACAGGAACGGAAGAGAGCGGTGTATTTACCTCAGGAGCACAAACAGTATCTGCAACAGTGGCATCGGGCAAGCCCGCGATCATAATGATGTCTCCTGCTTTGGCTTTCTCAATAGGCATGCGTTGAATACCCTTAAAGGCAAACAGCTTACTAATTTTACCCTCTGCGCGCACTGTTCCATCGGGCCGCAAGACTTTGACCGTATCATTGGTTTTAACACTGCCTGAAACCACGAGACCTGTGAGTGTTCTTCCAACAAAGTTATCGTAGTCCAAGGTGGTTACAAGCATGGAGAAAGGCTTAGAAGCATCCACATTCGGTCCTTTAATGTGGGTGGTAATCACCTCACAAAGAGGGGTCAGATCTTTACGTTCATCATTCAAATTATGAACGGCCCAGCCTTCTTTAGAAGAGGCATAGACAACCGGAAAATCAAGCTGATCATCGGAGGCACGAAGGGCTACGAAAAGATCGAAGATTTCATCCAAAACTTCATCTGGACGTGCATCAGGCTTATCGACCTTATTGATTACAACAACGGGCTTTAATCCCTGCTCTAAGGCTTTGGTCAAAACGAATTTTGTTTGTGGCATCGGTCCTTCTGACGCATCCACAAGCAATACAACGCCGTTCACCATGCCTAAAATACGCTCCACTTCACCACCAAAATCAGCGTGACCCGGTGTATCAACGATATTTAAGTGGTAGTCTTTCCAATCAAGAGAGGTACATTTTGAAAGAATCGTAATGCCTCGTTCTTTTTCGAGAGCATTAGAGTCCATCATACGCTCTGCCACGTGCTCATTATCCCTGAACATACCGCTTTGACGGAGCAATACATCTATTAATGTTGTCTTCCCATGGTCAACGTGGGCAATGATGGCTAAATTTCTTATTTGCTTATTCAATTTCAAATCCTGCTTCTTTAACTATTTTCCTAACAAGTGTCCGATCAGGTCTTGCCCCGATATGAGCCACTGTCTCTGATGCAACAAGACTACCCAGTCTTGCCGATTCTTCTACACTTAATCCATGTGTTAATCCATATAAAAACCCACTTGCGTAAGTATCACCTGCCCCTGTAGCATCCACAACTTGTACAGGAGGAATAGACGGAATGTGCAAAACCTTCTTCCCCTCTACAATAATAGACCCCTGGTTCCCACGCGTAATGACTGCCAAAACAGATAGTTTTGACAGACACTGCAACACATCGGCAATCTCTCCATTAAAAAGAGTCTGATACTCCAACTCATTTCCAAGGAGAATATCAACAGATGTTTCGATAAGAGACAAAAAATCCTCTCTAAAAGTCTTAACACACCACTCAGCAGAAAGTCCAAAGGCAATCTTTGTTCCAGACTTTTTCGCCTCATTCATTGCACGATGCACGGCTTCCCGCGTCGATGCATGAGACCAAAAATAGCCCTCTACACAAAGGATCTCTGAATCATGGATGCTGTCAATACAAAGATCGTCTGGACCAAGATCCACGGAAGACCCTAAATTTGTATTCATACTCCGATCACCCTCTTCATCGATGAGAATAATGCTACGCCCCGTTCTCTCGGAAGACTGCGCTGGTACGAGAGGAAAATCTACGCCTGAAGCCTTCATATCATGGATGAAAATTTTCCCAAAAACATCATCCGTAACCTTAGCCATACAGCAAGCTTTAGCGCCCAAAGCACCCAACACAGCAACAGTGTTGGCTAAAGATCCGCCCGATTGTTCAATAGCCGGCGGGATCTTATCATATAACCGTTCCATTTCTTCTTGAGAAACAATTCTATATCCACCTTTTTGAATAGAATTATTTTCAAAGAATTCATTGTCCACATGCGCCAAGATATCCACAAGCGCATTGGTCAAAACTGTTACATGAATGCCCTTCATTAATATTCCTTATCACCTTTAAAGAGGACGCATCATATCATTCATCCCCTTTAATGTCACAATAATTTATGGATACTAAAGTAAATAATAGGACATATGGGAAGCGTCGAATGAAAGATCCACTGTTTTGGAAAATAATCTAAAGGTGATAGGAAATACCCATCATGAGGGAAGAATGCAATGGCTTTTTAGACGCACTTGCCTTAGCCCGCTTGAGCCCCATACAGAGGGCATAGTCAAACTCAGATCGCAAAGAAAAGCGATTACTGAAAAATGCATCCACTCCTATTCCCATCACAAGCATTTCTGCAAAAAAATGCTCTTTTTTTGCATTAAGAGAGCGCAAGGCATACTTATCATAACGAACCCCTAATCGCATAAAAGGCAAGAAAGTATTACGAAGGAGACGCCCTAGTCTAAAAGATGCACCCATACTCAATCCTTCTTTTACCTGTGAAACTCCTTTTTTCTTAGAGAAGGTATCATAAGCTATGTCCCCCTCTAATCCGTAATAAAGATGGTTTTGAAGCCATCCGTATCCCAAATGAGAGCCCGTCGCAACAGACATTCCTTTATAAGAAATGCCGTTAAACCACGCATGATGATAGCCATAGCCAAGCCCCAATCCCACGTAGGGACCTGAGAAACTTTTTTCCGCAAAAGCCCTCTTGGAGGTAACAAGACCTAATCCAACGACAAGAAAAAAAATACTAAAAAATAATCGGCTCACTACCATTCTATTTAGTTTAGTTTATGAATCCCTCAACCATAGCATGAAATCTCTTCCAGGAAAAATAGATATGGAGAAATTTGACCCAATTTTAGAGAAAGGCTACACTATAAAAAAGGAAATCCCATGCGTACTTTATATGCCATTCTAGAAGTAGGGGATCAAGCGACCCTGGAAGAGATTAAAGGATCCTATCGCAGACTTGCAAAGCTTTATCATCCTGATGCGAACGCTGAGGAAGCCAAAAAAACCATGGGGCTTTTTCAAAAAATTCAAGAGGCCTATGAAATACTCTCTGACCCAGGTCAGCGCTTTTTATATGATCAAAAAGAATTGTCAAAAAATGGATTAAAGAATCCATCGTGGTCTACGGATTTAAAAGACTCTTTTCAAAATGACAGTAAAGTTAATTCATCTTTCTCTTGTTCTTTGAAATTAACATTTATAGAGGCATGTCTTGGCACTAAAAAAGCGATCACCATCAATGGCGAAAAACTAGAAATAGCAATCCCATCAGGGATTCATCATAAAAGCACTTTAGAGATTGCATTAAAAACGATGTCTTTGAAGAAAATACGCGTTACTTTTTACGTCGCACCGCACCCTGTTTTAAAAAGACTCGGGAATCATATCTATCTTCACCTTCCCATCACCTTAGGAGAGTCTGTTTCTGGGGGGCAGGTAGAAATCCCAACCCTTTATGGTTCTTATATGCTAAAAATCCTCTCCTATACCTCATCAGAAAATGAGATCATCTTAAAGGGGAAAGGGGTCCCTGGAGAAAATCCTGGAGATCAGTATGTAAAAATTTTAGTCACTCCTCCAGAAAAAAAATTCTGAGTCCTTACAAGAAATTTTAAAAAATTGGGAAAAATCAAACCCCTACAACCCACGTTCTTTTTAAAAAATTATAAAAAAACCTATTGCATTCTCTTAATCGGCATTCTATGATTCTACAAAATAAAAATATACAGGAGGCTACAATAATGAAGAAAAATAACGTTGTTTTACCAGATTCCTATGCGCCTAATGACCATGAAGCTTTTATGAGTCTTGCTCAGCGTGAGTATTTTCGTCAAAAAATCCTAAAATGGCGCCAAGAAATTATCAATGGGGCCACAGAAACTCTTTCCAGTTTAAAAACATCAAATATGCGTGAAGCAGATCTTAACGATCAAGCCACGATTGAAACAGATCTCTCTTTGGAGTTACGCGCACGTGATCGTGATCGTAAACTCTTAAATAAAATTGGGGCAGCTTTAGACCGTATTAATGATGGCACATATGGATATTGTGAGGAAACAGGAGAGCCTATCGCCCTGGCGCGCCTTGAGGCCCGCCCTATCGCAACCCTTAGCATCGAAGCACAAGAGCGACACGAACGCAAAGAACGCATTTTTAAAGAAGAATAACCGATTCTTACTGCCTATCAGTTTGTGCGATATGGTGTCTTTCCTGTCACCCCCGTGAAAACGGGGGCCCAGGGCAACCGACAAGATCTTGGTTCCCGGAAATGCCATGACACCCGCTATATGTCGCATGGGATCCTGGGTCCCCGCTTCCCTAGGGGATGACGGTTGAGGGAGCGAGGATGACAGATAAGGGATGAAGGAATTCTCTTTTTCTTGGCTTTCTCTATAAAAATCCCCATATTAGCAATATGAACAAAAAGAACCCATGCGCACTCATTCTTTTAGGTCCTACAGCGAGTGGCAAATCCCATCTTGCCCTTAAACTTGCTGAAGAATTTAAAGGGACGATTATTAATGCGGATAGCATGCAAGTTTATAAGAATTTTCCTACCCTCTCCGCCTTTCCCTCTAGGGAAGATTTTGAAAAATCCCCCCATCGATTGTATGGGGTGTTTGACTTAACACATGGTGAGCAATGCTCTGCCTCAAAATGGGTCATGCAGGCAAAGACTGAAATTCAAGAAACCCTTGAAGCAAGACGTCTTCCTATTTTAGTTGGAGGTACGGGTTTTTATATCAAAGCACTCTTAGAGGGTCTGAGCACTATCCCTGATATTCCAGGGAGCATAAGAACGTTCTTATGGAATTCTCTTGAAAACGAGAAAGAGCGTGTTTTTCTCTATAATTATCTCAAAAAAGTAGACCCGGAAACTGCGGGTAGAATTAAAATGGGGGATACACAGCGCTTGGTGCGTGCTCTTGAAGTGTTTTTTTATACAAAAAAACCGATTAGTTTTTGGAATAAACAGCCTCAAAAACCTTTGCTCGATCTTAACTTTCGAATCATAACGCTTATTCCTAAGAGAGAGGATCTTTATGCAAATATTAATCAAAGATCTAAGAAAATTCTGGAAGAAGGGGCCATCGACGAAGTGGAAATGTTTTTAAAGAACGAAAATAATAAAGAGATTAAAGTTAACATAATAGGGTACAGGGAAATTCAATCTTATCTTGCTGGGGAAAAAACATATCCAGAAATGTTGGAAAAACTTCAACAGAAAACACGAAATTACGCTAAAAGACAAATTACATGGATCCGCCACCAAGTGCGAGCGGATTTAACCATAGAATCAATTGGAAAATATCCCTGATCCTTTTTTAGACTCTGCAAGCTGTTTTTGTGCTTCTTTTTTAATATCTTCTGCGCGACGATAGTCCTTGTCGCTCTTTTTTGCAAAGTGCTGAGCACGCTCTGCTTGCTCAGCTGCATAAGACCATTGATTGGTTAAAAGTCCTTTTTCTGCAAGAGAGATTGCCATCTTAGCCATCTTATTTTGCCGCCCATAGGTAATAGCCAGATAATTCCAGGCCATGCCATTATCTTTCTCTAGCTGAATGGCTTTTTGCAAATGATCAAGGGCCAGTTCTGTGGATTCTTTTGTTTCATCCTGCAAGAGAGATTGAGCAAGCGCCGCTTGAAGAAGCGCTGAATTTGGATAAAGATCAACGGCACGGCGATAAGGCGCAACAGATTCTAAAACTTTACCAGACTCAAAAAGAATCTGCCCTTGTAATTCAAAGAAAAATGGATTCTCTGGTTCTTGACGAATGAGCTGCTTGATCAAAGTCAGGGCCTTATCAAAATCTGCTTGCCGATAATAAGCAATGCTTTGGGCATAACGATCTAAGGTGCTCTCTCCTGTGAAAGTTTTAAGTGTTTTTTGCGGAGACCACAGAAAAGCCTTCAGTTTTGCCACCATGCGGGCATGTTGTTCATAAAAATGCTGAGGCATACCAGATTCCTTGGTAAGACTACTTTCTTCTTTTGAACGGATACGTTCCACACGATCACGTGTTATGGGATGCGTTCTTAGATAAGGATCCTGGAGAGACTCCGACAAAAGTTCTTGGCTCAAAAGTTTATTCAAAAACATACGAAGACCCCGGATAGGCCATTTCAATGCTTGGAGGTATCGAACAGCCAGCATATCAGCAGCTTCTTCCTCTGTGCGACGATAGTGAAGAAAACTATGAAGGGCCTGAGAGGATCCTCCAAGGGCCAAGGCTATACCCGCATCAGGAGATCCCAAGAGCCCAACAGCAATGCCCATAAGAGCACCAAGCATGCCCATGCGCTGGGATGTTTCCATGGCACCGTAGATACGGACCAAATGACGACCTGCAATGTGTCCGACTTCGTGAGCTAGAACGCCAGCGATCTCTTCCGGATTTTCTGTTTCTATAAGAAATCCTGTATAGAAGAGCAAGGTATTATCGGGGAGTGCAGCAGCGTTAAGCGCTGAGTCCACAACCATAACAATACGGGCCTCTTCAGGGTTTAGGCCTGCAATTTTAAACAAGGGATCAAGGTAGTTTCTTAAAATCTTTTCAATTTCCGCATCGCGGATAGCCGTTCCTTTTTGGAAATCTGCATGGACTTCATATCCAAAAAGCAAAAAGATGCACAGTAAAATTCTTAGCTTCATACTTTTGAGTATAGCAAAGAATTTTGTAAAAACCCCTTGAAACTTTTGTCAATGCTCATTAAGTTTAAGGGACTTTGGGGCTATAGCTCAGCTGGGAGAGCGCTACGATGGCATTGTAGAGGTCAGCGGTTCGATCCCGCTTAGCTCCACCAAATTTTTTGAACCCCCATGAACTCTCGACACAGAGGCTACTAGCCGATATTAGCTTTGATCGTATCAAAAGATGGCAAAGAACTAATAGGACCAAGCGCCGCAACACTGAGTGGTTGCCTCAGTAAGGTTTTAGAGAACTTGCAAACATTTTCCACTGTGACCTGATCAATTTTTTCGATCACTTCATCAATTGTAATATATTTCCCAAAGGTTAAAAGAGTATGCGCAATACGACGGGCACGACCTGAAGAGCTTTCAAGTCCCATCAAAAGCCCCGCCTTCATTTGAGCCTTGGCTCTTAAGATTTCTTGCTCTGAAATATGCTGCGTCATCTTATGAAATTCTTCTACAACAACCTCCACAAGTGTGGGAGCATCTTTTGCACTCGTGCCTGCATAGACCCCCAAAACACCAGAATCAGAGTAGGAGGTTAAAAAGGAGTAGATAGAATACACAAGGCCTCTTTTTTCTCGGATCTCTTGAAACAGTCGAGATGACATACCGCCTCCAAAGATTGTGGAAAAAAGTAACCCATCATAGTAATTATCTTCATTGGCACTCGGGCCTTGAAGTCCCATAAGAAAATGAAGCTGCTCTAAGTCTCGCTTCTCTCGAAAATCTCCGCCAATAAATTTTGCGGGCACTAAAACAGGCTTTACATCAATCTTTTTGAGAGAAAGCATATCTTGAGCCCACTCAACAATTTGATTGTGATTCACATTCCCTGAGGCAACAAGAACAACCTGACTTGGATCATAGTTCCTTGACATAAAATCTATAAGCACATCGCGCGTCATGGATTTTACAATGGCTGCCGGTCCTAAAATAGGGCGCCCCAAAGGCTGATCTTTATAGGTCACTTCTTGAAAATAATCATGAATCACATCATCGGGTGTATCATGGCATTGCCCTATTTCCTGTAAAATAACTTCACGTTCTTTTTCAAGCTCACTCGGGTCAAAAACAGAGTTTTGAAAAATATCTGTTAAAATATCCATAGAGAGCTTGGTGTCTTCTTTAAGCACGCGTGCGTAGTAGGCGGTAACCTCTCTTGACGTATAGGCATTCAAATACCCCCCCACTGATTCTATTTCTTCTGCAATGGAAAGAGCTGAGCGTTTTTTTGTTCCCTTAAAAGCCATATGTTCAAGAAAATGAGCTACGCCATTATTAGAGGATTCTTCATTGCGTGAACCAGCACCCACCCAAATCCCTAAAGAAACTGTTTCAACCGTTGAGATAATATCCGTTGCAACACGAATACCACAGGGAAGCTCTGAAATTTGAATGTTCATTAATCCTGCCAAAGTTTAAGGTTTTTATAATTTATTTGAGAGAAATCTATGCGATTTATAGTGTCACTGTAGCCTGTTTTTTTTTGCTTGAAAAGAAAAGATTTTTCAAAAAATTAAGACTGCTTGTAAAAAATTATAAACTGAGCAATAAGAGAATTATTAAGGGATTTTAAGGGCTATTGGACTTATGAAAACATTTAAATCTTCCTTCCTTCAAGAACTTTTTGACAGAGGATTTGTTCACCAATGTACCCATCTTGAAGAGCTTGACCAAATCAGCGCACAAACAAGTATCACACTCTATATTGGTTTTGATGCGACTGCACAAAGTCTCCATGTCGGTAATCTCATGGCTATCATGATGATGCGTATCGCACAAAGACATGGTCATAAACCCATTGTTTTAATGGGTGGGGCCACCACAAAGGTTGGCGACCCATCGGGTAAGGATAAAACCCGTCCTGTCTTAACAGATGATCATATTCAAGAAAATATTGATTCCATTAAGAAGAGTTTTTCCAAATATCTTACCTTTGGAACAAACCCTTCTGACTCTTTTATGGTTAACAATAATGACTGGCTAGGAAACTTGGGGTATTTGGATTTTCTTGCCCATTATGGCTGTCATTTTTCTATCAATCGCATGTTAACGTTCGATAGTGTTAAATTACGTCTAGAGCGGGAACAGCCTTTATCCTTTTTAGAATTTAATTATATGATTCTTCAAGCCTATGATTTTTTAGAGCTCTATCGTCGCCATGGATGTTCTTTGCAGGCAGGAGGATCGGATCAATGGGGCAATATTCTCAATGGCGTTGAGCTTATTCGACGTGTAGAAAACGCCAACGCTTTTGGTCTCACTTCGCCCCTTATTACCACATCGAGTGGAAAGAAAATGGGTAAATCTGAGCAGGGAGCTATTTGGCTCAATGCCGATACGCTTTCTCCTTTTCAGTACTGGCAATATTGGAGAAATACGGAAGATGACGATGTGTTGCGTTTCTTGAAATTCTACACAGATATACCTGTTGAGGAGATTAATCAGTTCTCTACTTTAAACGGAGAAAATATTAATACTCTCAAAATACGTCTTGCGGATGAAGCCACAAAGCTTGCTCATGGTGAAGAGGCATTAGTGGAAATTCACAAAAGTGTGAGCCAATTGTTTGGCGCAGGAGATTTTCATCTAGAAACAGTGGGAGTAGACCAAGAAGGCAATAAAATTCTCACATCGGCCCTCCCTATTATAAAGATTTCTCTACAAGAACTTGAAAAAGGCATTCCTGCCTTTTCCCTTCTTGCCCAATCTGGATTAGCCCTCAGCAATGGTGAGGCAAGACGCCTTATTAAAGGACAAGGATGCAGAGTGAATGATGTTCTCGTAGAAGATGAAAATTATCTTTTTACGACTGGTCATCTGATGGATCCAGGTGTTCTTAAATTGTCTGCGGGGAAAAAGCGTCATGTTCTTATGCAGCCTATTCTTATGCAACCTGTGAAATAATGAAATTTTTTCATATCATCCTCTCTTTATCCTTGCTGTTTTTCCAGCCGTCATTAGCGACTCAGTCTTTGAAAAAAAGTCCTGCTGAAACTTACCGCCTTCTCAATATGTTGAGTGAAAGTTTTCATCATATTCGCAATGAGTACGTCATTCCCATTTCTGATGAGCAACTTGTGGAGGCCGCTATTCATGGCATGCTGAGCACCCTCGATCCCTACTCAAATTATATCAATCAAGAACGGTACAAAAATATGCTGACTGATATGAAGGGTGAACTTGAAGGCATTGGCATTGAACTTACTAATGAGGGGGGGATCACAAAAATTATTACCCCTCTCGAGGGGTCTCCAGCATGGGAAGCGGGGATAAAAGCAGGCGATGAAATAATCACTATTAATGGAAAAGCTACACGGGGATTATCCCTCTTTACCATCGCTGAACTTATTCAAGACACCCCTGATGAAACTGTTCATTTAGAAGTTAGCCGCAAAGATCTTCCCTCTTCTTTTGCAGTCCAACTTAAGCGTCGAAAAATTCTCGTGGAGAATGTGCGATGGAATATTCACGAGAATATTGCCTATATACGCCTTGCAAATTTTAATAGCAAAAATACAGGCGATCATCTTAAAAAAGCATTACAGGGCATCCTCGCTATAAAACCGAAGGGGATTATTTTAGATCTTCGAAACAACCCTGGGGGGCTTCTTGAAGAAGCTTTAAAATGTGCGGATTTCTTTATAAAAAATGGCATACTTGTTAGTGTGCAGCCACGATCTAAGGATAAAACTCAAGTTTACAAAGCATCTTCCTATGCCATAGCGCCGCTTATACCGATGGTTGTATTAATTAACGAAGGAACTGCCTCATGCGCTGAGATAGTCGCTGGCGCCCTTCAAGACCACCACAGAGCGCTTATCCTTGGAACACCTTCTTTTGGCAAGGGCACCGTACAAAGCATTCTTTCCCTATCACCAGGATATGCAGCCCTTCGACTAACCACGGCCTACTACCTAACGCCTGCTGGAAAAAATATTCAAACCACCGGCATTCATCCAGATGTTGTTGTATCCCAAAGTCATTTACCAAATAGGGATCTTCAAGCTGCAGAAGCTTTTAATTTGCTTAAAGAGCACTCTGTAGACTCAAAGGATCTCGTATGACAATTCTTGTTCATACAAAAAGTGATGTTATTTTTAATGCTATCGCCGTTTTTTTTAAAGAACGAAACGCTTTGTGCGAAAAAATAGTAGGCAATGCGCTATCACAAAACTTTTCCTGTCTTATTCTAGATAATCCATCCAAAGCCATTTTAAAAGAATACGAGAAAAATCCTCACAGTCCCATTGTGGTTTTGGTGGATCAAAATTATCCTCTTAAGGATCCTTTCGTATTTTTAGAAAAACCTTTGAGCATGACGCTATTATTTAGAACATGCTTAAAGACATCAAAAAGTAGGAGTCAGCCTATTCTTTCTATAGGGCCTTACACAATATTTCCTAAAGAACGCTTTGCCCTTCACAAAGAAACCGGCACCCACTATCCTCTCACAGAAAAAGAGATCGCTATTCTTGATATTCTCTACCAGTCTTCAGAAACTATTTCTCGCGAGACCATTCTCAATTATGTCTGGGGGTATCAAAAAAATATTGATACCCATACATTAGAAACCCATATTTACAAACTGAGAAAAAAGCTTTTTTCTAAAAATACAGAGGAATTTCTTATAACATCTCCACGGGGCTATCGTTTAAAAGTCTAAATTATTCAGCGTTTCTTGCCTTGATTTCTTTCTTATTTCTTGCATAATGCATAGAAGTTCTGATGGAAGTTTTACAAACAGTGAGAAAATCATGACCCCAATGCCCCTAGAGTTGCATGGGACCACAATTGTATCTGTTCGAAAAGGGAATCAAGTCATCGTGGCTG